>Ga0255048_10001498_pt1 | contig 16108 bp, 13 predicted proteins | sample JV7_2_2_MG_FD_183619 | JGI IMG/M metagenome (GOLD analysis project Ga0255048, IMG submission 183619) | Seawater microbial communities from Jervis Inlet, British Columbia, Canada - JV7_2_2 | ecosystem: Environmental > Aquatic > Marine > Inlet | place: Canada: British Columbia | collected 2016-10-06
GCGCGTTCGCCGGTGCTCGGGCCCCGGATTCCCGAGTCCGACGATCAGTTCAATCTGTTGTGCCATGACCGAATCCTATTACGAAAAGGCCGCCCGTAGGCGGCCTCGGGTCGATTCGTCGATGATTGTCCTAGTCGGACGAATCCTCTGACGAGGAAGCATCCGCGTCTGCCTCGCCTTCCGTCGGCTCTTCGCCCTCCGCGAGCTCTTCGCCTTCCTCGAGTTCCAGGCCTTCCTCGGGCTCGATGACCTCGTCTTCCTCTTCGCGCCGCGGTGGACTGATGGAGATCACTGCCGGATCCTGGTCGTGCGCGAGCGCAGTCAGCTCCACGCCCTCGGGTACGACGACATCGGATAAATGCAGTAGCTGGTTTAGCTCCATATCGGTTATATCGAGTTCCAGGTACTCGGGCAGATCCTTCGGCAGACAGGAGACCTCGACATCGGTAACAAGGTGAGCGATCTCACCGCCCTGCTCTCTGACACCTATGGCGAGATCCTCGCCGATAAAGTGAATGGGCACATTCAGGGTAATCTTCTCGTCTTCCAGGATGCGCTGGAAATCCAGATGCAGAACCTGGCGTTTGGCGGGATGACGCTGGACATCTTTGACAATGACGGCCTGAGACTCACTGTCGAGCTTCAAAGTGAGGATGCTCGTGTAGAAGGCTTCTTGCTCCATCTGATGATAGAGCCGATCCTTCTCAAGCATAAGCGCTCTGGGATCCTGGCCGCCGCCATACAGGATTGCGGGCACCTTGCCTCGTCGTCGTAAGCGGCGAGTCTCGCCCTTACCCAGTTTATCCCGCGGCTCTACGTCCAGCTCGAAGCCAGTGCTCATCAATCTCTCCTGTCGAGGGCGCGGGATGATACCAGGGGTCGCTAGTCCACGTACAGAGAACTGACCGACTCCGCGTCACTAATCCGCCGGACGGTTTCTGCGAGCAGCTCTGCCACGCTGAGTTGGCGGATCTTGGCGCACGCGGCGGCTTCATCGCTCAATGGGATGGTATCCGTCACGACCAACTCGTCCAGGACGGAATCCTTGATTCGTTGCACCGCCGGTCCGGAGAGCACGGGATGGGTAATATAGGCCACGACCCGCACGGCGCCTTGATTCTTTAGTATTTTTCCGGCCTCGCAGAGGGTCCCGGCCGTATCGACGAGGTCGTCGATCATGACGCAGGTTTTACCGTCCACCGAGCCGATCACGTTCATGACCTCTGCCATATTCGCCTGGGGTCGCCGTTTGTCGATAATGACTAGATCGGCATCGTCGAGGCGCTTGGCTAGCGCCCTGGCGCGAACGACGCCGCCCACGTCCGGGGATACGACCACCATGTCCGGATACTTTTGCTTCCATGCGTCCCCGAGCAAGACCGGAGACGCATAGAGATTGTCGACCGCGATATCGAAGAAACCTTGAATCTGGTCGGCGTGCAGATCGACGGTCAGAACGCGGTCGATGCCGGCGCTTGCGATCAGCTTCGCGACCAGCTTGGCGGTGATCGGAACGCGGCTCGCCCGCGGGCGGCGATCCTGGCGGGCGAACCCGAAATAGGGGATCAACGCCGTGATCCGGGCGGCTGAAGCTCTCTGGCAGGCGTCGGCCATAACCAGGAGCTCCATCAGGTTCTCGTTGGCGGGCGGGCAGGTTGGTTGGATCAGAAAAACGTCACGGCCGCGGATATTTTCCAGGATTTCCAGTTTTACTTCGCCGTCGCTGAAGCGGCCGACACTGATCTTTCCCAGTGGCATATGCAGATGATGCGCGATGCTCTGCGCAAGTGCAGGATGGGCGTTGCCGGAGAATACTGTGATCGATCCTGGGTCCAAGTCGAGCTCCTAAGCCTTCCGGCGTGGGTTGTGGCTGGGGTGGCAGGATTCGAACCTGCGCATGACGGGATCAAAACCCGTTGCCTTAACCACTTGGCTACACCCCATCGTTCCCGTGTATTGTGATGGTGGTGACCCAATCAGTTCAAGGTGGTTGTTGCCGCGATGGTCATTCATCCGCGGCGCTCTGCCACCTATCGACGGTTACGCGAAGTTCGAGATCCCGATGAGTCAGGTCGATTCGCCTGGGTAGCGCTACGCCATCGAGGAGCTGATAACTCTGATAACTCAATGTCCACAGCCGTTGCTCAAGTGACTGCAGCGTATCGTCCGGTCCGAGCGATGTCTGGGCGGCGAACATCGGATCCGGAAGTCCCAGCAGCCAGGCGCTGAAACTCCTGACTGGCAGCCACCAACCCAGTAGGGCGGAGAGTTCGGTCTCGGGATTCACGAGCTCCCAGGTCTCGCCACGCGCGCGAACCATGAGCCTGTCCGACGGCCCGGTGACTTGCAGAACACCCGCCCCGAGCGGCCCACGGACCACCAGATCCAGGGAATCTACGGATTGCTGCCAGCGAAAGCTGCCCTGGAACGCTTGGTCTCCCGTGTCGACGGCGATGCGGCCGCGCATATCCCAGCCGTCGAGTTGTTGCAGATAGTTCTGTCGTTCGGGGTAGCTGAGATCGTCCTGGCCGACAGGCACATGGGCGCAACCGCTTAAGCCGGCAGCGAGCACTGCCTGTACGAGTGTGTGCCTAAGGGTGCGCGTCATGGCGCGAGGCGCTGATCCAGCTCCTTTAGATGTCGGCTCTCGGGGTTCTCTGCGAGTTTTTGTTGCAGAAGTTCCAGTGCCTGTTCGCGGTTTCCCAGTGCCCATTGCGTATCTACGATGTGGGCGGCGACCTCTGCGTCCGGAAACAGCTCATACGCCCGCTCCAGATGACCCAGCGCCGCTTCGAACTCGCCCAGGTTGAACAGCACCCAACCCATGCTATCGATAATCGCCGGGTTATTGGGCTCCAGCAGCAAGGCCTGCTCCAGATACTCGCGCGCTTCACCATGCCGGTCCATCTGGTCCGTCAGGAGGTAGCCCAGGGCGTTTAGCAGTCCCGCGTCATCCGGCTCGTCGCGGATCAACGATTCGAGCGCGTTGGCGGAGCGCCGGTGCCGTCCCTGCTCCTGGTAGAGCAGAGCCTGGGCATATCGCAGCGATCGGTTGTCGCGGTAGAGCCGCAGCCCTTCTTTATATGTGTCCTCGGCAGTATCGAGCTCGTCGATGCTGATCGCGCGTTGGCCAAGGGAGATATAGAGCTGCGCGTGAGCATCCCGCAGGGTCTGGTCGTTCGGCGACTCGGCAACCGCGGTCGCAATCAGCTGCATCGCTGCCTCGTCACGGTCGAGTTGCAGCAACAACTCCGATTCGGCGACGAGCATCTCCGTCGAGTAGTCCGGATTCGCGATGCCGAACTGGCGGAGATGTTGCACGGCGCCCTCCGGATCGCCCAGTGCCGTGAAGAGAAGATTCGCGGCCCTGAGCTGAGCCTCGACGGCGTTATTTCCGGACGTGACGCGCGAGTAGGAGCGCATCGCCTGTAGGGCCTGTTCCTCCGTTTCAGCGATTCGGCCGAGATAGAAGAATGCCTCCTCACGATAACGTGGCTGACCCCGCAGATCCGTAAAATGGCCCTTCGAGGCTTCGAGATCGTCGAGTGTCAGCGTTAGAAACGCCAGAGCCCGCACTGCCTCGGGAAGGCCGGGGTTGTCCGCGAGAATACCGTCTAATAGATCCCTGGCTGGTTCGTGTCGGCCTGCAGACAGCAGCAGCTCGGCGTACTGCAGATGTATCTCCAATTCGGGGTGCTCTTCGGCAAGGCTCTTAGCGAGGGCCAGCCCCTCCTCGGTGCTTCCTGTTATCACCAACATGCGGGCATAGAGAAGCTGTGCTTCGATCCATTCGGGCTCCAGTTCAACGACACGCTCGGCATTCTCCAAGGCCATCTGGTAGCTGCCGGATCTGAGTCCCAACCTGGCGAGCCCGTAATGTCCTTCGGGCGTTCCCGGATAGTTCGCCACGAGCTGCGACACGACCGCCGTCGTGATCTGGGAATCCGACTCGTTGGCTAGAAAATCAATGACGTAAGCCAAGGCGGGCCCGTGATTCTCAGTCGCTTCGAGAATCTGCTCGAACTCCGCGACCGCTCCATCCAGATCTCCAGAGCGGAGATTGAACACGCCCAAAAACTGATGAACCCGAGGGTTGTCCGGAGTCAGCATCTGCCAACGCTCGGCCGCCTCGCGTCCGAGTTCATTCAGGTTGGCCTCATGTGCCAGCTCGGTAGCCAGTTCTGCGAGCCCCGGATCGTCCGAGAGCAGAGCCGCCGCAAGATAATTGTCGGCGGCTTCGGCAACATTCTGCCGTTCCCGCGCGATCGCGGCTAAGACCACATGGGAGTCAAGATCGATACGCGGCGTACCTGACTGCTGCACGGTGCCGGTCGCGCAGCCGGCCAGCCACGCGATGGCTATCGCGGATAGATATTTGGTGGGATTCGCCATGGGTTGAGTTTGAACTATACCTGAACCAACCCAAATCGTCTGATAGCGTCTGATCTTGTGCTGGTTTGGGGATTGACTGACAATTCGACCAACATTCAGGGCACCTTGTTCCAAGCCCTCCTGATAATTAACCGGAAGCCGCATGGAAAGCTTGCGAACTGTTTTGACGACCTGGCTGGATCCGCAGCTTTCAGGTCCCGTCGCCCTGAGCTGGGCGCTGAATCTGCTGGCTGCCGTCCTGGTATTCGTTATCGGCCGCTGGATCGCGAAGGCGCTGACACGCTGGCTCGGCCGCGCTATCGCCCGGACCGATGTCGATGAGACGCTGACACGGTTCCTGTCGAGCATCGTCTATATGGTGCTGCTGGTGGTGGTCGTACTGACGGCGCTGAGTACGCTGGGCGTCAACACGACGAACTTCCTGGCCGTATTCGGTGCCGCGGGCCTGGCTGTCGGCCTGGCGCTGAAGGACTCATTATCTAATTTCGCAGCCGGTGTGATGCTGGTATTTTTTCGCCCGTTCAAAGTGGGCGATTATATAGAGGCCGCCGGTATTGCCGGGACCGTCAACAGTATCAAGATTTTCAACACGGTATTAAAAACTGCAGACAACCGGGTGATCACCGTCCCGAACGCGTTGATCTATGCGGATACGATCACCAATTTTTCGGCAGAGGATAAACGCAGGATCGACCTCGTGATCGGTATCGGCTACGACGACGATATCGCGAGAGCCAAAGCGTTAATTCAGGGTGTACTCGGGCAAGAGGACCGGGTCCTCGACGAACCGGCACCGGCGATGCTGTTGGTCGAGCTCGGCGAGAGTAGCGTCAACATCGCCGTGAGACCGTGGGTGATGAGGGCCGATTACTCGCAAGTTCGCAGCGACCTGCTGGAACATATAAAACGGGCGCTGGAGAATGCGGGGCTGTCGATTCCCTACCCACAGCAGGACCTGCACATCGTCGATAAGGTCAGCAGTCACCAGTGAAGGATTCCATTCAGGAGAGACTGAGCAGCCTCGTCGATCGGTTCGAGGAGATCGGTCATCTATTGAGCGACCCGGAAGTCATCGCCGATCAGAATCGGTTCCGTGACCTATCCAAGGAATACGCTCGGCTGGAAGAAATCGCGAAGGACTTCAACGCTTATCGGAAGGTCGAGGCGGACATAGACGACGTGCGCGAGATGCAGGAGAGCGATGATGCAGAGCTTAAAGCGCTCGGCGCGGAAGAATTGGAAACGCTGCTGGAGCAACGCGACGCTCAAGAGCAACGCCTGACGTTTCATCTGATGCCGGTCGATCCGGATGACGACGCGAACCTGTTTCTCGAGATACGAGCGGGCACCGGAGGAGATGAGGCCGCGCTATTCGCTGGAGATCTATTCCGAATGTACAACCGTTACACGGAGGCCAAACGGTGGCGCGTAGAGATTCTGTCTGTCAGTGAGGGCGACCACGGCGGCTACAAGGAGATTATCTCGCGCGTCGTTGGCAAGGGGGCCTACGCCAAGCTGAAATTCGAGTCCGGCGCCCATCGGGTACAAAGAGTTCCTGAAACCGAGTCGCAGGGGCGAATCCACACCTCCGCTTGTACGGTGGCGGTTCTGCCGGAACCGGAGGATGTCGAGGACGTGGACGTTAATCCCGCGGATCTTCGAGTCGATACCTATCGCGCATCGGGTGCCGGGGGGCAGCATGTCAACAAGACCGACTCGGCGGTACGGCTCACCCACCTGCCGACGGGCATCGTTGTCGAGTGCCAGGACGAGCGATCACAACATAAGAACCGCGCTCGTGCCATGTCATTGTTACAGGCTCGACTGAGAGACGCGGAGGAGACGAAGCAGCGAACCGAGACGGCGCAAAAACGCCGTAGCCTCGTCGGTTCCGGCGATCGGTCTGAGCGCATCCGTAGCTATAACTATCCGGAGGGACGTGTCACCGATCATCGAATCGATCTGAAGCTTTATAAGCTCGATGAGATAATTCAGGGAAACCTGGATCTGTTAATCGAGCCTTTGACCAATGAGCACCAGGCAGAACAACTCGCTGCAGTCAGCGATATCTAATCTCGGCGAGCTCGTCGAGTGGGGATGTCGTGAGCTCGCCGACGCGAGTTCATCACCGCGTCTGGATACGGAGTTGTTACTGGGTATGGCGGCCGGCAGGCGGCGCAGCGCTATTCTCGGTTTTCCGGAGGAGATGGTTTCGACAGCCGCTAACCAGCACTTTCGTAGCGTGATTGAGGCGCGGCGCGGCGGCGTGCCCCTTGCTTACCTCACCGGGCACAAGGAGTTTTATTCGCTTGAGCTTGACGTGTCACGAGATACGCTCGTGCCGCGTCCGGAGACCGAGTTGCTCGTCGATCTCGCACTGGGTCATCTGGTACCGGCGAGCGAAGCGCGGGTACTCGACCTGGGCACGGGTTGCGGTGCGATTGCGCTATCGCTGTGCCGCGAACGTCCCCGCGTTCATATTACGGCGGTCGACGTCAGCCCCGCAGCGCTACGCGTCGCTCAGCAAAACGCCACGAGATTGGCACTCGACGTTCGCTTTATCGAGTCCAGCTGGTTCGACGAGCTCGGAGACGATCGCTACGACCTGATCGTCGCGAACCCGCCCTATGTAGCAAGTTCAGATCCACATCTGATGACAGAACTACGCCATGAACCTCGCGCCGCGCTCGATGGTGGAGAGGACGGGTTGGATGCGATCCGCGTGATTCTGGCTGGAGCCCGAGATCATCTTCGGTCGCGTGGCCACATCGTGCTCGAGCACGGCTTCGATCAGGGGCCGGCAGTTAGGGCGCTCGCGCGGGATAATCACTTCCGCGACGAGCAGACCCATCGAGACCTGGGTGGCCAGGATCGAGCCCTGGTCGCACGGGCGCTGTAATGAATTCGAATCGATACGCTCGACACATCGCGCTGCCCGAAATCGGCGAATCGGGACAAGCCCGCATCGAGGCGGCCAAGGTCCTGATTGTCGGTCTCGGCGGGCTGGGCTGTCCGGCCGCCCAGTACCTCGCCGCCAGCGGAGTCGGTTCTCTGGTTCTGAATGACTTCGATCGGGTCGACGAGAGCAACCTGCCAAGACAGATCCTATATGGACCGCCTGATGTCGGGGAGCTCAAAGTCGATGCGGCGCGCACGCGTCTGGAAGCGCTGAATCCTGCCGTCAAACTTCGCGTAATTCCCGAACGGCTCGAACCGGAAGCGCTCGAAGCAGAAATTGCCGAGGTATCGCTGGTGCTGGACGGTAGCGATAATTTCACGACGCGGCTTGCCGTTAACCGCGGAGCGGTGCGAAGCCGCACACCGCTGGTCTTCGGTGCAGCCATTCGGCTCGAAGGGCAGGTTGGCGTGTTTCTAAACGAGGGCCGGGGGCCGTGTTACCGGTGCTTGTACGACGATGAAGACGAATGGCTGGGCAACTGCCAGGGAAACGGTGTGCTGGCCCCGGTTCCGGGCGTCGTAGGTTCGATCATGGCCGTTGAAGCGTTGAAGATACTGCTGGGCGTTCAAGCTACGACGCGAGCTCGGGTTCTTCTATGGGATGCCGGACGCGGCGACTGGCAGAGTATCGGCCTGAACGTGCGGCCGGATTGTCCCGCCTGTCAGGCCGCTGCGGCGTCATAACCCAGATTAGGGGATAGCCAGCGTTCCGCCTGGGCCAGAGTCCAGCCTTTGCGAGCCGCATAGTTCTCGACCTGATCGAGACCGATCTTGCCGACCGCGAAGTATCGTGCGTCGGGATGGGAGAAATACCAGCCGCTGACGGCGGCGGTAGGCGACATCGCGTACGACTCAGTCAGTTCAATGCCCGCGTTCTGCCGGACATCGAGCAGTTCCCACAACATCCCTTTCTCCGTGTGATCCGGGCAGGCAGGGTAGCCCGGTGCCGGTCGAATTCCCTGGTACGTTTCGGCAATCAACGCCGCGTTATCGAGCTGTTCGTCGCGCGCGTATCCCCAAAATTCGGTTCGCACACGTTGATGCAAGCGCTCCGCGAAGGCCTCGGCCAGCCGGTCGGCGAGGGCTTTTAGTATGATCGCCGAGTAGTCGTCGTGCTCGGCCTCGAACCGAGCCACGTGCTCGTCGATACCGATACCGGCGGTTACGGCGAATGCGCCGATGTAGTCTGACGGGCCTCCGACGGGAGCGATCAGGTCAGCCAGACAGTCATTGCTCAGATCGGTGCGCTTACGGCGCTGTTGTCGTAGATGGTGCAGCCGCGAGCGCACAGTCACGCGATCCTCACCGGTATAGATCTCGATGTCCTCATCGACCGCATTGGCGGGAAAGAAGCCGATAACGCCGGCGGCAGTCAGCCACTTCTCGTCGACGACTCGCTCGAGCAGCCGTTGCGCATCGGCGTACAGGCTGCGGGCAGCGTCTCCCACGGTGGCGTCCTCCAGGATTTCCGGGAAGCGGCCGTGGAATTCCCAGGCATTGAAGAACGGCATCCAGTCGATATGCTGGACCAGTTCTTCCAGCGGATAGCCGGAGAATGTCTGTACGCCGAGCGACCGTGGTCGCTGTGGTGTATAGGTCCGCCCGTTCCGTGCGGGGCTGTTTTTCCGAGCGTCGCGGAGCGCAAGCTCCGGGCCTCTTGTGGTCTTGCCCGCATGCCGCCGCCGTCTGTTCGCGTGTTCCTCGGTCGCTCGATCTGCGAAACTGGCGTGCCCGTCGCCAGTCAGCGCCTGGACCACGCCCACGGATCGAGAAGCATCTTTCACGTACACCACCAGACCGTCGTAGGCGGGATCGATTTTGACGCTCGTATGCGCGGGCGAAGTCGTTGCGCCCCCGATGAGTAACGGCAGCGATAAGTCTTGCCTCTGCATCTCGCTCGCGACATGGACCATCTCATCCAGGGACGGCGTGATCAGTCCTGAAAGGCCAATGACGTCGGCGCCGATCTCTCTCGCTGTAGCGAGAATTTTTTCGGCGGGCACCATGACGCCGAGATCTGTAACCTCGAAGTTATTGCATTGTAGAACGACGCCGACGATGTTTTTGCCGATGTCGTGTACGTCGCCTTTGACTGTTGCCATGACGAGCTTCGGTCTAGAGGTGCCGCCGTCCTTTTCCTTGTCGATGAACGGAACCAGATGCGCTACCGCTTTCTTCATGACTCGAGCGGACTTTACGACCTGCGGCAGGAACATTTTGCCGGCGCCGAAGAGATCGCCGACGACGTTCATACCGTCCATGAGTGGTCCTTCGATGATGTCGAGCGGTCTCTCGGCCGCCAGCCGCGCTTCCTCGGTATCCTCGATCACATAGGAATCTACGCCCTGGACGAGTGCGTGTTCCAGCCGTTTCTCGACCGGCCAGCCGCGCCACTCTTCATCCGACTTATCGTCCGGTCGCAGGCCGTGGCCGCTGTATTGTTCGGCCACGTTGAGGAGTCGCTCAGTGGCATCGTCGCGACGGTTCAATATGACATCTTCGACCGCATCTCGGAGCGTCTCCGGAATATCGGCGTAGATTGCCAACTGTCCGGCGTTGACGATGCCCATGTTCATCCCGGCTTCGATCGCGTGGTACAGAAAAACGGAATGCATGGCTTCGCGGACGCGATTGTTGCCGCGGAATGAAAACGACACGTTGCTCAGGCCGCCGCTTACCATGGCATGCGGCAGCGTGGCCTTGATCTGACGTGTGGCTTCTATATACGCTACGCCATAGCTATTGTGTTCTTCAATACCTGTCGCAACCGCAAAGATATTCGGATCGAAGATAATGTCTTCCGGCGCGAGTCCGACGGTGTTGACGAGTAAGTCGTAGCAGCGTTTACAGATCTCCACTTTCCGCTCGATACTATCTGCCTGTCCTTGTTCGTCGAACGCCATGACGACGACGGCTGCGCCGAACTTGAGTACCTCGCGCGCCTGCTCCAGGAAAGGCTCCTCCCCCTCTTTCAGGCTGATCGAGTTGACGACGCCTTTCCCTTGCACGCATTTAAGGCCGGCAGTAATGACGCTCCATTTCGAAGAGTCGATCATGATGGGGACACGGGCGATGTCGGGTTCCGAAGCGATCAACTTCAAGAGCCGCTCCATGGCCGCTTCGGAGTCAAGCATGCCTTCGTCCATGTTGACGTCGATGAGTTGGGCGCCGTTCTCGACCTGTTGTCGCGCCACCGATAGGGCCTGCTCGTAGTCGTCTGCTTCGATCAGCTTCTTGAAGCGTGCCGACCCCGTGACGTTCGTGCGCTCACCGATGTTCACAAATAGACTATCCGGGCCGATATTCAGAGGTTCCAGCCCGGCGAGTCGACTGAGTCTGGTCAGCTCGGGGATCTGCCGGGGCCGGCACTCGGCTACGGCGGCCGCGATAGCGCTAATATGAGCCGGCGTCGTGCCGCAGCAGCCGCCCACGATGTTTACCCAGCCGCGCTGCGCGAATTCTCCAATGACTTCGGCCATGTGTTTGGGCGTGTCGTCATACTCGCCGAACTCGTTGGGGAGACCTGCGTTCGGATGGACACTGACTCGCGTCTCGGCGAGTCCTGCGAGTTCTTCAACATAGGGACGCAACTCCGGTCCGCCGAGCGCACAATTCAGCCCGATGATGAGCGGCTTCGCGTGACGGACCGAGGCGTAGAACGCCTCCAGCGTTTGACCTGACAACGTGCGGCCCGAAGCGTCGGTAATCGTCCCGGAGATCATGATGGGCACGTCGATACTGCGTTCGTCGAGAACGCTTCGAATGGCGTAGAGAGCTGCTTTCGCATTCAGCGTGTCGAAGATCGTTTCGACCATCAGAAGATCGACGTCACCATCAAGCAGTGCGTTGGCCGCTTCACCGTAGGTATGCGTCAACTCATCGAACGAAATGTTCCTGGTACCCGGGTCTTCGACGTCGGGTGAGATTGAGCACGTTCGAGTGGTCGGGCCCAGAACGCCGGCGACGAACCGAGGAGAGCCGGTGCGTTCCGTGTACGCATCCGCCTCGGTGCGCGCCAGTCGGGCCGCGGCCAGGTTCAGCTCTGCGACCAGGCTGTCCATGCCATAGTCGCCGAGGGAAGGCGCGTTGGAATTAAACGTGTTGGTGCTAATAATGTCGGCGCCCGCTTCCAGGAACTCCCGGTGAATCGCGGCGATATGTTCCGGCTGGGTAATCGACAGCAGATCGTTATTGCCCTTTAGCGCGGTCGGCCAGGCAGCGAATCGCTCTCCTTTGTAGTCTTCCTCCACGAATCCCAGTGCCTGGATACTCGTACCCATGGCGCCGTCGAGTATCACGATGCGTTCAGTCAGCAAACGCTCTAGTTGTTTGCGGCGCTGGCTCACGAGGCGAGTTCCTGTCGATCTGCCTGATGTCTCAAGCCCAGCGTATGGCAGATCGCGTAGGTAAGCTCGGCGCGATTCAAAGTATAGAAGTGAAACTCGCTGACTCCGTGACGGCGCAGTTCGTTCACTTGCTCTATCGCCACGCTGGCCGCGATCATCTGGCGCGTCTCCGCGTCGTCGTCCAAGCCGCTGAATCGCTCATGCAGTGCTTGTGGAACGCGTGTGCCGCAGAGAGCCGCGAACTTCAGCATCCTGGGGAAATTGGTGATTGGCAGAATGCCGGGCACGATCGCGACATCGATTCCAGCCGCCACGCAGCGATCTCGAAAACGCAGATAGGCATACGTATCAAAGAAGAATTGCGTGATCGCCCTGGTGGCGCCGGCGTCGATCTTTCGCTTGAGATTATCCAGATCCGATTCTTCGCTGGCCGCTTCGGGGTGGACTTCCGGATACGCGGCAACGGATATATCGAATTCACCGATACCGCGGAGGCCGCCGACGAGATCGGTCGCGTAGGCGAAGCCATTTGCTAGAGGTACGTATTCAGTGACTTCTTTCGGCGGATCTCCTCGCAACGCCACGATGTGTCTGATGCCTTCGTCCCAATATTGGCGGGCCGTCGCGAGCACTTCTTCTCGGCTCGCTCCAATACAAGTCAGATGCGGCGCGCAGGTCAGTTTCGTTTCGGTTTGAATCCGGCGCACGACCCGGTGGGTGCGATCGCGGGTTGAGCCGTCGGCACCGTATGTCACGGAAACGAAGCGGGGTTGTAGTGGTGCCAGGCGCTGTATCGATCGCCACAGGGTTTCTTCCATCTTCTCCGTTGCAGGCGGAAAGAACTCGAACGAAACTTGGATATCAGTGATCATTACTTAAGCTTCCTGCAACCGGTGCGGCCCGAGTCGCGAGAGCAACCAACGGTGCCCCCGCACTGCTGTGACCGATCTCGACGGGAGTAAGCCCCGCCTGTTTTACCCATACGTCGAGTTTTTCCTCGCTAACTGTCGAGCCCGATGTCTCGACGACAAGCAGATGGCCGTCGTTCCTGAGGACCGACGCTGCCTGCTTGATCGCATCTTCCGGGCGCTCGGCTGTGCCAAGCACCCGATCCATCGTCACGATATCGAAGCTCTTCTGGGGAAAGTTCAAGCTGTACATATCGCCGTCGCGAACGGTGCAGTTGGTTAGCCCTTCGAGCGAGACTTGTGCTCGGGCGACGAGGCGCATGTCACGCGATCGGTCGACCGCGATCGCGCGTTTCGCGCGTCGCGCCAACAGGCGCAACATGCTGCCGGTACCGGTTCCCACGTCGAGCAAATCTCCGAGGGGCGCGCCATCGGCTGTTGACTCCAGTAGCCGACCGTGGAGGAGTTTCTCCACCGTGGCGCCGATTTCAGAAACATCGGCCGCGTTTAACGGGAGTACGCCGAGCTCGCTCAGGAGCTCGCGGGCGCGGGTCTGGCGGCTTCGGAGAATCTCGGTCAGCCGCTTACGATCCTGGATGATCTCCGGATCGTCGTCGGGCAGGCAACTCAGTGCCTCCTGCACTAACGCACGGCGATCCTCGTCGATGGTCGCGCGATAGTAGACTTCATTCTGGTCCCGGGTTCGCCTCAACACGCGTGCATCGCACAGGAGTTTGAGGTGCCGCGAGACGCGCGGTTGGCTCAATCCCGTGACGCGGGTAATTTCTCCCACCGTAAGCTCGCCCCGCCGAAGCGCTACCAACAGACGAAGACGGGTAGGATCGCCCAGAATCCGTAGCAATTCGACCAGTTCTTGTGCGTTTCGCATCGTAACATCAGTATATAAAGATATCGTTATATACAGTCTCTAAGCGCCTCTGTCAAAGGTGCAGTCTCCGGATTTGACAAAATATGGGAAATACGGGGACGGTCTACCTATATAGAAAAGGTGTCTTTTCTATATAGGTAGACCGTCCCCGTATTCTAGTGAAGGGTCTGGCCGGGCGTCGCTCCGCCGAGAATCGCATCGACATCGGCCGCGTCATAGTGAAAGGCGCGGTTGCAGAACTCGCAGGTAAGCTCCACTTTGCCCGTCTCCTCGATCAGGCTTTCCAGTTCGTCGGCGCCGAGCATACGCACCACACCGGCGAGATGACTCGGAGTGCAGCGACAGTCGTGAGTCACCGGGCGCGCCTTGAACAGCCGAATGTCATAGTCATGGAATAGCTTCGGCAACAGCTCTTTTGCGGTCAGCCCGCTCAGCTCGGCTGCTGATACGGTAGCCGCCAACGCTGCGACCGTATCGAACGCGGCGTCCGGCGGGTCATCGCCCGGTACGGCTTGCAGCAACAGCCCGGCGACGCGCTGCCCTGTACTTCTCAACGTCAGACGAGTCGGTAGCTGCTCCGATTGCCTGAAATACTCCTCCAGACAGGCATCGAGATCTGCGCTCACGAGTGGCACGACTCCCTGGTAGCAGGGGCCATCCTCGGCTGTGTCGAGATTGACACTCAGCCGGCCCTGACCCAACAGCGGCTCATCCTTCGACGCATCGCGCCACCGTGCCATGCCGCGTACTTTTAGCTCACTGGAGCATTGGATCAGCAGCAGCGTGACAGGGCCTTCGCCCTGCAACTGCAGAGATACTTTGGGCGCCCCTTTGAGCCCGGTCGTCAGGAGCACGGTGGCGGCCAGGCTCTCGCCCAGCAGTTGGCAGAGATCGTCAGGGTAATGGTGCTGGGCCAACACCTGTCGCCACGTCTCTTCGAGTCGGACGATGGCGCCGCGAATTCCGAGCCCTTCGAACAGGAAGTTCTGTACTTCGTTCAATAAATCACTCGTTGAGTTTTTTTCTCAGAACGCCGTTGACCTGCTTCGGATTGGCCTTGCCGCCGGAGGCTTTCATGACCTGACCGACGAAGAAGCCGATGACTTTCTCGTTTCCGTCTCGGAATTGTTGGACCTGAGTCGGGTTCTCGGCCAGAACGTCATCGACGAGTATCTCAATGGCACCGCTGTCGGAGATCTGGTGCAGTCCGCGTTGCTCGATAATGTCGTCGACCGCGCCCTCACGCTGCCAGACTGCCACGAATACGTCCTTCGCAATTTTACCGGAGAGCGTGCCATCTTCAATCCGGTCATTGAGAAGCGCGAGTTCGGCCGACGATACCTCCGACTCGGTGATTTCCAGGCCGTGCTGGTTCAACGCTGCCGCGAGTTCGCCCTGGACCCAGTTTGCGATTAACTTTGGCGGGGCGATCGTGGCTGAGCTGACAGCTTCTTCGAAGTATTGGGCCGTTTCGAGGTTCGCAGTGAGCACGCCGGCGTCGTACGCCGAGAGGTCGTAGTCTATCTCGAAGCGGGCACGCTTGGCGTCCGGCAGTTCGGGCAGGTCAGCCCTGAGTTCATCGATCAGCGTATCGTCTATGACGACCGGCAACAGATCGGGATCTGGAAAATACCGGTAGTCATTGGCTTCTTCCTTGCTGCGCATCGGCCGGGTCTCGTTCTTGCTCGCGTCATAGAGCCGCGTTTCCTGAACGACCTGCCCGCCGTCTTCGAGTATGTCGATCTGACGCTCCACCTCGATTTCGATCGCTTTCTCTACGAAACGGAACGAGTTCAGGTTTTTTAGCTCCGCTCGAGTACCGAGCTTCGATTCACCCTCGGGCCTGACGGACACATTGGCATCACAGCGAAATGACCCTTCCTGCATATTACCGTCGGATATACCGAGGTAGCGCACCAGCGTATGAATCTTGCGCATGTAAATACCGGCTTCCTCCGCAGAGCGCATATCCGGCTCCGAGACGATTTCCAGTAGTGGCGTGCCCGCGCGGTTCAGATCGATACCGCTGACATCGAGAAAATCCTCGTGCAGCGATTTGCCGGCGTCTTCCTCCAGGTGGGCGCGAGTGATATCTATGGTCTTGACCGCGCCATCGTTCAGAACAATATCGATGTGCCCGCCGTAAACGATCGGTAACTCGAACTGGGATATCTGGTAACCCTTGGGTAAATCGGGATAGAAATAGTTTTTTCTCGCGAAGACCGAGCGCCGCGATATTTCGCAGCCGGTAGCGAGCCCGAACTTGATTGCCATCCGAACGGCCTGCTCGTTCAATACCGGCAAGATGCCGGGATAACCCAGATCCACCAGGCAGGCCTGGGAGTTCGGTGGCGCGCCGTAGGTCGTAGACGCGCCGGAGAATATCTTGCTGGCGGTTGCGAGCTGCGTATGAATCTCCAGGCCGATGACGACTTCCCATTTCATCTGCGCGCCTATGCGTAACCGTCAGGCACTCGGGTATGCCAGTCGGTTTCCTGCTGGAAGTAATGGGCGACCTTGAGCAGTTCGGCTTCACTTAGGTGTGGGCCGATGAGCTGCAGGCCGACGGGAAGGTCTGAGGAGAATCCGCACGGCACCGAGAGCGCCGGTAGACC
>Ga0255048_10001502_pt1 | contig 16055 bp, 16 predicted proteins | sample JV7_2_2_MG_FD_183619 | JGI IMG/M metagenome (GOLD analysis project Ga0255048, IMG submission 183619) | Seawater microbial communities from Jervis Inlet, British Columbia, Canada - JV7_2_2 | ecosystem: Environmental > Aquatic > Marine > Inlet | place: Canada: British Columbia | collected 2016-10-06
AGTTCGAGGGCCTGCTGGGCTCTACCGGCACCAAACTGGTTCGTCACGCTGATCAGGATGTCCTGGTTCTGAGAAGTTCCCAGCGCTAGGGGCAACCCGCCCGAAGTGGGGGGGTTGCGAAAGGTAGCCTTGTCACATGACGTTCTCCCAGGCGGTTAAGACCTGTTTCGGCAAATACACCGAGTTTTCGGGGCGGGCGAGACCTTCGGAGTACTGGTGGTGGATCCTGTTTGCCGTGGTCGTACAGATGATCCCGTATTTTCTCTTCATCGCCCTGGTGGTGGGCAGCGAAGGAACGAGTTCGGGTGCGACCGTTGTCGGCGGCATCTGGTTTGTTGTGTGGCTTGGCCTGATCCTTCCCTCGTTGGCCGTATTCGTTCGTCGACTTCATGACACGGGCCGATCGGGCTGGTTCTTCTTCCTCGGGCTGATTCCGTTGATCGGACCGATCATCCTGATCGTCTTCCTCGTCGGTCCCGGAGACCCCGGCCAGAACAAATATGGAGATCCTTCGGCCTAGTCGGCTCAGGCTTGGGGGCCCCTAGGCGTGTGCAGATGGGCCCGCTGAGCGAGTGAATCTGCACACGCAAGTGGTTCTATCCCCTGATCCGCTCACTTCGAGGGTCGTAAAACGATCTGAGGGAGCTGGTGGCCGGAATTCGGGCACCGGCCACTTCGATTTCGAAATCACCCCCGCCGATGTAGTCAGCCGTCACCCCGCCGGCGTGATTGATGTAGCCCATGGCCAGACACCGATCCTCCGTGTAGCTCCATGCCCCCGACGTGGTCCGTCCGACCAATTCTCCGTCACGGAAGATCGGCTCATCGTGATAGAGGAGGAGCTCCGGGTGCTCAAGTCTGAACTGGGTAAGTCTCTTCGTTAGCGATTTCTCACGTTGGGCTTCCAATGCACCACGTCCACGGAACCCATCTGGCTTGTCCCAGGCAACCGCAAATCCCAAACCAGCCTCGAGGGGGGTGTCCTGATCGGAGAGGTCATGACCCCAATGCCGATAGCCGGCTTCGAGTCGAAGGGAGTTCATGGCGTGATACCCGGCGAGACGAAGCCCAAAGGCCCCACCAGTCGCCACGAGTGCGTCGTATAGAGATGCAGCCTCCGGCCAGGTGACATAAAGCTCCCAACCAATTTCCCCCACGTACGTGACCCTCAAGGCCAATACCTCGTGGCCTGCAACCTTGATCCGCCGGGCCGCCCCGAAAGGAAACCCATCATTAGAGAGATCAGCATCGGTGAGGGTTGTCAGCAGCGCTCTCGACTTGGGTCCCATGATCCCGAACATGGTTGTTCGATCGGTGATGTCCGTGACTTGGGCCTCCAACCCGGCCAAGGATCGACGCAGATGAGATTCGTCCCGCGTGGGGGCACCCGACCCGCTGACAACCATGAAATGATCGTCACTGAGACGGGTAACCGTCAGATCTTGCTCGATGCCGCCCCGGTCATTGAGCCACTGCGTATAGACCACCCGACCCACCTCACCGGCGACGTCGTTGCCCGACATCCAGTTGAGGCCGGCTGCGGCGTCGGGACCCCTGACCTCGAACTTCACAAACGACGTCTGGTCGTAGAGCGCTACCGCCTCCCTCGTTGCTTGGCACTCTTCTCTTGTGTTTTCAAACCAATTCTGCTTGCCAAACGAGTACTTGTACCGCCGCTCCTCGCCCTCCCGGGCATACCAGTTGGGACGCTCCCACCCTGACATCGATCCGAACACTGCATTTGCCGCATCCAGTCGATCATGAATCGGAGATGTCTTGATCCCGCGAGCACTCTCGTATTCGCGATGTGGCCAATGCATTGCATAGAGGAGACCCAAGCTCTCTGGAATCCGCTCTTCCAAAAACGCCGGGTCGGCCTGGAACGGCAGCGTCCGGCGCACGTCGACAGGCCACAAGTCCATGGGCGGGTGACCGTCAACGATCCAGTCGGAAAGCACCCAACCCACCCCGCCGGCGGACTGGATGCCGACAGAGTTGAAGCCGGCAGCCACGTAACAACCATCGATCTCGGGTGTCTCGCCCAGGTAGTAGACACCATCAGGGGTGAACGACTCGGGCCCGTTGAGGAACAGTTGGATTCCGGCTTGTCCAATGGCAGGAACACGATGAATCGACCGTTCGAAGATCGGCCCGACATGCTCCCAGTCGTCAGAAAGTGTTCCGAAACTAAAGTCCCTCGGGATGCCTCCAAGCTTCCAAACCTTCCCCCGGGGCTCGAAGAAGCCCGCCATGATCTTCCCGGTCTCTTCTTTGAAGTAGGTGTAGTTGGTGGGATCCCGAAGTACTGGAGTGTCAGGTGCCAGACCTTCGATCGGCTCGGTAACGACATAGAAATGCTCACAGGCCTGCAGTGGGATATTGACTCCGGCGGTCTGGGCAAGATGTCGGGTCCACATCCCTCCGGCAAGCACCACCGTCTCGGTCTCGATGGGGCCCTGCTCGGTTTCCACTCCAGTGATTCGCCCTTCTTTGGTCCGAAGTGAGGTAACGGCAACACCTTCGACGATGGTGGCTCCCATGTCTCTCGCTCCCTTGGCGAGGGCCATCGTGGTGTCAACCGGGCTCGTGTGGCCGTCGTCCGGTATGAATGCGGCCCCGATCAGGTCGTCGGTGTTGAGAAGAGGCCACATGTCCTTAGCCTCTGAAAGCGAGATCTCATACATGTCGACACCGACCGTCCGTGCCATGGAGAGTCCCCTCATGATCTCTTCCCAGCGCTCCGGGTCAGATGCAACGGAGATAGACCCGGTCTTGCGATAGCCGGTCGCCTGGCCCGTCTCGTTTTCGAGCGATTGAATCAGGCTGGTCGTATAGGTGGCCAGCTTGGTGAGGCTGTGCGACGACTTCAGCTGACTTACCAGACCCGCCGCGTGCCAGGTGGTCCCGCCGGTGAGCTGATTCTGCTCGAGAAGGACAACATCGTTCACTCCACGGCGGACCAGGTGGTAGGCAATGCTGCAGCCAACGATTCCCCCGCCAACTATCACGACAGGTGCGCGATCGGGGATTTCCATGCTCACCACGGCGAGGTGGTTCTATCCGTAGGACCGTTGCACATCTGGCTCAGTCACCCCTGACAGAATTGACCGGCAACATAATGGGGAATCTCTCTCTGATGATCTCGTCCGCTTCGCGCGAAACATGGTCAGGGAAGTGGTTGGCGAACGTCCTCTCGACGTACTCATGGGCGCGCTCAGAAGCTGATGTCCCGCCGGCGTTGGCCCAATCGTCGGGGCTGAGCCGATCACCAACCTCCGGATATACGTAGTCCCGCTCCATCAGTCGAAGTGTTTGCTCGTGTCCCAAGAAATGACCTGGCCCGTCTATGACCTCCTCGATGACATCCACCGCCAAAGTGTCCTCGTTGACTTCGATCCCGCGGACGGTCCTGTTGGCAGCTCCGAGAAGGTCGTTGTCAATCACCATCATCTCCGGCGAGCAAGCAAGTAGCGAAGCCAGCATTCCGGCTGACTCATAGACAAGGTTGGCTCCAACTTGCGCCGCCAAAGCAATGGTGAGCCCCTTCTCATGGCCGGCCTGTGCGTCGGGAAGCTTGGAGTCAGCCATTCCGGCGGGAACACCTGAGGGCAGCCCCATCCAATGGATGATCTGAGCTCCTCCTGCCACCAGGACCGCCTCTTCGCCGCTCCCACCGGTCATCGCTCCCGTGCGCAGATCTGACACAAACGGCCACATTCCCATCACACATGGGTGTCCGGGCGAGAGCAGGTTGACCGTCGTTAGCGCGGCAAGGCATTCGGCAAGTGCCTGCACCAGCGAGCCGGCCAGTGGCGCTGGTGAGGTCGCTCCCGCCTGACCTGCTGACAACAGGTTGATGGGCATCCCGGTTTCGACTTGAGCGATCAGGCCCTCGGCGGCATCCACCGCGTAACGGAGAGGGGGAACCACAAAGGTGGTGTTGGCGCAGACGAACGGCCTTTTCCGAAACTCACCCTCGCCGCCGAGGGCAATATCGAACATGTCGACCGCGTCGTAGACGTTCTCTTTCTTAAAGAAAGACGTCCCGATGGGCTTGGTCGTGCCCATGAGACATGCGTATGCGGTGTTGAGGTCGAGTTCTGTGAGGTCCTCTAACTCGGTCGTCACCACCGTGCGCTTGAAAAAGTGGATGTGCTCCAACGTGTCCGCCAACCGGGCAAAGTTGTAGAGGTCCTTTGTTGTCGACCGCCGAAACGTTTGGGAGTCGTGCTCCAGCACGAGGACCGCGGCACCGGCGGTGCCGAAGTGAACGTTGGTGTCCTTTAGTTCGATGCTGTTCTCTTCGTTGAATCCGTGCCACACCCACGATTTCGCCGCCATCTCGATTCCTTCTTCCACGACCCGGCGCGGGTATCGGAGACGACCGTTTTCATCAACATGACCCCCGGCAGTGGTCACGACTTCAATGAATTCGGGAAGTGGGTCAGCCATCCCGAGGTTTTCCAGAAGCCCCAATGCAGAGTGGTAGATCCACTCCATCTCAGGCTCACTGAGGGGCTGATAGGCGCCGCCGGCTTGGCCGGGTTGTACCGGCCGTTGTGTCGGATCGAGACCGGCAGCACGCGCGGCGTGTCGGGCCGCCCGACCTCCAGCACGCGTTCCGCTCACGCTCGCAACCTTTCGCTCTTTGGATCCCAAGCCGGTTCGGCTAGGACTTTGGCAGGGCGACGTTGGTCGAGGATCTGAATCTCGAACTCAGATCCTGGTTCGGCGTATTCGGGCTTCACATAGGCAAAAAAGAGACTCTTGCCCACGGTGTGCCCAAAGACGCCGGCGGTGGTCAATCCGATCAAATGATCACCAGACCAAACCGGTTCATTGCCTCTGGCATCTGCCCCGTCGGCGTCGAGTTCGCCGTAGACACAGAATGTCGAATGAGTGGCACCCCTTCGAAATGCCACCGCGCTCTTGCCAATGAATTCCTTGTCCCAGTCGACGAATCGCTGAATGTCGGCCTCCACCGGTGTGATCTCTGTTGTCAGCTCACTGCCCATTGCCTTGTAGCCCTTCTCGATTCGCATCACGTTCATCGCGTAGCTGCCGTAGTCGAGAAGTCCGACCTCGTCTCCTGCAAGGTGAATTGCGTTATAGAGCTGGGGCATACGATCGATCGGGTGATGCAACTCCCAGCCGAGCTCTCCCACATAGCTCACCCGTAACGCAACACAGGGGACACCAGCGACCTCGATCTCCTGACCGGTCAGCCAGGGAAATGCATCACTGGAGAGGTCGGCCTCGGTCAACTTCATGAGCAAATCCCTCGAACTTGGCCCGCTCACAGCAAGAAGACCCAACTCGTCGGTGACATCGGCAACGGCCACCTCCTCGCCGGGTTCGATGTGAAACGTCAGCCAATCGAGGTCGTGCTGCTCCATCGTAATCCCTGAGTTCAGGTAGAAGCGCTGCTCGCCGAGTCTGGTGATCGTCATCTCCGATTCGATGCCGCCGAGATCCGTGAGCATGTGGACCAGCCTGATACCGCCAACCCTGGGTAGACGGTTGGCCGAAAGTCGATCAAGTAGGACGGCTGCATCGGGCCCGGTTACCTCGTACTTGGAGAAGGCAGTGAGATCGGCAATTCCAACACCCTCGCGGACGGCACGAACCTCAGCACCAACAGCATCGAAAGCCGACGATCGACCGAACGAGTATTTCTCGGGAGCACCGAAGTACTGAGCACGCTCCCAACCCCAGACCTCCTGCCATTGGGCGCCTTTGGCGTCAAGGCTGTCATATATGGGTGTCTTCTTCTGCGGACGTCCGGCAGGCCGGTACTCACCAGGCATCCGGACTTGATACATCTCGTGGTACTCGTCGAGAGAGCGTTCGTAGGTGTACTCGCCGATGGCATAAGGACCGAATCTTCGAGGGTCCATCTCGGCGACATTGATCTCGGTCTGACCGTGCACCATCCACTGCGCCAGATACTTGCCGGCTCCCGGACCCTGAGTGATCCCAATCGAGGCACCAACACACATCCAGTAGTTCTCGAGACCAGGGGCAGGGCCCATGAGAAAGCCTGCGTCAGGCGTGTGGGTGATCGGACCTGACACAACCTGTTTGATCCCGGCGGTCTGAAAGGCGGGGATTCGACGACCAGCCAACTCCAGGGATTCGGCGAGGCGGTCGATTCGCGGTGGAGTCAAATAGAAGGTCTCCCCCCAGTCGAACCCTTCCATGCCAAGGGGATGTGAGCCCGACATTTCGTACGGTCCAATGATGAGCCCATCGTGTTCTTGCCTGTAATAACACGAGGCCCTCGGGTCGCGAACCACGGGCAGTTCGAAGTCCAGGGCCGCCACCTCCGGAAGGGTCTCGGTAACCAAATACTGGTGTTCGACGGAGACGATCGGGACATCCAAACCGACCATCGCCCCTAGCTGTGGTCCGTAGTGGCCCGCCGCGTTCACAACATGCTCCGCAACGATTCGGCCCTGTTCCGTGATCAGTTCCCAGCTCCCGTCGGGAAGTCGATTCATGTCGATGACCCGGTTGTGGCGCACGATCTCGGCTCCGAGTTGACGGGCGCCGGCGGCCATCGAATTGGTCGCAGCGGATGGGTCGGTCCAACCATCGCCCGGGGTGTGAAAGCCCATGACCACGTCGTCAATCTCAAGTAGCGGGTTGAGGTCCAGCACTTCGGAGGGACCGATCAGATGTGACTCGACGCCAACCAGTGTGAGTACACCGTGGACATAGCGAAACCAATCGGCTTCATCAGGGTTGGTGGCGAGGCGAACAGCGCCACACCCGTGCCAGCCGGTGTGCAGACCGGTCTCAGCCTCCAGGTTCTTGTAGAGCTCGGTTCCGTAGGCGTGAACCTTGGCTGTATTGAGACTCCCTATGAAGTGTGGCATGAGGCCGGCGGCGTGCCAGGTCGAACCAGAGGTGAGCTCGTCCTTGTCGATCAGGACGGTGTCTGTCCAACCTTCGTGGGCGAGGTGATAGAGCAAGGCCACCCCCATCACCCCACCACCGACAATCACACACCGTGTCTGTTCCCGCATCTCTCCTTGCAAACCTCAGGTAGTACCGACCGTATACCGGCGAAATCCGCTCATCTACGCGTTGACAGCCGCCCCGAACAGTGAATCGGCAACCTCACGATCAAAAGGTTCGCCAAAGGTGATGAAACTGGCGATCACCGTGCACGAACCCATCCGTGCTCCCTGGAACTCGACGAAGATCGAGCCTATGAAGCCGGACACGTCGAATGACATCTCGAACCTGGCGCCGGCCTGGGAACCCTCGACCGTGACCTCTTCGAAAGAGAAGTTCAACTCGTCCGCCGGGATGTCATCGCCTGCCAGACTCTGAACTGAGGCGGTCATGCACTGCAGACCCTCTTCGGTTCCAAAGACTCGTTCGAACACCGAAAAGGCCTCAGCTGCCATCTCTTCACTCTCGAAGACCCGGGCCTCGACCGACCCTCGTTGTCCTGGGAACGGTGGGGTGGCCGGCGGACCTTCGAATTGAGTGAGCAGCGCCGCGTCCGAAAGCTCATCGAGGTTGTCGATATCGAGATCATCAGCCAGGAGACACGACTCATAAAAGCTGTCGTCGCCCTGTTGATCGGTGATAGCCGGTCCGGTCGTCGCAGTCCAGCCGTCCGGCGTCGCTTCTTCGACGGCGGCAGTCTTCTTCATCACAGTGGCATCAGCATCAACATCAACGGCTTGGGTGGTGGTTGTCTCTGAGACTGTGGTTGTCGTGGCCGCCGCCGCCTCGGTTGTGGTTGTCGACTCCTCACCTCCGCTGGCGGCCGTTGACGCTGCGGTCGTGGTGGTGGCGTCAGAACTCGACGGTGAACAGGCAGCAACAACGAGAGCAAACAACAGCAGGAGAACGGATCGGTTTTTCATGACGCCACCCTATGCAAACGGGGCCGGGCCTCGCACCGACCTACTGCTGGTAGATCGTGGTGTCGGGGTGCAACCTGGGTTTGGCGAGCATCGCCGCGTAATGGCGCTGAGTCTCGACCGCGCTTTATCAGCCGACGAACAGGTCCATCACATCAACGGCCTGAAGACCGACAACCGTCTCGAGAACGAGGAACTGTGGTCGACTTCTTGTCCCAGTGGTCGACGGATAGGGGACCTGCTCGAGTTCTGTATGGCGACGCTCGACCGATACGGAGAGCAGTTTTGGCCAGTCAAGCGAGAGCAAGGAAACGGTCTGAGAGGTCGAGGTCTGAGAGGTCGACGTCTTAGAGGTCAATAATGTCTTTGACCTGGGGTTTTATGGCAGTCCCGACCAGATTTGAACTGGCGTTACCGGCTTGAGAGGCCGGCGTCCTGGGCCGCTAGACGACGGGACCAAGTTGGGAGCTGAGATGTCTCAGCTCTTGCTCGGGGGGAAGGACTTGAACCCTCAATAACAGAGCCAGAACCTGTCGTGTTACCAATTACACCACCCCCGAACGGGCACCATTCAGTCGATGATGCAGGGTGAGCGGTAAGGATAATCGGTCACTCTTGGGAGTGTGAAGTCTGCTTACGGCACCAACCGAGGTTCCGCCTGGGCGGTGGCGCGCACTGTCAGCGGTGCCGACTCCTCAACAAAGACACCGAGAAGCCCCAACTCGACCACACCCTCAATCATGACGGAAACGCTGGATCCATCTGGTGCAGTGGAGACTTCGGTTGAAACCAGATTGACATCCTGAAACGCGATCGACCTGATAGCCAGATCACGAACTCGTCCGGGATCGAGAACCAACTCACCGCTTGCCCTATAGATCTCCTCGTCAATTCCTGAAGCCCCTGCAATAGCGGCCGAATCCACGACAGCGGCAAGCTCGCGCTGCAACGCAAGACCTCGCCAGAAATCGAGTGCCAGTCCTCCGAACAGGAGCAGAAGCAACGAGAGCCCCAACATCCAGATTGTCGTCGAACCCCGCTCTCGCGATTTCACGGGAGACTCCGGTACAAGTCGACCGGTTCGGCATGTTCGGCGGAAACCCAGAGTCCTCCAATGGACCCCCACGGGGTGACAATCAGCGGGGTCCACACCTCGACTTGGGCCGAGACCATCGAGCCCCTTGCCATTGAGCATCCGCCAGCACCATCAGGAAGCGAGCCAGGGGTTGCACCGCACCAGCCAAGACGCACCAAGTCCTCGGTTAGACCGTGCCCAAGAGCACCCTGTGTCACGACAACCGAACCAGCTGTTTCATCGAGAGAAAGCACCGCGCTCCGCGCTGCCTCAGCTGCCATCGACTCGGCGAGAACTCTCCGCTCCGACCAAGGACCAAATGAAGTCACCACCAGGGCGACCGGCAGCATCAATACGACAACAGCCATTGCGAATTCGACAGCAGCGTGGCCCCGATCCATCACGGCTCCGGCTCGATAACGGCCCCGGCCTCGATCTCGAGCGCAAAGTCGGGAGTCAAAGGGCTCCACGACTCGAAAGCCACTGCAGCGCGGGCGACCATCAACGGTCCCGACACCTGACATTGGACGATGAGCGAGTCGGTCATACGACCACCCAGCAACTGTCCGATGACATCCACCGCGACGGTTTCACATTGGGCATGCGAAGTCGACAAGGCTCCCGCTCTAGCTCCCTGTTCGAGACCAGAACGTATGGCACCACGTCCATATTGGACAGCCACCAAATTGGCGAATGTCACAAACAGAAGAAGCGCTAGCGCCGACGCCAACAAGAACTGAACCGAGCTGAGGCCCCGTTCGCTCAGCCTCCCAGAAGCGAGGTCCGCATCCACGAGACGATGTCCACCCCAAGGGCTTGGAGGGCTCCCCATATGACCACGAGGGCGGCGATTGCCAGTGCGGCATTCCCCATCAACTCTGCTGTGTTCAATCCCCGGTCATCGGTGCGCAGGGCATTGGCCCAAGCGCGAATTGCTGGCTTCATGATTACCTCCTCATTGCCAGGCAGTTATTAGGTACGGCAGCGGCGCTGCCACAAAAAGGATCAAAACCGGAGCCAAGATCGCGATCGTCGGGACCAACATCGCGGCGCGACGCTTGGTCGCGGTTCGCTTGATTGACTCTCGCCTGGTCTCTCGAACATCCTCAGATAGGGCGAGAAGGGCTGATGCAAGATCCGCCCCGCGCTCCTCAGCGGTAGCCAGCAAGCGATAACTCCGAGAACAGAACGGCTCAGGGGTGAGCTCAGCTATGCGTCGAAAGGCGTCCGGCCCAGCCCACCCGGCCCGATGAAGTCTCAGGGCCTCCTCGAGTTCGGACACGACCTCTCCATGGCCTCGTTGGGCGAGGGATCTGACGGCCTGAATCACTCCACCGCCAGCTCTGACCCTCATCGCCAGAAGCTGATTGACCGTGTAGACCTCGATCTTCATTAGTTCACGACGTGTCTCGATCGCTTTGTCGAGTCGACTTCTGGTTCGAGTGGCACCAACGAGCAGCCCGAGGCCAATTAGCAGCAGACGGACTACGAGGTTGGCACCCAAGACTTGACCAAGACCAACCGCAATCACGACCGCAACAACCACGGCCTTGAGCTGTCTCACCCGGTAGGCATCTGACATCTCCGTCTCGGGGAGTCCTCGGAACCAACCCGCCTGACGCAGCTTGAGGAGAGTGATCTCGTTGCCACTTCGGTCGATTAGTCGTGCGAGTCGGTCAGCGATATCACTGACGATGGGCCCGAAGATGGCACCAACCGGCCCCTGACCGAAGTGTGAGGAGGTTGGACCCGCAACCGGGGACATATACGGCCGGAGTCGGCTTCGCAGGCGGCGAGGAGGGGGCACCAAGAGCCTGACCAAACCAGCGAGAGCGATGGCCGTCAGCAGGGCGGCCAGTATCTGTGAAGCCATCATGGGTCCCCGAAAACTCGAGGTTCGGATGGCTGGGACGACATCTTTGAGGCAATAGCGACCCCGATCAGGCTCAACACCCCTCCAATCCCAACAACCATCACCCCAGCAGGTGTCGAATAGAACTCGCGAAACGCTCCATTCCGTGCAGTTATCGCCACCAGAACCAGCCAGGGCAGCACGAATACCACTCGGGAATTGATCTTTTGTTCCAGCGCTTCAGTCCGAACCTGTTCCAGCGTCCACAAATCTCGAGTGGTGGCGTTGGCAAGATCCTCAAGAATCTCGGGCACCACCGACCCGCCGCGCTCGTAGGCGAGAATGAGGACTTCGATCACCCGATCTGACGTGGGGTCTGACAAGTCCTCGCGCACCATCTCCAGCGCCGGGACCACCCCAAGACTGCGGGAATAGACACCGAAGCCATGAAATGCGTCGCGGAGCGGTTCGGGACCGAAGGCGGCGAGATTCTCTATCGCCGAAGGCAATGACGAGCCTGATCGCACCGAAGCGAGAAGGTCACGAAGACCGTCCGGCCAAGCCTCCTGGACAGCGGCCAGCCTGGCAGAGCGTCTCCTGGCGAAATACGCCTTGGGCAAAGACGCGACAACCAAAGCCGGGACTAACGACACCGGCACAAGCCCGGTCACAGTGAAGATGATGAGATAGGTGACAGCTCCTGCACCGAGAACAGTCAGCCAGAACTGCATTGAGGTCACATCTAGTCCGGGTACTGGATCTCGGGAACGAAATTTGGGGACACCAGAGCGGCACCTGACCTGGGCGACCGAGAACGTAAGAAGGCCGACCACAAGAGCCGTCGCGAGCGCAGCGGCGACCATCACCATTCGACACGTTCGCCCCGGCAAACCGCCGGGAGTGAAGCCGAATCGGGGAGAACTTCCTGCAGACGGGCGGCGAATTGGGAAGGAGGCAGTGCGCCAGTCCACTCAAGCGGTCCACCCAACCTCTTGCGAACAAACAACGGCTCTGTGGAAAAGTCGGCGTGGAGGGAGGGGACCATCGCCCTGACTTCCATCGTCTCGCGGACGATTCCTCCTGCCGCGTTGGTGCCTCGATCGAGATGGATCACCAAGTCGATCGAGGACGCGAATACCTTTCGAACCACCCGCTCGGGAACGTTCTCGCCGGCCATGAGTGCCGCATTGACCAAAGCATCCAACGCATCGCTGGCAGAGTTGGCGTGGACGGTGCAGGCCATTCCACACCCGGCGTTGGCTGCCCGCGTCAATTCGAAGGCCTCCGATCCCCGTACTTCACCAACCACAATCAAATCGGGCCTCATTGCCAGAGTAACTTTCACTAGATCCCGCAGGCTGATCTCGCCGGTGCCGTCAAGTGAAGGAGCGCGCGCCTCGTAGTAAGAGCCATGGATCAGAGGGACATGCAGCTCACGCACTTCTTCGCAAGCGCGAATGCAACGATCGGGAGGTGTTGCCGCGATCAGCGCCGAGAGAAAGGAAGTCTTTCCCGACCCTGGAGCACCCGAGATGATCACCGACGAAGAGGCACGCATCGCAGCCTCGAGAAATGACGATGCTGCATCCGTCAGGGATCCAAGCTCGACCAAGGAGGCCAGCGTCTGTCGCCGAAGTGCGTAACGGCGGATCGTGGCCGAGAGGTGATCCCCAACCGGCGCAATCACAGCGGTGAGACGGGCCGTGCCTTCGAGGACTCGAGCTTGAACGATCGGATTAGAGGCGTCAAGCCGTCGATCGCTGGTCGACAGGAGTTGCTCGATGGTCTGGCGGTTCTCCTTCTCCGTGGTCGGCAACGGCGACGCGCGAAGCGATCCACCTGCTTCCAGATACGTCAGATGTGCCCCCTCAATGAATATCTCCTCGATGTCCGATCGTTCGAGGAGTCGGGCCAGCGGCCCGCGCCCGGTCACCGATTCCAGCAGGCGATCAAGGGTTTCTCTTGGGTTGGCCAGGGACAGTCCGCTGCCCAGGTGGGCCCGGCTCTGATAATCGTCGACAGTCGATTCGAGAAGAGCGCGGACGGCACCAACATCGGTGGATGGGTCAATTCCGCTCCCATCGATCCTTGAGAGCGCCTCACGTCGGAGCGATTCGTAGACGTCAGTCGTCATTCAACGTCTCCGTAACGACCCGAGCGACAGTTCTCACCGCTCGATAGAACGGCCCACGGCTAGGAACCGACCCCTCCCAAGATGCCACGCTCAACTTTCGATCGAATGGCAGAACCACAAACGGTAGGTCGGGGTACGTGTCCGCGATTTCGGCCCGGACCTCCGCTTCGTAATACGACCCGGCCGGGGCCTTGTTGACCACCAGAATCAGTCTTTCATGATCGACCGTTTCCAGAAGAGTCCCTGTGCACCTAATCAGGCGAGTCATCCCGACCGGGTCTGCGGACCCAACCAAGGCAATAGCAGACAACTGGGTGAAAACTCCCCCAATAGCACGGTCCATCGGACCAAGGTCCGCGATCACCACATCCGAACTTTGTTGCAGGCCATCCACAACAATCGAAAGCTCAGATCTGGTCAACGACGCCGCAACGAGTGTGTCTGCAACTCCTCCGACAACAGTCACACTCCCCGACAGTTGGGTCGATTCCGACGGGTGTCCAGCTCGGTGCAGATTGTCATCCAGAAGGGTCCGAATATTCGGATGAAGTGGAAGATCCAGCCGTTGCGCCAGGCTGGGACTTGTCGGGTCGGCATCGACAAGGGCAACCGATGCTTCCTGCGCGATCAGCGCAGACAGTGATGCGCTCAACTCAGTCACTCCAACGCCTTGAGCAGCACCGGTAACACCGACGATCAAGCCTCGAGTTCGGCGTTGGGGCGTTTGTTCGGTGACTACCACGCGATGAGAAATCGCCGCTGCTGCTTTCTCGACAAACTCGTCAGGTGTCGCCTCGGTCTCGATCACGTCGCTGATTCCACATTCGAGAAGTCGGCGTTTGGCGTCTGACCCGTCGGACGGCAGGAACACGCCGATGACCTCCGCTCCCTTGGTTTTCACGGCAGTCACCAATCGGGGAGTGAGAAAGGAGCAGATGTCATCGATGAAGAGCACGTCGAAACTCGAATCTGCGGTTTGGTCGGGGCCCATGATGCGTGTCGTGACCCTTCCGCCTCCGTGGTCGAGGAGGTGACGATGCAGTCGGTCGGGCCATTCGCGAGCCGAGGCGGCAAGAGCGATATCAGGAGCCATCGTCCAGCCCTATTGGCGGGGCCCCAGTGGACCGGACCAGTTCAACCATGCCGGAGGCTATTGCCTCGGCCAAGGCCAATGCCTGGTTTGCATCGAGGGCAACCACGACGTGGTAGTCACCGATAGCGCCGAAGGCGTCTCCGTTGAGGTCGGCCGTCGCGATCACACCGACATCGGTGATGACATAAGAAGCCTGATCCTCGCTCACGGCGATGATGTCGACACGATCACCGGACCTGATCGCACCACCGGCTGCATGTTTGAGATCGACTGGGATGCTCATCGATCTGAGGCCAGAAGGAGCCCCGGGCTCAACCACCGCCGACGCGTCAATGACAGATCCTTTGGCGATGGGTCGGTCGACAATCCAGCCTTGACTCGCGGTGGCCTCTGCTTCGGTGAGAAGTGAGTCAATACCGGCGAAGTCGGTGGGCACTGGCACGAACCGGATATCGTCCGCATGGAATACCGTTCCTTGAGCGATGGCGTCATCTGCGACCGCAACGAGAGTGGTTGAGGACTGGTCTTGCAGCACCACCATGTTGAGGACGAAGGCGAGAATTGCGGCTATCGCAATCAAGATGTGTGACAATGACGGCCGCCAGTGACCAGCCCGGCGTGCCGGCTGAGAGGTGCCCGCTTCCCTCGTTGTAGTGGAAGGGAAGACCACAATCGGGCAACCTATCTACCGACCGCCACCGGATGTCGAGAGCGCGAAAAGATGGACCAAGACAAGCAACCAGACCCCCATCTCGCGGCAGAGCTTCGCCAGACGGCCGGGGCCGAATGGACCGCCGAAGCGGCCGAGGACGAACGTCTCACCGAACTGGGACGACGGCGACGTCTCAACCTGGCGGACATTGCCAAAGAGATGGCCAATCGCGGCGAGCGCGTTTCGGTCGAGTACGGCGGGCACAGCTTCAGTGGAGCCGTCGTGGGTGCAGGTGATGATTTTGTGACCATCGAAGGGTCGGGCCAAATTGCCGAAGTACGACTCGAACGCTCCAGATGGTCGATTCTCAAGGCCGACGGACCTTCGGTGCGGGCGGTAGCCACCGTGGCCTCTTTCCGGGCTGCTTTGCACGAACATGCGGCCGGCCAAACGACCGTCCGTCTCACACTCGACCAAGGAGACCTCGTCATCGGCAAGATCGAGGTGGTGGGAGCCGACCATGTTGAGGTTGCCGACGTCGATGAACGACGGCTCTTCGTTCCCTTGGAGATCGTGCTGGGGACTATTCGATCGACTGAATCTCACTGACGCCGTCTTCCACGGCGGTTGCTGGATGAGAGCGAACGAACTCATAGATCTCGTCTCGAAAGAACTTGAAGGTGCGACCACCAGGAAGCTTGTAGGCCGGTAATCGGCCTTCCCGGGCGTATCGCCTCACCATTTGCACGTTCATCCCCAGCAAATCCGCCACTTGCGCCGCGTCGAGTATCGGGGGGTATTCCTCAGCCATCAGTCGTCCTCATCGGTACAACTCGATCGTACGTGATCGGAGAGACAGGTTTAAAGGGGGTTGTTGGCGGGGGCGGGCTGGGAGTCATTGCGTCGTTCCCACCACAACACGAAACCGATACCCACTAACGCACCGACGCCGTTGGCCACAAGATCGAGGATGTTGTTCTCATACGTTCCAACATTGACGTCGCTGGCGGCAGATCCGATGAGCTCGGCTATCTCGACTACCGCTCCGCCACCCATCACGACTAGCCAGGTGAACAGCAGCAACCCTCCCCGGTGATAACCCTCGCCCGCCCAACCTTTCATCGCCTCCCATGCGACTACCGCCAACGCAGCCGACGCGGCTGCGTGAAAGAACTTGTCATACCGAATCGGGCCTATGAACTCGACGGTATAGAGCGGCATGCCGTCGACGAGCAGGACACCACCCAGCATGTTGCCCAGCCCGACCAGGGACACGGCCCATAAGGCATGCAGAGGCCACTTCGCCCAGATGTGAAGTAGTCCGAACAGAAAGAACAACCCGATGTTGATACCGGTATAGAGATTGGTG
>Ga0255048_10001503_pt1 | contig 16043 bp, 28 predicted proteins | sample JV7_2_2_MG_FD_183619 | JGI IMG/M metagenome (GOLD analysis project Ga0255048, IMG submission 183619) | Seawater microbial communities from Jervis Inlet, British Columbia, Canada - JV7_2_2 | ecosystem: Environmental > Aquatic > Marine > Inlet | place: Canada: British Columbia | collected 2016-10-06
CTTCTGTTAAAAAGGTGCATCATGCTCTCCTCTGAATTTCTCTAACAATCCATTGTTCATTACTTGCATCTCTGTCTGCACCAGAATCTCCTCACCATCTGTCAACGGCTCTGCGTATTTCTTAACACCACCATTTAATATCTCAAAGTACTTGCCTTGCTTGATGTCATAACTCAATGACGTTGTACCTCTAATGCCGACAATAGCAGGTTTTGCTTTGTCAATTTTAATGTCACTACTATGTGAATCAAAATCTCTGTGAACAATTACAACAGACTTTGCATTATTACCCCATTCAGAACCGCCTTTCAATTGGTGCATATCCGGCATAATCACTTTGCCATCCTTGTCTTTTTTAGCAGTCTTTGGATGAATGATTGTGTGAAAATGCAACCCGGATGATTCAGCTAACTCATTCCTGTTGGATAGTGTTGCCTCAAGCCATTTATCTTCTCTGCTAAATCCATCAGTATCATGTTTCATGTAGTTCCAAGAATCAATAACTGCGCTGAATAACTCTAATTCATCCTTGTGTTTTACTGCGTACTTCCAGAAATCTGTTGGAGTTACTTGTTTGCTGCGATTGTCTTGCTTTGGATTAAAGATTTTAAAGTAATGCAACACCTCTGTCAGATGCCTATCAATGTCAGTTATCTCAATCCTGTTTTCAATCACTTGCTTATTGCCTTCTGAATCATAATAGAACTCTTGGAATTGCTTTCCACTAAACTTGTGCAGCAGCTTTGCAACCACCTCTGCATTGCTCCCTGCGTCTGGCATATAAATCAGATGTTTATGGTCATAGAACTCTGAACAGTTTTTAAGTAACTCAAATAATAATTCTGTTTTGCCACTACCGGGATAACCTGTCCAATCAGTACAACCACCTTCTTTGATGTTGTAGTGAGATGCTAATCCTTTAAAACCACAATAGTAAACATTACCACCACCATTCTTGTACAGGTGTAACACCTCATCTCTAATGTCTGCTGCTTTGACTATCCCCATTTTCGTGCATCCTCTCTTAACTTCTTTCTATGTGCCTCTTGTTTCTCATAAGCATCCATCTCATCTTCTTTCTTGTATTGAATAGCATCCTTATCTCCAAACCATAACTCTGCACTATTTCTCCATACTTTGGATACTTCAAAACCTTTTTTATTTATCCAATTAAGAGAGTTGTAATAATGAAAGAACTTATCTGCGAACTCCTCAACATAACCTCTGGAATCAAAATACTCTCTGCACATTTCAATTGTTGGTGAGTTGCTTTTATTAGTAACAGTAACAGTATCATTTACATTTACAGTATCATTAACAGTTACAGTAACAGTATCAGTTATTTTTGTTATAGCATTTTTAACATTGTTATCTTTTGTTATAACGGTGTTATCTTTTGTTATAGTCTTGTTATCCTTCCAACGTGACTGCATCCCCTTTTTACCTGCTTCACTTCGTTTCTGTTTCTGATGTTCCCAATCTTTTAAATCTCTTTTGAGTTGTCGCTTGATTGGCTCAAATGCAACAGATAGCAACACATCATCCGTTTCTGGATTGTTGTCATTGGTGTAGTTAAGAATTAATTTGAATAGTTTACCTGCAACATCATCCGGTAGTTGCTCAACCGTATGAATTAAATCACAGTATAATACAAAGGACTTTTTGTTTTCTGCCATTGTTATGTATTTAAAATGTTATGTATTAAAAAAAAGAATGTGGAAAGGAACATAACACAACCCTATTACTGCGATGCCTCGCAAACCACATTGTAAAGATAATCATTCAATCAGATAACAACAATTTAACAGGTAACAAAATTCCTCTGCTTGTGTTATTATCACCACCATTTACAATCCGCAATCCATCTGATTTGCATAACTGTTTTAATTTAGATATCTCAATCAACACTATCTGCTGATTAGACAACACAAAGCACCACCACTCTGCATGAGTTGTTGAGATGCCAGACAACTTGCCTCTGCTCTCAAACTCAACAAATACATTCCCGGTTGAATTACCTTTGATTGCATGAAAATCTGTTTTAACTTCAATCTTACTCCCCTCTAACATTAGAATTTTAGCAATTAGATTCTCACCTTTATTGCCTAATTTTAAGTCATGAGAGAAGTCATTGCAATATTTCATGTCATTGATTTAATTGATTGCCTCTCCTGTTTCAAGTTGCTTATCTTGATGTTGAGATTCTGATTTATATTATTCAACTGTTCTAATTGCATTTTGATACGTCTGTAATTATTCTCCGCACGTTTCTCATCTCTGTACTCCGGGCAATTAATATAAAACATTTCTTTTGCTTTGCTGATTGCATCTGATGTATCTCTCAAGTATTCGCCTAACTTCTGTTTTCTGGCATACTCTTTTGAGATATACAACTCATGTAACAATCCACAATGCTCTGCAATATAATAGGAATAAACACCAATCTCTGTCTGCAATTCAATGAGTTGATTGATGTCAGTTGATGCAGCTTTCACCATATCAACCAACACCTCAACCCTTGAAATATCAATGAACAAATCACGCATCAGAAAGGTAATGTATCTGATTCGCTGATGTGCGTTTTTGTAGCATCTTCTAATTCAACAGGTGAATCTTGTTTCAACCCGGTGAACTGCTCAACGTCTGCCTTAAACACTTTCCACGCAGTTAGATTCACATAGTATTTATCTTTGTATTCAGAACCTCTAATGTTGAAATCAACCTCAACTGCATCTCCTACTTTATTGTATTGCAGAAACTGCTCTGCTTTCTCTTTGACAATATCAAATTTGACATCCTGTGGATACTTCTCATTTGTCGTTAATATGAACTCCACTTTTTGGAATCCAGAATCAAACTTAATTAACTCGCCTATCTGCTTGATAGTACCTGTACATTTTAACTCACTCATTTTACTTATTTTATTTATTTATAAATCTTTTAATATGTTATCAATATAACCTCTGCACTCAATCACTCGCTGATTAATCTGCTCAATCACTTCATCATCTCGCTTTATATCAAACACTTTTATTCTGTATTTGTTAGCAACATTATCGTAATTATAATGCTTTGCAAACTCATCGTAATCAACTGCATCAGAGAACTTATATTCTTTCTCAACCAATGATTCTGGAGTATTCATCAAGGTATAAATCAATTTGTAATGGTTTGCACCTGTGAGATTCATATAACCTTGCGCTTGATAGTAGTAATCTTTGTTAGGCACATTGTCATAGAACAAAGGAAAGGTTGAGAAATCCCAACTATTCTTTACATCAATAACCAAGTCACTATCAGCAAATTTTAAATCCTCACCTTTGATAATTAAATCCGGCGTACCTGTCATGTACTCATCTGTGAAAAACATTTCATTCTTAGCCAACCCTTTCATCCCTAAATACTGTGAGATAAATTTGATTGATTCATCCTCACACATATTGCCCTTGTCCAAATACTTGGATTGGATTTGCTTTCTCCTGTCGTATATTTTCTCTTTAATCCACAAGTCAAGATATGATTGTGTTGTCTTGCTCAACTCACCTTTCTTTCTGGCATTAGTCATTATCTGCCCAATGGCAGAACATCTGATTTTAAATGGAATCATTTTGAACCTCCTCGCTTGAACTCATCCGCCTCATCTTCGGAAAATACATTTAAAGAATAAAATCCCGTAAGTTTAAGACAGGCTCTGCTCATGGCTCTCTTTTCTGCCATACAAACCGGGTAACTGTTTGATGTGTTTGATGGTGATGCCTCGCCAAATGTTTCAATACTTACATCATCCATCTTTGCGAATGCTTGAATGATAATGTGCTTTGTATCTTGTGAATTGAATTGCAGTTTGTAACTGATTTCAATACCTGCTGCTGCTTGTATCTTATCGATTCCAGACCTTGTGATTATTGTATAAAATTTGTGTTTGAAATAATCGTCTGATGTTAGGTTGTACTTTTTATACAACGCATTTAATTGCTCTGCTTTTGTCATGTTGTTTTGTTTTAGATTAAATTTAATTCGTCTGTGAAATAGTCTAATGTAGACTTGTAAACTGATTCATCAATCAGCTTTAACTGATAACCACTATCACTCATGAAATAACAGGAGATGTGGAATGTGTTTAAGATTGATACTTCTTTCCTTGATAGATTGATTTCAACTCCCTTGCTGCTTGATTTCAATTTTACAATGCAAGTGATTGTATCTTCAAATACTGCTTCGAAATATGCAGGGTACTTTAATTCTGTAATACTCATCGGTTGTTTTGTTTTTAGTTATTCAAATATAAAAATAAATTGTTAATAAATAGATAATTCTGCAATCAAATCTGCATCTCTTTTATTCTCTCTTTTGCGTTTCTCAATCCTTTGTTGAGCCATTACAATCTTCAAATTGATATCATCCAACTCCATTCTCCTCACAATAGCAATGTAATCCTCTCGCACCTTTTTATTGTTGATACTAAATTGATTTTCAATCACCTTTGCTGAATGCACCACAGATGAATGGTCACGATTAATTAAATCACCTGTCGGTTTGCATTTGTGATAATGTCTGACCTTTGCAAGATAGCAATACATTTGCCTTACCTCAATCAATTCTGATAATCTGCTCTTGCTCTTGACATCTTCAATATCTTGCTCATAATATGAGCAGCACTCTCTCAAAATAATATTTAAATCTAACTTCATTTTACTGTTATTTGTTTTAGTTTATTAATATAATTCTTGTCTGTTGCGTATCCTCTGTCAGTCAAAAACTGATAGTAATCACCACCTTTGTAATGTCGTTTCTGCCAACGCTGATAGTAAGCAATGGAATCTTGCCACGAATCAAAAATCAAGTACTCACCTCTGTACCGAAAACCAAAAAGATTGTGCCGATGTTTGCATGAGTAACTTGATAACCATCCTGTCTCCAGAATAATCTGTTGCAATACAATCTCTTTATATTGTATCTGTGAGCCATTTAGATGCGTTTTAACGGACTTAATTGATTGCGCTGATAGTTCACCTATAACGCACAAAATAAAGATGATTAAAAGCAACAAATATATTTTAGTGTTTTCTTTCATTTCTTAGTTCTTTAAATCAATATCATCCAAGTCATAACCTTTGAACGGATGCCAATTCTCTCTGGTCAATGTCCAACTGTTTTGATATCCTTTGCTGAATAGCATTTCAATACTGTAATCTCTGATTCTTAAATCTTGCCTCATCAAGAAATATGCACACGCCCGGCACAACTCCTTATCCTCTTTTATCTCTGACATGAAATAAAGGTAACAAGATAACACCAACAACACCCACAACAATTAATGCAGCAGGTATTGATTTTAAGTTGATTGTTAAGCAGATGAGTAATGATAAGAATGCTGATGCTGATAGCCATTTAATTGTATTCATCCTTTCAGTTTTTTTAGTTCGTTTCTCACTTGATTCCAATAAGATGATGATAACATATTGCCATCATACTCTTTTAGAAATGGAATGTAAATAATTAATTTTTCTGCACATATTATTGCATGGTCAATGTTGCCATCAAACTGCAACAACAAGTCTTTTGCTGATAGTTCTGGATTCATTTTGTTTTAGTTTTTAATTATGATGCAATATATATAATTAACATTAAACCACCAAAACTATTTTCATTGTTTATAACAAATAACTAATTATAACCGGTTACAATTGTATATTTAAAGGATGAGGAGAGCAGCAAGAATTGATGCCAATCAAAGGATTATTGTAAAGGTATTACGATTGATGGGTTATTCTGTTGCAATTACATCAGCAGTAGGAAAGGGATTCCCGGACATCGTTGTTGGTACAGGTAAAAAGAATTTTCTATTTGAGATTAAAGATGGTAATAAGTACGCATCTCAACAAAAATTAACAGTTGCAGAGCAAGATTTTTGCGACAATTGGAAAGGTCAGTATCATGTGATTACTTGCTTAGATGATGCCATTAAGATAATCAACTCAACAGATTAATCTCATCCCAGAACTCGGAATCAATTTGTTTAATCTCACCGTTTAACCGTTTCATTTCAGCATTAAATACTTTTAATTCTTGAGCAGTAATATCAGTTGCATCAATCATTGGAGTAAGGTTGTGCATCTTTTTTAATCTCATGTCAATCCTTGCTCTGATTGCTTCATTCGTGTAATACCTTGACCGATATGCATTGTCTTTAGTTCTCATCATTTGATTCCGTTTAGCATCTTGTAATTTAATAAATCTTGATAAACCTTTCCGCTAATTGTGTAAAGAGTTTTACAATCTCTGCACAACATATTGAATCTCTGCACACCTGTTGTTGTTGTATATCTTTTACTTAATCTTACATTATGAGATGCACATTCTGGACAACTGCATTTGCTATGCCCTGCCAATACACCATAATGAGTTTTGTTTTTGGTTATCTTATTTAGTTTCTCAAATACTTTCTCCAGAATCACAACGTCATTATCACAATACTCAATCATCTTGAGCAATGCTGACCTGTCATTATCAAGACAAATGTCTTTCCACAAATCAAAACCACCTGTATCTGTCTTTGCACCTACTCCGAAATATTGAGCAATGTAATCTAACTTATTACTGTTCATATACAGACAACTCTTTGCTAACTTCAAAGTATCAACCGTACGATAATTTACTTGAGTTTCAATGCCATGATACAAGCATCTTGTTTTAATCCATTTAATATCAAACCTGTCACCGTTATGAGCAACCATCTCATCAGCTTTGTTCATCTCCTTAACAAACTTCTTGAGCAGTTTCTTATCACATTGCCTACGCCCCCAATCAACATGATGCACATCTGTTTCGCCTTCCCATTTCCAACTGATGCAAATGATTTGCCTCTCTTTGATTATCTGATTAGGTCTGATTGTTTTATTCCATCCACAACTGAAATCTGCTATTGTATTGAATGACGTTTCAATGTCATAAAATAACCGTTTACGATTTATCATATTTTTCCTTGTGATACTTCTCTATTGTCCTCGCACCAAAATATGCACCGTTCACCGCTAATGCTAACACCTCAAATACTGTGATATAGATTGAATCTATTGAAACACCGAAAGCATCCATCACCACCAAGATTGTCAGCATAATCCAAGTATAAGCAAGTACAACAGGTCTGATTAATTTAGGCAATTTTAAATCTTGCTGATTGTCTGATTTCCATCTTGCACTAATTTCAGCTTGTTCAACTTGCTCAATCTCTAATAACTTGTATGCAAATTCCTTGTCATAGGCATCAAGAGAATCATCATTATCTAACAGATTTTTGGCAATACCAAGCACACCGTTATCCGGTAATACATCACCAATGACATCAAGTATTTTGGGTGCTTTGTCTTTCAAGAACACACCAATTGATGTATCTTTGAATTTCTTTCTGGCTCTCCTATCTTTTCGGCTCATGGATTTACAATTTTAAACTCCTCTAATCCTGTCAATCTGCAATCAAGGTGCAGCCATGTTGGCGTATGTTCGATGTTCTCAATGGTTGATAATCCAATACCAAAGTATTTATCTTGGTTGTGCAATATGAAATCATATACTTCTTTAATTGTCATTCCTTTAAATTTGCAATCAATGGCTCTGCCATATTTATGCTGACTGTACTTTGCACCAATCTTTGAACCTTGAGTACGCAACCCAGATGATTTATATTGACCGCCTGTCATGTAGTTATTAATGGTTATTGGCACATTTAAATCATCACGCAATTCTTGTGCAACTGTAATGATTCTGTGGTCAACAAACCACAAAGCATTAGCACCAAATTTGTTGTGATAATCCGGATGCACAAACTCATCCAAATGAAAGTTATCTGTTATCCTGTATCTCATCCAAACATAGATTTAATAAATGTCGATATGCTAACCGCAGCAGTACCAATCACACCCCATTTAAACTTATTCAAGTCTTTAACATCCTTTTCAACATTGGTTAATCTTCTGCCTTTATCCTCCAACTTCTGCTCAACAACCGCCAGAGATGTTTTCATCTCAATCTGATTGTCAAGTATCTTATCTAACTTATCCATTATGCCATTGGTATTGCACAAGCATTTAAGTTTATTGCTTGTCTGATTGTAATGTCAAACACCCATCCAACAAGATTATCATCAAACCTTTCTGTAAATGATGTGCCTGTTGATGTGCCTTGATTATAAATTCTTACTGCATTAGTTTTAAATGATGGCTCAATTTGTAGATAGGCAAGAAAGTCTTGATAGATTAATAATGTATTTGATTTGATATTATTCTCAATAGTTTCCTCACCATCTTTATCAAACTCAATCCCTGCGACAACTATCTGGAATGAGTAATCAAGTTCACCCGGTGAGAATGTTGCACCATTATCAGACACCCAAAACACAGGATAGTTACGGTAGTCAAATTCTCCGATTTTGGTTTTTTCGACCAACTCCCAGAAGTCTCCATTTCCGAAATAATTGATTTCATAATGAGCATCCGCAAACTCTTTGAAGATGGTAATCATCTGCAAGTATGTTATGTGCTTAGTCTTTATTGCCATAGCGTTTCTTAAAGTAGTTTAATAACTCTTTCTCACTCTTTCCCCATTTCCACTTTTTAGGTTTAGGAATTGCTTTCCCAATATCGTGAATCCTTTTTGCCATAATGCTTTTTAGCTTGTCCTAAATATAAACCTGTTCGTGCAGCAGATTTCAATGGAGATACCTCGCCACCTTCATCATTAGTACAGTACTCTGGAAACAATGAACTGTTACAAGTCAAATAATCAACCATCTTCATTCCATAAAAATCTGCTTTGCGTTGTGCTTTCTCCATTAAGAAATTCAATTCTTGAAATGATACTGTCTGACTGTTCTCACTATTCTTGGTTGATGTACCTTTGTTTCGAATCTTGTAATTATTCATATAAATAATGTCATGTTCTGTCCACTTAACCAAAGTATTCACAACATAATCATTCATTAATGTCAAGTAATCACCTGTTAACGTGCCACCGATTATCTTAGTCTTTAATGCCTCATATAATCGTGTACCTAATAATGGCTCAATGTACATTGCTTGTGCATCTTGTATTGCAGCAGTAAGCACTTTTGCACCTACATTATCAGATACAACTGTGTTGCTTTTAAAGTAGTCTTCCGTAATAAATAATACCTTTGCCATTATTGTTTCTTTCTTATTATAGTTTGTTGCCAGATATGTCTGCACCACGCAGTTGTGCGCCCGGTGTTCGGATTAGAATAGTAACCTCCACGATAATTAAATACTGATAATCCCATCCCATTGCTCAATTCAGTATCAATCTCTTGCCTTGAATACAGTTTGCGTTGTGCCATCATTGAGATACAGAAATTTCTTGAACGACCTTTCAGAGCAGGTGCATCAGACCTCAACGCATATCTGTATGCAATTGATAACTGACTTTTCGCAATCTCTGCAACCGTATCTTCACCATCTTTTGTAACTTGTCTTTCAATTAATCCATTCGCATCTGTCACAATGTTCAATGCACCTGCTTGTTGCAGCTTTAACAATGAATCATTAACAACATCATCCGGTAGTTTTAATGCTCTTGAAAGGTCTTTAATTGATGCGTTAGGATTGTTCTGTACTTGCTCAAGGATTGCCATGTCTGTTGCAGACAGATTAGGTATTGCAGCGAACTTGTGCAACTGCTTTTGTGCATTATCATCCTCAATTAGAAAATCCTCAATGCTTGTACATTTCAATTCTTTCACAGATAAAATCTCATAATCTGATTCATCAACTCCACAACTTTCAAAATGAGATAATATAGTTGACTCAATCTCATCTTCATTTGCAAATTCGCTTGTTGTTGTGGTTGTGGTTCGTCTGACCTCTCCAATATCTGGCAATCCAACCAATGCTCTTATCTCTGCAACACTCATATTGTCAAGTACCTTCGTTGCAACCAATGGTGATATCATTCCAATTGCCTCTGCAACAGGATTTGCACCCCCCTCAATTACATCAAACCCCATCATCTCACGTATCTCCTCTTGAGTAAGATTAGCAATCATTGTTGCAGTATCTAATTGCGCACCAATTGGCTCTAATGGCTTAATCTCTAATATTCTTGGAATACCATTCACAGAGATAATTGAGTTAAATACCATTTCTTGCTGCTCTTGTTTTGGAGTTGCATACCTTGACTGATATGCAGCTTGTGCAATTCGCATCTCATCAGCATTGTTACTCAATCCGTTCTGCCCTTCTTTCCATCCGAATAGTATAGGATTGATAACCCGGTGTGCAACTAACAATGTACTGTCAATTCGTTTCTCTAATACTTGATACATATCAGAGATGTTGCTTGGTGTGATTGGTTGAACCTCAACACTCCTATCTTTACTATCAGAGAAATTGAGCAAGAATTTCCCGGCATTGCTTGTACCGCTAAATTTATCCTCAATCATTCTCTCTAACTCCTCTGCCTCCTCATCCGTTGGAATACCGTTGTTGAAACTCAACATCATTGTAGGTGTAAAACCTCTACGAATAGCAGATAAATCAAATTGAGAAAGTTCAAAATCTGCTTCAATCATTGGAACTGCAGGTAGATAAGTTGGCAAAGGATAGACTGTTTTTGAGTTTGAATTGTCAACTGCTAAAATCTGTTTGCCGCCTTTCTCATTGACATTAAATGCCGGAATCATTTCGTAATCATCATTGCCTTCTGGCTTTCTGCTACTCCAATCCTCTGTAATGTAGAACATGGATTTGTCTGCATTAGTTCTTACATAACGAAAATCAATATAGTTAACCTCTGCAATTTGGGTACTGTCTTTACTCCAAATTAATTCCAAATAATAACCACCATACAAAACATCATCAAAGTTTATTTGCCTTGATAACTTGTTTAATGTTTCATCTGGGTTAGGTGATGCAATAAACAATTTTGCTTGTGCCATTGCTTGATTAGTCACATTCGCTGATTGGTCAACACTCCATCCTCTGCCATTAATGAAATCAACCTTACCATCAACCAATGCACGATGCTTTGCACTTCTGTTGTAAAGGTCAAGCAAGTATTGTGGATAATTGTTTCTATAATCTCTCTCTGTACCAAAGCAGATGTACTCTTTGTTTCTCTCCTCTTTGATAGTTGGCGGTTTTGCATCTGCAAAATTCAATGAGATAATATTGTATTTCTGTCTTAACTTATCCATTCTGTTCTGTTGGATTTAATAGTGTTATTGTATCACCGCTTGTTGTTGTGATAGAATCAAATGAAAATAAATTAGCAACCATAACTGACGTGCAGTCACTCATTGGATTCCATTCACAAGTACGTTGTGCATTCGCAGGTTTGCCACTTTGAGCATCTTCAAGAAATTGATAAAATACAATCTCTGCAAAACTTGTTGATGATGTATAATTGTTGCCTAAAATCTTAATACTAAAATAATCAAGGTTGTGACCTTGTGGCGTTTCTAATCCTGTATTTTGTTTGTAATAAATATCCATTATGTAAAATGATTTCTAACTGTGAATGCAGGTGCATTTAATGTTTTAGGATTCCTGTTTAAATTGACTGATAGTGTTGCAGTTACTCCAGAAAAATATGTGTAGATTTCTGATGTGTTACCTGCGTTAGTTGTTGCAGAATTATATTCAGCAGCAGTTGGTTGGTCAAATGGATACCACTCCATCCCTGTCTTACGTGAACCCACTATCAACGCATCTGTATCGCAATTAACCAAACTAAATAATTCGTAAATAGTTGGAATGCGCCAATCTGAATAAGTTGCAAAAGTTTGGCTTTCTGCACTACTTAATAATGTTGCCCAATTACCGCTAATTTTTGTACGTCTCCACCCCAAACCTGTCAAATGGTCAATCACGTAATCACTTGCAAAAGCTGATGGATTAGTTGCTGAACCACCATCAAAAGGATTTGTATAATAGTAACCGTTCTCATCCGTGAACCTTGCAAGATTTCCAAAACTGTTGTTTTCAGTTAAAAAGAAAAACGCATTAGTTACGCTAAAATCTAATTTTGCAATTGTTGCCGGATTGATTTTAGTGTATGTATATGTGCCATTTGCTTTCTGCCATGCCTCGTCATAGTTTGCAAACGAAGTACGCCAACCAGAGTACACAGGTCTGTTGTATAATATTCCGCTAACTGTTGTGCCCGGTGTGCAAACCAAATCCGTATTAGATGGTTTTGCAGATACAGTACCATCTGAATCAGTAAATGAGATATCTGGAGATGTGTATGTTGTACCACCGGGTATTAATTGCGTGAAACTCAAATCACTATTTTGATACGTTGCATCAGAAACGGGAGTTGCAACTATATCTGTATTAGCAGGTGTTGGAATAACAGAACCATCTGAATCTGTGAAACTGATATCTGGAGCAGTATATGTTGTTGCTTTTGGAATTACTTGTACAAAACTTGAATCACTATTCTGATACGTAGCATCTGTTGTTGGCGGAGTTGGCACAATGCCCTCACTCTCAAAAACATCCCAAGCAGCAAACTGTTGTGTAGGTGTATCATAAAAAGTATATGCAGTTGACTCTCTATCACCATCAATCAAGCATCTTGACTTGCCACTTTCTAACAAGATAACACCTGCATCAGATGGAGATAAGTTAGTTGTGCTTGTCTGCTCGTAAATGTTATACGTGAAATAGCCAACAGGCTCTAACAATATCTCTGCATTCAAGTTGTTAGGAGTTGCAGTTTCTGTGATTGTGAACTCATTGTATCTTGATGGATAAGCAGATGTATCTGCTGCAATGCAAGTTGTACTTATCAGAGATTGGTCACTAATCATCTCAATCAAATACGTTGGACTTGCCAGAGTACTCAATTCAGCCAATGATGTTCTGATTACGTTTATGCTATCTTTACGAAATATCAGCATCTGTATCTTCTACTTTGTCAGCTTTTTTCTTTGATTTCTTTTTCTCAAAAACATCGAATCCGTATGCTTTCGCAATCTTGATAAATGCAGGTGTATCTTCAACAAAGAACTTGCTGCCTTTGTGAATGATTGTACTGCCAATTAAATCCTTTCTAATCTTCATACTGTATAATATAAACTATTTGGAATTTGTCAAAAACAAAAAAAGGAGTGCTATTATGCACTCCCCTCTTTGATGAACGATGGAAAAAAATTAAGCTATTGTTAAACCTGCAATAACTGCTGCATCTACTTGGTAACAGTCATGAGATTGTTTTGCAAGTAGGTTGATTGAATACTGATTAGCATCACCAAAAGCAGTACCGGATGAACTTGTGTTTGTTCCTGTCTTATGCGCACCTCTCTCATCTGCCATGAAGAAATAATTCCCCTCAACAGTTTCAACGATTGCACACAATCTCTGGATAGCTAATAGATGTAATTCAGCAGATTTTGCTGATTCCATTTTGTTTAAAGTAAACGACAAATTCACATCATAAAATAATGAGTTGTTTTGTACGTTTTTATTTTCAGTTGATTCAAGCAATCCTGTTTCCTCTTGCAGATTGTAGGCATACCATGTTGATGGTGAACCTGTATCTGTAATTGCGGAAATCAGATAAGATGCTTGTGTTACAGATACCAATTCTGTATAAGGTAAAAGGAGAACCCGAGTTAATCCGCCACTTGGCGCACTACAATCATATGCGGGAAATCCTTGAGTTAAAGCACATGGCATATCTTCTAAATGTTTTTAGCATTAGGAGAGCATTGCACTCTCCTTTTGCAGTTTATAATTTAATTAATTAGACTAATGTGAACTCAACTATTTCAGCAGGGTAAGCAACTTGTGTACCTCTTTTGAAATTGATTGAACTCTTTACATTCTGGTCATCCAATGATTCCCACATTTTGATGCTATCAGAATCACTCATTGCATCCATACCGATGTACATATTTGATGCTCTACTTGTGATTATTCTGTTAGTACCTGTCAACCCATTAACGGCAACCACTTTTAAGTTAGTGCCCGGTAACATTAACTCACCTGTTCTTGCAGAATCATCAGTTACATAGTGAAAGAAATTTGTATCTGTGATGTTGATAATCAATGCTCGGTAAGCATCCCACCCCATGAAACAAACCAAGTCATCAGAATTAAGCACCGCCTCTGGCACAACTGAATAAATCCCTTGAACAATGTTCAAAGCATTTGCAGATGTGATACCTGTTGCAACAGTTACTGCATCAACATTACCATCAACAGATGCAGCAGCAGTATCAATGATGTGTAAGAATCCATCATACTTGTCAAGATTCGCACCACCTGCACCGCCATCTTCTCCTTGCCAATCAGCAATCTCAAGAGCATCTTGCAATCTCTGCATTTTGATATCCATGTATGCAGCAGGTATATCAGCCTCTGAATAATCAGAACCTGCTGATAGTAACAACTGAGTCCACTTTGCCTCTAAGTCTTTAGGACAAAGAACCTCTTGAACTTTCACGCCCTCAACAACAATCTCTCTTTGCGAGAAAGTAGTTGATGCAGAACCATTGAATGCACAAGAATCATCTTGAAATACAACAGTTGAATCAAACAACTGCAATGCAGCACTTGATTTCACACCTGCTTGTAAATTTACGATTGTGGCAGTTTTACCTTGACTGACCGCAGGTAACAATAAATCTGTTGAACTCTGGTCAACATAGTCTGTTAAACTTGATACTACGAAACTCATAATTATTTTATTTTTCTTAGGTTTTTGATTTTATTTAATTTTTGCTCAAACGACAATTCCTCTTTTTTGAATGCGTCTAATTTTCTTTTTTTAGTTGGCTCAACTGATGGCTCTTTTGCAAATTCCTCAAGAGTAGAAATTACTTTCTTTTCAAACTCCTCATTCTTAGTGATTGCATCAACAATCTTTGATTCCAATTCTGCAAACTTTCTCTCAACTTCTGTTCTTTCGATTACAGTTTTTGGAGTTGGTGCAGTTGCAGTTGGCTCTGCTGATTCCATTTCTTCTTCAACTTCAACTTCTTCTGCAACTTCTTCTGCAACTTCTTCTGCAACTTCTTCTTCTTCTGTTGCAATGATTTCAGTAATCACACCGCCAACTGTTATGATTTTCTCACCACTTGCCAATGTATGCTCTGCATCTTCTGCTGCAACAATTCCATCTTCTGTCATAACAGATACGGATGCACCTAACTCAATTGCAGGTTCAATATTAATTATTGTACCATCCTCAAGTTGAGCATCAACAAATTTAGATTCTGTTGGCTCTGTTATTTCAGTTGTTTCGGCAACCGCCTCAACCGTTTCATTGAAAGCAATTTTCTTTAATGCCTCAATGTTATTTTTTAGATTCTCTCTAATATTCATTTTCATGATGTTTGTATGTTAAAATATAATTAAAATTCACTCTGTCAAATTTAGCCATTGATAGCATCAATTGCTGCATCGATTATCTGTTCATCAGTTGGAGTTGCATCAGCTTTTGCAAACATACCTTCAACAGAAAATCCTCTGTAAGTTCCTTGCTTGATGTCATTCCACAACTCATCATTATCAACTCTCATTGACACAAACCAACTGCCATCTGGCGCATCCTTAAATCCATCGGGTGCATTGATACCTCTGTCCTTGTCTATTATCAAACTCTCAAAAACATAAACATCACTCACCTCTGATTCGTGCATTAAGTTAATCTCTGCATTTAATCCTTGCTTCATGAACTTGTTGACTATCTTCTCAATAGTTGGCTTTCTGAATACAACATAATGTTCACCATCTTGTTGGTCATGCCTAAAAATCGGAAGGTCTGACACCATACAATATCCGGATGCAATTCGCTTATCTTCATCAGCAACTTTGAACGCTAATGGCTCTGATTGTTTGAACTTGTGGAAATCTCTTTCAATTGCCGGTGCATCCACGATTGCAATCATTGAAACGCCAGAATCATCTTCATCATCAATAACCAATTCAAATACTTTCTTATCCATATCTATAAAATATAATTCAATTAATAACTGTCAATTTTAAAATGTTGCTGATTCAGTAACTGCTGCAACTGTGTTC
>Ga0255048_10001504_pt1 | contig 16039 bp, 21 predicted proteins | sample JV7_2_2_MG_FD_183619 | JGI IMG/M metagenome (GOLD analysis project Ga0255048, IMG submission 183619) | Seawater microbial communities from Jervis Inlet, British Columbia, Canada - JV7_2_2 | ecosystem: Environmental > Aquatic > Marine > Inlet | place: Canada: British Columbia | collected 2016-10-06
AATTTCAAACGTAGAAACCGAACCGCTATCATTAGCAATAAACCTTACTTCAATATCTCCTGTGAATGACGTTGATAGTGTTTCCGTGTAAGTTCCGTCAGTAGTTCTAACAACCCCGTTTGTTGTTCCTATTCTAATTTGAAAGTCTTGTGTTGCTCCACTAATCCCCGATACTGTGTAGGTAATTTCATAATCAACATTAGGACAAAGTAAAGCCCTTGACCTTACTTGTGTTTGACCTACAAAATCAAATGTCATTGCACCACCATCAATAGTAGCCGCACCCGTTATAACCCTGAATTGATTAGGAACATCGAAGTTGTCACCAATGAAACCGAATTGAGAACATTCGCAAGGGTCGTAAATGCCTAACTTATAGCAACCATCGTCTAAGGCTAATGAAGACCAGTCTTCAAAGTTTGCAGTTAGAAAGCCATTGTTAAACGTGTACCATGTGTCAGGAATAGTAGCTTCCGATACGTCTAATGTATCCGTTACATCTAACCTAACCCTCGTGTTGATTGGCTTGATTATGATGTTTGAAATAGACCCACCTAGAGCATCACTAAACACAAAGAAGAACGAAGCACTTGCACCGCTAACGGGAACAACAAACGATTTAGTACCTCCAAAGTTTACTTGCTGAACATAGCTACCATCAGCCGTTAGGAAGAACACCCCGTTGTTAAGCGTTAGGTTAAACGATACTTCAACGTAATCAACCCCCGACATGGTTACTACTTGGCTAATGTTGCCACTTGTTCCCGATACTGGAGAACTAGCAATCCCATTGTTAAAAGTCCATGTTCCTGTTTGTGTCCAATTATCACCACCACTAGCAAAGTCACCATTTACAATTACAGTTCCAGCCGTAGGACAAGCACCAAAACCGAATTGAATAGATGTTTCGTCAGTTCGTTCAATCTTCTGAACCCAATTAGCACACGGAAGCGTACAATTTTCTTCAATTCCAAATGGTAGTGGTTGATATGGTATTAGTGATAGACTCATTGTTTAGCTATTTTCAAATGTGCTTTTAATACTCCATTCAGTAATGCCATCTTCTAACCTTCTAGTCACATCATTTAAGAATCCTACTATTTGACCGTTAGGGTGGTTAACTGTAATAACGCCATACCTATCATCTAAAAAGTCTTGCCAATCTTGTGAACTTAATGGATAATCAAATGATGTTTTCATAAGGTAGTTTTCAGCAGGGTCGTAAGTCTTTTCAATAAAATCTAAATCGTTTACTTGAAAGAACGAATCTTGTATAACCTCGCTAATGTTAACTATGCCAACAGCTAACCTATCTCCTGCATCCATGTAAGTAGTCCAACTAATATTCCTTTCATAAGCACCGTTTACAAACACTTCAGGAGAACCACCAAGAGAATCAATTGAGTTTTGAGATACGGATGGCGCATATCTTGAAATAAATATGTTACCTGCAAATGATTGTGAGTTTGTGTATCTAATCCTTGCAATTGCCGTGTAAACCGAAGCAACTGGAGCTGTGTAGATGGTCTTTAATTGCGTGTCTGTTCCTGTATTCCCAACAACATCAGGAGGTGAATCTAAAGCATATGAAACATCAGACATATTACCGTTAGTGTCGAATCCTTCAGGTAGTGTTCTATCAGGAAAGTAAATCAAGGCGAATCTTTGAAGCGCATCAACTGTGAATAATGTCGGGTTGTAAAAGGCGTTTCTGTAACCCCTCGCACCGTTTTGATTCTCTCCTAAGTATTGGAATATTGAAAAAGGAACACCATCACCCCAACGCAATGAAACCTCAAAGTTTGTTAATAGTGAATTGTAATATTGTTCGGCTGAATTTATAGGATTTGTATAAACAACAGATTCATTGTCAATGTCCATTGTTACAATGTAAATATCTTCAGACTTGCCGTTAAAGTCTACACCACCACCACTAGCAACCTCAAGGTTAGACATTATCACATTTGGGTCTGTGATTAGTTCGGTCATTTCTAAATCAAGTATTGACTTAGTGTTGCATTGACCTCCTAAATGATACTCTTCAGACCTAAACCCTAAGAACGTAATATTAGGATAGTAAGTAAAATCGTCACTATCTTCTGATTGGCTTCCGAACTTAACTTTTTGGTAGAAACTCTTTACGTCTGATTCTTGCGTTACGGTTGTTGGGTTGTTAATTGTAGATACGTCAGACGTTTGTTTAAAGTACGCATCAGGCTCTACGCGAAGAACACCATCCTTAACATCAAAAGATAGATTGTAAAGCCTTGCCATGTCTCCATGAAAGTCTTCAAATGATATGTAAGGGAATAACGCGTCTGTGTTTCCGTTTCTTAATTCGTCAGCCGTTATTAACGTTGGAATACGAACTTCTGGATTGTTGTCATCAGGTAGAAGATAATCACTTTCAAAACCAAGTAATCCATCAGTCATAAACGCCACAAGCATCTTGTACACATCGTAAACTCTTACGCCTTGCCGTCCTGTTGTGTCGGGGTCTCCTATCGTGTTGCTCTTAAATAGTAGGTCTGTTTGAACTGATACCGAATCTGTAATATCAACATCATTCTTTGAGCGTGGCACATTTACATAGGCTTTAATGCCCATGTTGTTATCAATCAACGAAAGGAATCCAGCGTCTACAACTTGAACAGATACCTCGCAAATATCGGGTCTCCATTCGGCTTCATTCATAAATAGATTGCCGTTTAAAGTAAGCCCACAACCATCCTCAATTACTACTGGAATAACAGAACAGGCGTTGTCACGGTAAAGACTTCTTAAATTAGCGTAGTCTGAACCTCTAAATATCAAATCACCTTCAAACTCTTCTAGGTAAGAGCGTAGTTCAGTCGCGTAGTAAACGCGGTGCTTCATTTCGCTTAACCCTTCAGGCTGGCTTACAATACTAAATACGTCTGAAGTAATACTAAGCATGGTAACCGCCCCTTTTTTGTGTCTTGACTAACTTGTTCAAAGTGTTGTTTACCATACTCAAACCCCTAACGTTTGCCTGCCTATCTCTATCCATTGCGGATATGAGGTTGTGGTCTTTGAATTGAACGTTTAGGTTATTCCATTGGTTAGAATTAGAATCACCGTTATCTAACACGTTCTGAATAGCAGGGTAAACCATATTCTTATTAATCCACTCTTGACCGCTTCCAGCGTTTAACGCTTCTAATAAACCTGAGTTCTTCTTGGCGTGTTTGCCTTTAACTATAAACTCATCACCTTCAGCTTCAATCTTAACACCGCCTTGCGCGTGACTGTTACCGTGAATCTTACCTTTTGAATCTACCCATCCACCTTCTGCAAATTGAGGTAGTGGAGTACCTGCAATTACACCTATTTGAACAGCACCAAGACCAGCAGCAATACCAGCCATAACAGGCCCAAGTGGCAAGAAAGGAACGGTGTTAAGAGCGTTAGATACTGCTAAAGCCGTATTAATCACCGCTTGAAATATAGCCGCGTTCTTTGCTGCTATCGCACTCTTACGTTCTAGTTTTCTGCGCTTTTCATCGTATTGCTCACGTGTTATTTGTCCAGCGTTTAATTGAGATTCAAGACTTGCTAACTCCGCTTTGTGTCCTGCTGTTACTGCATCTGTTATACCTGAAACTATGTCTTTAACAGCGTTTGCATACGCTTCAAACTTCTCTAAATCTGTTGGCTCATCACCCTCTCCATCACCAAACAACCCTAAACCAGTAGCAGAACCGGGTGCGCCCGGAGCAACATTCGGATTACCTAAAGATGGGTCTATAAAGTCATCGTTAAAGCTATCAATCTTTTTCTTTAGCTTATCAACTTCTTTTGATGCTTCTTTATAACGTTTAGAAAATTCGGGGCTTGTGTCTAGTATTTCGTTCTGTTCTTTCAGTAACAGATTTAGTTCGTTGAGCGTTGATGATAGTAATGTTACAACTGGAATCCCTTCAGCCATTTCAGCACCTGTAAATACTTGGGCGCGTAGCTTTGCGTTGAGTTCTAACTCTTCGCGTAGCTTTTTCATTTCGGCTGTTTCCTTACCTAATAGTCTAGCTAATTCCTCCTCTAAAGCCTTTATCTTTGGCAGTAGTTCAGCTATCTTTTCACGTGAAACACCTTCAGAATTTACTTCATCAGTTAGGTCTTCAATGGCTTTCTTTAAGAAGAATACGTTTCTTATTTGCTCTTTTTGTACTTCATCAACCTTTATACTAGCATCATAAATGAGTTTCAGTTGCTTAATATACTCACGCAAGAACTCTTGGCGTTCCTTCTCTTTTTCAATTGCTTCGTTTATGTTTGCAATCGCTTCTCTTGAATTTTGGTATGTTCTTGTTTCCTCTAGTTCTGCTATTTTTAGTTGAGATTCAAGTAATTCTTGATTCTTTTTCAGCATCATTTCAGTTGCCCCAACCACATCACCACTAAAGGTTTTAGCTAAACTCTTGGCTGCTTTTTCTGCACCAGTAAGGTTAACATCTATACCATCTATTTGACCTGCTAAGAAAGCAAAGCCAGTACCTAGATTAATCAACGCTTCGCCTAATCCGACTTTAAGATTTTCACCTATTATATTAAGTTGAGCCAACTTGTCAGCCGTTGTGTCGGCTTGGTCACCCATCTTAGCTAACTCTTCTTCTGCAATATCACCAATGATTTGAGCAATATCACCAACGTTCGCAGCTTCAACACCAACACCCTTTAGACGTTCTCTTAACTCAACTGCACTAATACCTAAGTTGTCAAGTATCAACGGAGACTTACGACCAATACCCAATACAATAGAGTTTGTCAGATATTCAACTGATTCGCCTGTTTCTCTCGCCCTTGCTTGTGCGAACTTAAATAGGCTTGCTAAGTTTTCTAATGGTATCTTGAAGTTTGATGCTTGTACAGCCTTCTGCATCAACACTAAATCGCTTACAGTTCCTCTCGTTGCTTTTCTTAATCCATCTAATAGATTAGCACTATTAGCACCACCAATACGCTTAAAGGCTCTTTCTACGCCCTCCATTTGAGCAGCTAGGGTAACAGCTTCTTTACCTAGTGCTATTACTTGAGTAGTAGCAAAAGCAACACCAAGAGCAGCCCCAACCTTTGAGAACTGACTAACTAAACTACTTGATGTTTTCTTGAAATTACCCTCTATATCCTTCGCGGCTTTCTTACCTTGCTTAGATAGGTCTTTTACTTCCTTCTCTAGCTTGTCAAGGTTATTAATTGCCTTGTCAGTCTTAACGATGTACTCCGCGACAATCTTATCAGCCATTCCATAATCAAAGGAATCTTTAGAGACTTATTTAGCCTGTCTCTTATCGCGCTCGTTACGCTGCCTTTCGGTGCGTTGCACAAAGATACGCAATTCAAATAAGAATTTCTTACAAGACATTGCCATTAGTCTGTCATAATGTATATCATCTTCAGACAAAACATTACGTACAAACATGGTGAAGTTTACCGTGTTCTTGTTTACTCGTTCTCTAAGTTCATTGAATGAAGCAACTCCGTTCTTTGCTTTTGTGTCGCTATTACTTCTTGAAATCCGAGTAATAAGTCCTTCCAACTGTCCTTCGAAATTTTGAACTTGTTTGATAGGTCTTTTACAACGGTCAACCGAAAAAAAAAGCTGTCACCGTTCTCAATTGCGGCTTTGATGTAGTCACACTTTTCTTTGTGAATCTTGTCGTTCGTGTCCTTCGGGTCTTCATCTTCACGAATCAAATCATTCGCTATCATGTTCACCAATACGTCAACTGGAACAACGCTTTCAGCTAATGTCATTAGGTCGGTTAATCTAGCACCTGCACCAATCAAATCAGCTTTGGCTAAGAACGTCTTAATGTCGCTTACACAATCGGTTAACAGTTCTTTGGATAGGTTAGCGTTAAGGTATTGCGCCACTTGCATATTAGCAGCCATACGTTTAACTGAATGACCCATTTCATCAGGGTACTCAAACCATGCTTTGCCGTTAGTATCAACGAAAGCTAATGTAAGGTCTTTATTTTCTAGCACCTTAACCCAACGTTGAGCAATATAATTGTCTATCGTGTCGGGTGATACTTTAGATAGTATCTTGAATAGTATGTTTTTCAATGCTCGTGACTTTCTTTAATTCCCAACACCTTCAAAGGGTCGGGTTCATGTGTTAACTCCTGTCCGTATAGTTCAACGTAAGAACCATTCCAACCGCATCTATACACAACAGTACCTCCTATCAATTCAGTCTTACCAACTATAATACCCTCGTCTTGGTTTGGGTCTGTCTTAACGTAGATAGTATCTCCTAGTTTAAAGTTCATTCTCCTATTCGTTCAAGTATGTCAATCAATCCAGCAACCGCGAAGATAGAAGCAATAAACACCAATGGCAACCAATCAAACAAGTAAACAGTAAGGAAGTAAGAACCCCAAACCGATGACATACATAATGTGCAGAATATAACAGGCTTTAGAAACTTTTGCTTCTTTGTGAAAGACATCATATCAAAGTAAACGCTTAACTCCTTACCTGTGAACGTCCAAAGTAAACCATCTACTACTCGGTTAAGACCGATGATAGATAGGGCTGTTAGTGCTACGGTTTCAATCATTCGCTTACAATTGCTTCAGTTACAGTAACCCCGTTTAGCTTCTCAAATCTTACGGTAATACACGTTACAGAATCGGTTTCATTAGGTAGGTAGAACGCTTCCTTTTCAAGCATCGAAGCAGCATCAGAATTAATCCAAACTTCGTAATCAACATCAACAACACGAGACACGAAAGGAATAGCAATCTTACCATCTACTCCCGTAGTGACTTGAACGCCATTTAAACGCCCGTTAGCGGTGTTCTTAGTGTAAACCTTAACGTCAACTCCAGCCCCTGCAATCCAGTCAGCTAGGTAAACGGTATCAGCGCAGTACGCTATCGGTAGTGTCTTAGTACAAGGGGTGCAAATGCTCATAGTACAAAGTTAACGATTTAGTTTCTTTACTTCTCCTGTCTTAGGATTAACAGAATAACCCATCTTTTGCGCTCCTGTGATTATCTCACTAATACGCGCTCTTATGTCGTTCTGCGCTTTGATTAGACCGCGCATATTTCCCTCTAAGTTCTTTTGTTGTTCGGGTTTCATTCCTTCTTGTTCTTGGGTAATGTTCATTGGTCAAATATAGTAATTTATACGAAAGCCTTTTGCCGCCATCTAATCCACTTCATGCAATCTTTGTGGTTGATTGCGTATCTAAGACAATCGAGGTGGTCAGCGTGTTGGTGTACGTCCTTACGGTTGCTCTTTACAATTCCACCCTCTCCATTAGCTTCAACGAATCGCATATCACGTATTAGGTTCTCACATCTTGGGTCAATCCTAAAATCTATCTTATCCTTTCCTTCGCCTGAATGGTAAAGAACATAGTTCAAATCATTACGACTGTTAACGTGTCTAGGGTTGCCGCTTGTCTGTATTTGTTTCGGCTTAATCTGCAACTCCCTTCTTATCTGCTCGAAGTTACTAGCATGGTCTGCTTGGCTCATTTCGCGCTTGTTACCGTTGTAATCACCTGTTATAACACACCTCCACATATCAGCAGGGGTGAACTTCCTTTTAATCTCACCAACTGCCTTACCAATCGTTCCAGCTTTTATAGTAGCTTCATCGAATACCCATAAATGCCAACCTTCACTATCTTGGTACACCTGATAGAATATGAACCCAAACGGGTCAATGTTAAAGTCCATTGAGATGTACAACGGGTATTCCTTCTTATGCCAACATGACTTGATATGTGTTTCATCATCCCAATCATTAGCAAATCTATTACCTACTTCGATAACCTCCCAATCACCCTCAACAAAACGTTGATACTGCAATGGTGGTAGGTTGCGTTTAAGCCCTTCAATGTACTTGTCAGGCAAGAAAGGGTTATCTGTAATCTTTGCTTGAATGTACGCCCATGATTCAGGTAGTGTACCATCCATGAACCTATCGTAAAACAACTCCTTAACCCAATTATGAGTAGGGTTACAAGTAGCGAAGATTATACTAGGCACATCATGTCCAGCCTTTAACCAAGTTCCAGTACGTTCAATCAACTTGTCAAACGTTGCTCTTTGAAGTTCGTTTATTTCTTCAGCACCTGCACCGTTGATTTCAAGCCCTCTAAAGCGGTTTAGTTCCTTATCAGTATCAAATGATTCAGCCATGAATATAATCTGACTGTCATTCTTAAAAGTAACCGTGTACGTGTCTCTATTGAAGTCCTTAACGAATGATTGTAACCCTTCGGATAGTAACGCCTGAAAGGAGACTAGCGTAGTTCGTTTGAGCGTTGGTAATGACTCACGAACTATTACCCAACGTGAACCAGCGTACTCAGAACATAAGTACGTGAATAGCGTTAGTAACGCAACTGTTTTTCCACCTCGATATTTCGCCCCCTCTACCTAGATAGAAGGGGCTAAAGCCGTATAGCACCACCGTAGAGAATAACGTCTTTCTCTCCAGATAGTGCTAACTCAAACGCTTCACTTTGCTTCGGGCTTAGTTCCATTAATTTTCAATATAAACGGCTCATCGTTAGTTGTGATTTCTGTCTTTTGTTTAGGTAATCCCCAATCGTAAGACATTAGCAATTTTGCGGCTGCTAGTTGGTCTGATTCCTTTTCGCCATTTCGCATGATGTTAACGACCTTTGTAATCGTTTCTTCACGATATGGTGAAAGCATATCTCTAAGTCTATCCTCGTCTGCCTTTGGCTTCCTTCCAGCCTTTCCTTTAGTGGAATGACCACCGTTATTTCTCCGTCCGTCCAATTAATTTAGTATTGATTATTTAATTGTTCTCAAAGATACGGTTTCTATAATTGACAACTACCGCTATCAAACTAACGTTTTCATAGCGAGGTGTTATATGCAATGGCTAAACATCGCTTCCACAGTCTTTACCCTTTGCCCTGTAATTTCGGTAAGAGCCGTAAATGGTAGCCAATCGGCTTTAGTGTTTTCACAAACTATTACTTGTCCTTTACGTGTTTTGCACCAATCCGCAAGTTCTGAATAGTCTATACCATTAACCGCATAATGTTCACCGCCAAATTGATACGGTGGGTCAATAAACCAAGTCGCTTCAATATTAGGTAGGTTTTTGTAATCGCCAAATTGTGTTTTCCAATGCTTAATTTCAGGCAATAATTTAGCTACTCGTTTTAGTTGGTAGTTTGTTGTACTTGCCCAATTTGGCTTGTCTTTTACTTGGCAAGACCATTTCTGCACAATGTTTCTCGGTGCTATACTACCTCTATTTATGCAAAAACCTATCAAGTCTTTTAACGGCTTCGGTAAATCAATTTGGCTAATATCCTGCCCACTATAAAAGTCAGCGTTATTTAAAATTAATTCAGAACTTGCTTCGTTTATCAACCAATTCCAAATGTCGTGTATTACATCATACTTTTCGTTAAGCAACACGTTTTTATCTCGGTGCAAAACACTATACCAAGATGCACCAGCAAACGGCTCTATAATTAAGTCGTATTTAGGCAAAGGGTAAAGTTTCGCAATCTTATTTTTACTTCCGTAGTAACTAAACATAATTTCGTTTTTCAAATCCGCCACAGCATATAACAACGTGTATAGCAAATAGCCGATTAAGGTTTGTAATCAATTTTAAAGTTCGTGCTTCGGCTACTTGCCATACACAATTCCGTTACCCACAATATAAAATACTAAGTTAGTTCTTTTAACAAAGTCATTGATGTAACTACAATTCCTTCTTGTTGTTCTATTGGTAATATTTTATCCATTTTACTATTTCTGCAACCATACAAGTCTATGTAATCGCTAAGTGCTTTAATTAAGTTAAACACTTCTTTATCTGTATTTTCTAAAGTGGGTAACAATTTATAAAATTCATTGCTACTTAATGCTTTTTTAAATTCTATTTCTTTATACATAATTTTGTTTTTACTTATTATTTTTATTTACAAATACGCAACGAAATCTTATACTTTGCCGTTGTGCGCAATTGCTAAAGTTCGTGCTTAGATTTAATGAAATCATAAAATTTAACTATTGCAGTTTCGTATCTATCCTTTGCAGTTGAGTTAGCAAATGCCCCGTAACTCATGCCAAAAAACTCGGCTAAATCCTTTTGACTTAGTCCGAGTTCCTTTTTTATTTCTTTTATTTTAGATGAAAGCATAAAAAGCAGTTTTGTAGTTTACACCTCTGTTATCTAAAGCGGTTTGTAATTTGTCTAATCTAAAACCAGAAGTTCTATGTCCGCTAAAAGAATTTTGTTCATACCATAATTCTTTTTTAGGAATCATTACAACCTCAGTAGATTTGTCTTTTAGTCTAATTGTTGCAGGTATTAAAGTTTCTAAAGTTGCTTTTTTGTAATTTTCTAAAGTTGTCATATCGTTTGTTTTTATTATTTGATACAAATATAAGCATAAACTTAAACACAAACCAAATAAAATTGAACATCGGACATACTAGGCAGAATGAAACGTAAATAGTTAGTGCTGTTTTCATCCTTCCTTTGTTTTAGCTGTTAGTTTGCCCATAGTCCAGTAGACCAATCTATTTGACGTTCTCCAGTGGTATCTCCTTCTGGTAGTGTTCCCATTTCTATTTTGTTTTAGCGTTTGCTAGTGCTTGTTCACCTTGCAATCTTCCGTTTAATCTAATGTTGCTATTAACGATGTATTCCAAAGCATCCACCAACTCTCTATTAACTTTCCTCAACCGTTCAAGTTCTGCTGTATTTTCCTCCTTGCTCATCTCGTTTGTTTAATCAGTTACCACTATCTCGTTCTCAATTACCTCATCAATAGCCTGTTGGCATCGCTCTATAATATCTATCAATGGTCTTTCAGCACCTCCATCTTTGTAAACCGTGTTAAGATACTTGTCAACTTCCTTCCCGAAAGATAACCCTTTTAGTTTAATCTGTTGTTTAAATGCGCTTGACCCTCCGAAATCGTCAAGTGCTTCAACGAATGACTGCGCGAATACCATAGTTTTCAACGCTTGTTTGTTTTGCTCGTCCATTGTTAAATTCGTTCAGGGTGATAGTTTTCTTTTCCTTCCTTCACAACCTTATAGCCTAAACTCTTTAGAATGTCATCGGCTGGGTATCTAAATGATAAATCCCACTCATACCATTCGTTGAATTTCTTGATGGAGTGAATAATAGTGGAGTGGTTTAAACCTGCGTATTCGCCTATTTGAGTAAATGTAAGCACATTACCGCGTTGCTTTCTTGTCAACCAAAATAGAACAGCCCTAGCTAAAATGTACTCCCTTTTCCTTGTTTTGGATGAAAGCATTGTATCATAATCAATTCCAAAGTAGTCGGCTATTATTTGCGCGTGACCTTTGAAGTCAACCTCCTGTACTTTAAAACCAGTTCTTGGTTCTGACGTACAGATTATCGCTTTGAGTTTTATTCGGTACTCAGAAACCATCTTTTCAATTAGTAGTTCTTCTTGTTCGTTAATCATGTCTATCGTTTTTTATTGTCCTCAATTATGTATTTGAATATCGGGAACAGCGTAATGGCTGTTAATATTATGGCTAGTAGTTTCATTGTCTATCGTTTTGTTTGTCCAAATATATTAATTATTCCTTTGCTTCCGCTTTTTTATTTCTTCTTGCAGAACTTCCATTGCTAAAGCTGTTACTTTTTCCATCCACTTATCCGCCTTCCACTTATATTCTCCAGTGTCAATACACTTAACGCAATGCTCCCAAGATTCGCCAACCTTTCGAGTTCCTACGACTTTAAATGATTGACCTCTGTATGTGAAGGTTACTATCGGCATCGTTCAATAATGTATTTGAACTCATCTAAACTTCGCACAATTACGTAAACCGCGCCAGTTGATTCAGCTACCTGCTGCCATTCTTTTTGCGCTTGTGATTGTCTGCCAGTTGCATCTTTCATTTCTATACATAGCGGAGTTTTACCGTCACGAAGTAGGATTAAGTCACTCACTCCCGCTATCATTCCCATAGCTTTCCTTCGTGATCCGTCAATTTTGTTTAGTGGATTGTTGTTAATTTCAAACAACCGACCCCTCATTTCGGGTCTTTCATTCCACAACCATTGAACACATTCCGATTGTATTCGTGCTTCTGTCTTTTCCATTATCGAAGTATGTAATCTTTAAATGAACTGTTTTCAATTTCCTTTTCTTGTCTCCACGCCCAACCCGAACTATGCCCTTTCATCCTTGCATATTCCCTAATTGATTCTTTGCCACTTGCGCGAACTACTCTCCAAATGAATGAAGGCTTGTAAGTCTTAGACGCTTCTAACTCAATCAACTCAATCAAAGAAAGGTCGCTTATTCTCTTGCCTGTTAAAGTTGGTGGTACTTTAGGTGTAACCTCAACCATCTTACCTTGTGAAAGTTCCTTTTCTTCAAATGGAAATTCATACTCACAATATCGGCAACGTCTAGCAGACGCAAAAATCATTGAGTAACATTTCGGGCACTCTTTAACTGGGGCTACGTCTTGTTTTTTTTCTCGTGGTTTCGTTATCTTCCAAGTTCTAGGCTCTGCCCACATTCCGTGCTGGTCGTGGTTCATTCCAAAATCAAGCACTGTGAATCTTTCTTTAACCCCATCAATAACACGCGACCCCCTTCCGCAGCATTGCAGCCATAACGGAAGCGACTTAGTTGCTCGGTTCATTATTACCGTTTCAATTGTCGGTTCATCGTAACCCGTTGTAAGTATTCCGCAATTATTCAGAACAGGAAACAACCCCATGTGAAACGCTCTAAGTATTCGTTCTCTTTCGTCTGTTGGTGTTTTAGATGTAACGCATTCAGAAGCAATTCCAGCATCGTTAAAAGCCTTAGTCATATTCTCTGTATGCTTTATGTTCACGTTAAATACTATCGCCTTAGTTCCGTTTGCTTTTTCCTTGTATTGCTCAATCACTCCATCAAATAACTGTTGGTTGTCATAGTGCTGCAATAGACTAGCATCCGTGTACTCACCAGCCTTAGTAACTAGGTCGCTTAAATCGGCTTGCATTTGAAACGCTCTACACTCACTCAAAAATCCTTTGTCTATTAAGTCAGGAATATCAATGTTCTGAACTATTTCAGTATAGTATTTGAAAAAGTGTTTACCTACTGGTGTAGCAGTTGCTCCAATTACACGCGCCTTCGGAAAAATATCCAGCACCTTGGTAAAGTTCCCACGGTGTGCTTCGTCAATTATTATCAATTCGGGGTCTAACGCAGCACCTTTAGTTATTCTACGCTTCAATGTTTCAACCATTCCCACAGTAACCAACGCGAAAGGGTCGATTGTATAGTTTCCTTTTGCATGAATCCTTTGAGGTGTTATTCCAACACGCCCCATCGCTTTGAATGTTTGCGTGAATAGTTCCGTTCTATCCGTTAATACTAGCGTTCTAGTTCCACGCTCGGCAGCTAGTCGAACCATTTCGGAGAACACTACTGTTTTACCGCTGCCAGTTGGTAGGCAAAGGATAACGCGCTTGTGTTTGCTTGTAAAGGCGGCTCGTATTAGCTGAACCGAATCGTTTTGGTATGGTCTTAGGTTTATCATTGTAGTGTAGTAGTGTAGTTTAAAGTAGTAGGGTTAAAAAAAACGAAGCTACTACGCATGTATGTCAATGGTAGCGTGGCTTTCAGCCGTTTTGTAGTAGTGTAGTAGGGTAAATTATTATTATATTATATAGGCAGTACATCATCATCATCATTATATTTTTTTCACGATTCTGAAAACATCGCAAAAGTTGCATACTACGCTACTACATTAGAACGGAGCATCTTCGTCAATGTCAATGGTAGCGTGGCTTTCAGGTGTAGTAGCTTCATTGTAATCTAGTTTTACAACCTCGTAAACCTTGACTGGATAACCGTTAAGACGCTTGCTCATTGGCTTGCCAAAAATCCTTTTTAGCTCAATTCCAAATCTCTTAATGCCAAAAATCTTCTGTTTTGTACGTGTCTCGATTACGTCTTTAATTGCCGTTGATGTCATAAATGTAGAGTAAGAACCAGCCCTTTGAGTAGTGAAATGCTGAAGTATCAACTCTCTTTCAAATGGTGTTGTTTCAAAATCAGTACCCATCGCATCAAGCGCGGCAAGTTCTGACTTGTTAAGCTGCCACTCTTCGCCACTTTCAAAGGCACGAACACACTCCATAAACAACTCATCTTTATCAATAGCATTGAACGCTTCATGGTCAATTGAAATAACACGCACTGGAAGTATTCTAGTGTTACCAGTAGGGTCGTTAATTACGTCCTCTTCGTTAGACGTTCCGCAAAGTATAGCAAGTCGTTTAAAGTCCTCGTTATGCCGTCCGTATGGAGCGCGAAGGCTAAAGGTGCTTTTTGATGTTAGTTCTTTAAATCTCTTTTCGTCTTGCTTAGACTTGCCTCCCATCTCATCATCCATCACCCATAGCTTCTGGCACATTAGAATATCATCGTCTTTGCCTGCATCAAGTTTACTTTCAGCGTAGTATTTTCGCAAAGCTGAAGGCGGCAACCGTCTGAACCATTCCGTTTTACCCGTGTTCTGACCTCCTACTAAAGTTAGAACCGACCTTACAGGGTGACCGTTAATTGCCGCAATCCATCCTAAACACCATTTACGAATAAAGACGTCAACGTGTGGGCTATCTGTTTGTATTGTACGAACTAACGTATCAATGTGACCTCTACCATTTCTGTATCTGTTACGGTCAATGTATTCCTGTATTGGATTGAACTCGTGTGTAAAGTCTGAGAATATTATTCTATCAATCAATTCATAACTAACATCCTTAGTGTTAAACAATCCACGAGCGCGAAGAAATATGGTATTTAACCGTTCCTTAGTTACCTCTTGCCCGTTCTCCTCTAGCTTTTGAGTAATGTTATTTTTTCGTATTGGGTGGTTTTGACGAATGAACTCCATCAAACCTTCAATAATGTTTTCGGGGTCTGAAGAAACTTTGTTTAAATCAATATCATCACGCTTGTAAACTTCATTTGTTAACGCTTCGGCTTGCTCCCGTGGTATGTTTTCCATTTCAACAAGTTGCTGAACAACGCCCTCAATGTTACGGTTAGCCTTTTTCCCCATTGCCGCAACTTGAACTGCTCTTTGGTTATTAGTTGGAGCGTGAATACCAGCTTGTTTAAGCATCCAGTAGAACGTACCAACAGAAATCTTAGACCGTGGGGCGGTCTTTAAACATTCCGTGTACTTTTTGTCGGCTTGTGAACTATCGTATTTCGGAGAAGTTCCGCAAAGCGTGTGAAACATAGACCTTCCTTCTTCGCCAAAACCAACAGCGATTGACAACCCCAAGCGAAGATAGCTTTCATAATCGGGTGCAATGTCGTGACCTTGTTGCGCACATTCAAGGCACATTTCAGCGGCAACAGTTGAAGGAAGCACAAGCGGTAGGCTTTGAGTTTTTGCCTTTGGTTGTGCTTTCGTTCCTGACTTTTTCGCTCGTTCGTTGATAAACAAATCAGGGTCGAATGATACGAACCTTAGACTAGCAACCGATTTTGGTGCTTCGTCAACCGCTATTCCATACGTGGCAAAGTAGTAGTTAGATAACCAGCGATAACTTTCTTGATGTTTATCGCGGTTTACTTTGGCTATTACCACAACGCCTTTCCCACTAGCTGAATAGAAAAGAGAATAAGTGTAAGGGTCTGCAAGTAGTGCGCTCTTATCGTTGTAGTTGTCAATGTCAACGGCAATAAAACCGCTATGCTCAATCAGCAAATCGGCTTTTCGTTCTTTGAAAATACCAGCAACAGTAACGGATGGAATGTTCTTTTTCGCGTTGTCTCTTGCCTTCTTGTCGGCTATTGACCTAATTGCTATTATTTGGTCTTTCCACGCTCCGTACTTAACTGAGTTAAGAAAGTCAGCTAGTGTTATTATCTCATCGCAAGTGTGCGGCTGCCCCTTTCTAGGTAGGTTTTTGAATAGGCTGATTTTTGTCATTTTTTGAATCTAAAAGATGAAAGGGCTGATGTGACTAGCAACAGTAAAACGCT
>Ga0255048_10001506_pt1 | contig 16005 bp, 17 predicted proteins | sample JV7_2_2_MG_FD_183619 | JGI IMG/M metagenome (GOLD analysis project Ga0255048, IMG submission 183619) | Seawater microbial communities from Jervis Inlet, British Columbia, Canada - JV7_2_2 | ecosystem: Environmental > Aquatic > Marine > Inlet | place: Canada: British Columbia | collected 2016-10-06
CCGGCCGAGGCGTACTTTATGGAGATGAGTAACAACCCCAAGTTGGTTCAGCAGCTTAGGGATGAGGGCATTGAAGGCGCACGTATTGCGGATAAACTTGAGAAAGGGAAAACAAAGTTTATCTCCACGCGTACCCAGGAGATACCAGAGATAGTCGCGCATGAGCTGGGACACGCGACTGCTGGACGACTTCGCAAGATATTGCAGAGTAGCGTTGCAGGGCATGCGTATACCGCGGGGAGAGCCGCCTCTATTATTATTCCCCTTCTTGCATTTGAAGGGGCTAGCGATAAGTCCTTTGCTACTCCAGAAGAACTCGAGGCCCGCGCCAGACTTATCAGTGGAGGCGGGAAGCTCGCACTTGCTGCGCAGACCCCTGTTCTAGCTGAGGAGGCATTGGCCAGCGGAAAGGCGCTTACTTATATGTTACGCGCTGGCGCCTCTCCTGAGAGGACTTTGGCATCATTAAAAAGACTAGCTCCGGCTTTTGCTACATATGCTCTGCCGGCGATGGCGCCATTTATTGCCGCCAAGTATTTGCGTAGTAAGGCGAAGAAAGGGAGGAGACGTGCCGGACAATAAAAAGAATCTAGAAGAGTTGAAGAAAGAGGCTAGTGCCAGAACACGCGCGCTTGAAGTAATGGTGGGCGGCGGTCTAGGTGGATTACTAGGCTTAGGACTTTCTCCGCGGGACTCCGAGGATGTAGACAAAGCCCAGTTAGCATTAGCTGGTGCCGCATTAGGTGGCTTGTCGTCTGTTGGACTTAGTGCAACGCTTCGCAAAATACGCTCAATGAAGAACCCTACAATGAAGGATGTACATGCTCTTTTCGCACAAGAGACCAAGCTCAGACATCCATTCGGCTCTATGTACCAAAAGCAAGTTCCAGAAAGAGTGAAAGAAGTAAAGCGGACAAGCGATGCGCTTGACAAAGCAAAGATGCTGGGCGGTAAGCGGCACCCTGCGGTAATACGTGCGGAGACTCAATTTAGCGCCGCCCAAAAAGCCCTCGATGAAGCGAGGGCGCTCTTAGAACCTGACCGCCTAAACCCTATGAGCGTAGGGTCCCGAGAGCGTAAGTTTATGGTGACAAAGGCCTATCGAGATGCACACCTTCGCGCATTAAATGCTCTTCCTTGGGGAGTAGGGAAGATTAAATGATCCTAAGTGTGCCAGCCGCACAATCTTTTTGGGATGAATTAGAGAAGATTGCTAACCTTACGACTCGAGATATTCATCGGCGCGCAGATGAATTAGGCATCGTTTGGGATTCTGACAAATCTGGTTCACAAGCCTTTCTGACTCTATCCAAGCGTCTTACAGGTAAATCGCATCTAGATAAGATGACTCCTGCCGAGCTTCGTAAAGTTTACGGCGCCCTAGAGAAGACATCTGCGACGGAGTACTACCATGGATCTAGAAAGAAGTTGAGGACCTTGAGAAAGGGGTCCTACGTCACTCCATATAAAGAAGACGCCCTCTCCTTTGCCGTCCCTTGGTCTACTTCCGACCTATCGCATGCTGGTGCCCCCGACGGGCGACCGCCGAGAAGGCTCAAGTTCAAGGGCAAACCCCCAAGAGACCACAAGGTCTACCTCTACAGAGTGAAGGCCCCTGTCCAAAAGGCAGCCACAAATACAGGTGCCCAGTATGAGTGGAACCGGGTCACAACAGAGCCCTCAGAGGTAGATCTAGTCGCCACGATCCCCTCGTGGAAGAGGGCTCTTCTAGAGAAGACAGCTGCTGCGGGGCATTGGCGTAAGTTAAAGGTTGATCAAAGTGGGCATGACCAACAGGGCAATCCGATTCAAGGTAGAACCTGGGTAAAAAAGAAAGAGTTTGCGCCCGGGATTCCCGCAAGTAGAGCAGTTAAATCTATCCGAAGCGCGAAGGGCACAGAAGTCTGGAATCTTGCAGTGCAACAACACCCAGCTCAACGGGCGGGCGATCACTTCGACATTCGATTGGTTGACCCCAAGGAAGGGGATGCGCACTCTTTTGTCACTCGAAAGGGCGAGGGGCTTCCGCAACCTGGCGGTAGAGCTTTTCGGGTGAAGCAACAGCCTACGCATACGTCTGACTATGCTCTTAAATTCGAGGGTGAGATTGCGAAAGGGTATGGCAAAACACGCAAAGGAGAAAAGGTAAAGCACGTACTCAATGAACCAGTTGAGGTATTGCAGGCTTCCCAAGATTTTGTCCGCTTCAACCTCTATACCGGCCGCGGCCCCCAGGAGTTTATTCTTACAAGAGACAAGAAGCGTCCAGAAGACCCTGGATGGTTTCTCATTAATGTGACAAAAACGCGAGACAGGCTTAAAGATCTGCCCTTTTCAAAGCCGAAGTACAAAGAAGTTAAGCCAGGCGCTATAGACTTTTCTGATGAAGATCAGGTAATGGCAGCAAAACTAGACGGGGGTCACAATACCTTCGTCCTTAAAAAGGGCCAGCGTCCGCGCATTTTCTCTTATAGAGTGCCAAAAGAAAGGAAGACGGGCGCTATAGAGCATAGCCAAAAGGTGGAGTCTCTGTATCATTCTAGGGTTCCGGCATCTGTACACGACACAATTCTACGAGGCGAGCTCTATGCACGAGGAGAGAAGGGTCCGGTAAGAGCCGAGATTGTAGGGGGGATGCTTAACGCAGGCGTGTGGAAGAGCCGGGAATTGCAGAAAGAGCATGGCAAGTTGCGTGCTGCTGTCTTTGATGTAGTGAAGTTCCGCGGCAAAGACATGACAAATGCCACTTATGCAGAAAAGCTAGATGCACTTAAAGAAGTTCAAAAGCAAATGCCCCAATTTGAGATCCCCGACATGGCCTTTACGGAGGAAGAAAAGCGGGCTCTTTTAGCTTCGATAGAGAAGAAACTTCATCCGGCAACACATGAGGGTGTGATCCTATGGCCGCGCCATAAGCCAGGTCGTCCGATAAAGTCAAAGTTTACTGTAGATCACGATGTGTTCGTGCACAGTGTTACGCAAGCAAAAGGCAAAGACGGCAAGCCTAAAGACGAGGCGGGCGCTATCTGGTACTCTTTGACACCCGATGGACCTCCCGTAGCTAAAATGGGTACTGGCTTCTCTAGTGCATTAAGAAAGGATTTATGGAAGCGGAGGGATTCGTATATTGGCGCTGTTGCCAAGTTAACGGCCGAGAGACAAACAAAGACGGGCGCATTTACAAAAGCCCGGTTTCAAGGCTGGCACCTTGATAAGAACCCAGAAACATTCTGGACACACAAGCCAATTACGAAGTGAGAACTGGAAACGTATATAGATGTGAGGTAAAACAGGTCATGCCATTTAAATCAAAAGCACAGCGTCGAAAGTTCTATGCGATGGCCCGTAGCGGTGAGATCTCTCCTGAGACTGTAGAGAAGTGGGAGAAGGAAACGCCAAAAGGCAAAAAGCTCCCAGAGCATGTAGAGAAACGTGCGACCATAGTGTATGGCCCTCGAGGGAACAAGAATGCTCCAGTCACTGCAGCCGGAGTATTTATCGGTAGGGAGGGTGGTATCAAAGACTACCAAGCCTTTATGGAGCAGGAAGGCGGGTCAATGCAAAGAGCAAAGCGCGCCTACGAGAAGGCACATCCTGGCGATTTCATCACCCTGGCCTTTAAGCGAGAGTCCGCCCCTACTCGGGGCTTCCTAGGCATTAGGGGCGGTAGGCGCTTCAAGGCCAAGTCGAAGAATTATGACGAGCGCCGCGCTACGCCAAGGATTTTCATGACAGAGGGTCCCCCAGGAGGAAGCGCCCAACATGGACTATACAAAGACGTAGCCCGCGGGCGGTATGACCGCGGGCTCAAGAGCAAAGAGAAGAAGGCATCTACCCCAGAGGAAGCATGGAGAAAGATGCGAGAAAAAGAACAGGCTCATGCGACGAATGTGCTTCTAGGCACGTCGATCGGAGGTGGCGCCGGTCTTTCAGCCCTACCAATACATGACCGTTTACAGCGTAGGAAACTCGCTAAACTAATAGAGCAACAAAAAGGTCTAGCGAAAGGCCCCAATATGCTAGCAGGGCCTTGGGAGACGAAAGCGATAAAGAGACTTAAGGCGCTTATAACCGATAGAGCTAATACGCCCTTTACTAAGAAGCTAGATAAACACTTTCTGGGCCTGGCTTTGGGGGGTTTGGGAGGGGGGATACTTGCAGCTGCTTTAAGTAATAAGGGTAAAGAGAAGAAGGCAGCGTTAGAAATAGACTTTTATGCGCTACGCCAGGAGGCACTGGAGAAGGTTGGCGGTGTAGACCTAGCTAAAGTGGCCTTTTATGAAGAGATGGAGAAGATTGCTATAAGGGGTCTTTTCCTCAGGAGCGCGGGCTCAGTGGCACGACGTGCTGGCAAGCTTTTTACCCCTAGATCTGGTGCGTTGAACTTAAAAGGAACTGCGCCAAGCTTTGGTAGTCGCCTAACGGCTCGAGGCGAAAAAATGTCTCGAAGAGGCCTCGGCATACAGCAGTTTAAAAAGTGGAGGAGGGCAAATCCGGATCCGGCGTCGCGAGCAGGGAGGAGAAAAGCCCGCCGAGAACTTTGGCAAGGGGATGCAACTAAACCTCTATCTGGAGGGCCCAAGGCAAATAGACCTACAGGAGAACTTTTACCCCCGCCAAAAAACCAGGTAGTTGCGGGCACAGGCCAGGGGAGAAATAACCCTCCCGCTGATCCTAAGCTTACTGCTGATCCTAAGCTTACTGCTGATCCTAAGCTTACTGCTGATCCTAAGCTTACTGCTGATCCTAAGCTTACTGCTGATCCTAAGCTTACTGCTGATCCTAAGCTTACTGCTACATCAGCAGCCCCTGCAGATCAGCCATTCTTACAGAAACATTTTGGCCTTACTCCTAGCGCAGAGGGCGGCATGCTGGGAGGCAAGGGCGTAAGTGATTGGTTTAGTAAGCTTACACCAGACCAACGCACTAAGGTCCTAGCCGCAGGCGGTGTGGGACTAGCAGGCGGCGGCTTTTTAGCAGGAAAGGCATTAGGCGGCGGCGGCGGTGATCGTAAAGTCGTGTATGTATAGGGGACGGCATGGAAAGTAAAAGAAGAGAGATTTCTATTAGAATCGCGTTCTTTTGTGAGATGGAGAAGATTGCTTTTCGTGCGGCGTTTCGTCCACAACAACTAAAGCAAATGGCACAGACAGGCGCACAAGAGTCTAAGGACCTTGCAAGGGCATTGGGATGGAGAAGATTTATTCCAGGCACATCTGCAGGTAAGGCGTATCGTGCGTCTGTCAGGCGTGGTAAGGCTACTGCCCGTAGGTCTCGCAGTGTTTTAAAGGGTCGGCGCCAGCAAGCATTAGCTACATTAGGAGAACCGGCCGGAACGAAACAACAACGTCAGGAAGCGTTGAGGTATCTGCAAGAGATTCGGCAGCAAGGACGTATTAAGTCTCCTAACCTTGTACAAAGGCCAGGAGCAGTTCCGCCTCCGCAGTCATCTATGGGACCAGTCCGTAAAGCTGCTTTAATAGGAGGCGGCGGTGTTTTAGCAGGCGGTGCTGGTCTCTACGGGTTGCAGCACTATGCAGCTAATTCGGGACAACAAGATCCTTACTCAGGATATAGGTAACAAAGTGACATTTGGGTTTGGAAAGAAACGTGCCAAGCATGAATTTGATATGTGGCGGACTTGGAAGTCCGAGCCCACTCCTCAAAACTTGGAACCTCTTTTAGACTCATTACAGCCTCTTGTACATAAAAAGGTTTCAGAATTTAGGGGGGCTCCCGTACCACCAGGCGCGGTCCGTGGGATAGCAAACGCCGCAGTAGTAAAGGCGCTAAATACCTACAACCCAAATAAAGGCGCTGCTATTCATACGCACGTTAATTGGCATTTAAAGAAGGTACGCGCATTTGTTGTAAAGCATCAGAATCTTGGTCGCATTCCTGAGCATCGTACTTACAAGATTACTGAATTTAAGAATGCAAAGGAGGAGCTCACACAGAAGCTGGGTTATCCGCCGGATGCTCTTACTATGTCGGAGCAGCTGGGCTGGAGTACGGCAGAAGTGGGAAGGATGGAACGAGAGCAATCTAAACGAGACTTAATCGCGTCTAAAAACCTTGAACTAGACCTTTTGCCAGAGATAGAATCCTCTCGAGATCGGGAAGTGCTCCGTTACATCTACCAAGATCTTAGTGCTCAAGAGCGATCTGTATTCGAGTATACGTTGGGCGTAAACGGAAAACCCAAACTTACCGCAGGACAGATTGCAAAAGAAATGAGCATCTCACAGCCCAAGGTAAGTCGAATACGTCGTAAGATTGACTTCAAGCTACAAGCTCGAGGTGTTTGATGTCATTAAGCGATACTAAGATAGCCGAACTCCAGTCAGCAAAAGAGTCAGTGCAAGAATGGCTTACCAAAAAAGTGGAGGGGGTGGAGGAGACAGCTGCATTTTTGGGGTCTGTCGACGTGACAATTAGTGCGCTATCGAAAACTCCCACAGACACTGCTGTTGCATCTGCACGGGCATTGATTGATTCTATTGTCGGGTAGACGCTATGGAGCCAATTAGTCCCGGTCTGTTGGTACAAGACAACACAGTTGTTGTCTACCTAGCTTTTACGTTTGCAGATGCATCTCCCGTCTTTTTGAGGAGTTTGAATGCAGACGATATCGTTTTGAATTGTGAGGTCGTCCTAGAGACTGCGTTTGATGATCCGTCTGCTACTATAAGCGTAGGAACTCCCGCAGGAGTGGAATCTGTAATGTCAATGGATTCTATTGCGCCCTCATACGCATTCCCGTATGGTACGGATGATAATTATATTGCTCCCGTGAATGAGACTTTGAATTTGTATATTAGCCCTGCTACAACCACTACGGGGTCTGGATATGTTCTGCTCATGATTCGAAGAGCCTAGGAGGGAACCTTGGGATTTTTTAAGAATTTAGTTGGCACGATGAATGGGTATTTCCAGATAGGAGGCCCGTCAGGACCACAGGTTAAAAATAATGCGGGAGTATTTCAATCTAGAAATAGTGACGATACTGCGTTTGTGCGATTCCAGGTGGCTACCCCAACAGCAGATGATGATGCTGTAACTAAACTTTATGCGGATACGCTTGAGAAGCCACTAATTGTAGCTAGACAGGCTAATACATCTGCGTCACTTCCAGCGAATACGGGCGTGCGTGGATTTGTTGTTGTAACTACACCGGGTACAGGCGCAGCAATTGGTGATGTGCTTTATGATGATGGTAGTGCTTCGGGTACAATGTCGATATTGTCAGCGGTTGAGGGCAGGACCATTGCAGTAACAGATTCACTGACAGGTGGATCTATTGAGTTTGATGCAGACAGTATTTATATTTGGGATGATGACGGCACATCTTGGCTTAAAGTTGGTGATGTGGGTTCAGTTACGGGCGCGGATAGGATTATCCGGTTTGCATTGGGAACTGCCACAGTAGACAGTAGCTCCAGTGTCCCGGCAAACGCTAGAGTTACTCAAGCATGGGTAGATATTACTACTCCTTATAATGCTGGTGCGACAATAGCATTGGGCATTGCTGGTGGAACTGTAGATCTAGTACAGGCAACTACCGACAATGTTGCCCAATTTGGGAATACTTATGTTAAAGAGCAGGATACAAGCTGGGGCGTTAGTGCCGCTGCGGTTAGGGCAACTATTTCCGCTTCATCGGGTGCAGGAGTAGCAACAGTATTTTATAGTGTTCCTAATGCGTAGGTGGTAAATGGGATTTTTTAGCGGCTTATCCGGTGTTATGGGTACTTTGGGCCTTGGTGGTCCGTCTGGCGTAGTGCTGCGCCATACTACCGGTAAGTTGCTGGTAGAAGATGCTGCTTCAGCCCTTACGCAGGCGCAGGGTGCAGATCCTGTAGCATTGCAAGATTTTGTTACCAAGAATTATGGAGATACTAACTACCTCGGAGGCGGATCAACGCCAGCCACATCGTTAGGACAAGTCTTGTTTTCTATAAACGGAACAACTTTTACTGCTCAACAGCCACTCACTTCTAGCAATGGCTGGATGGTCAATAGCAATGGCATATTACTGGTGACGGGACCATGAGTGCATTACACGGCGAACAAGGCACCACAGATGGGCTCCATATTATCGTTAAATGGGAGTATGCGAGCACGGTTTTAAGAGACGCGGCTACTTATGCGGCTAGTGATGTTGGTGGAGTAGCTAGAATTGGGGCTGCCGCACCTTATGACTTTTATGCTCTTACGAACGACACTGGACCAGCGTGGATAAATTTAGGCGGGGGAGGTTCAGGTACAGTAACTAGTGTAGGGACTGGCGTAGGTCTAACTGGTGGCCCAGTTACTACGTCGGGTACGATCGACCTTGCTAACACAGCAGTTGTAGCAGGAGTTTATACAAGTACAGACCTTACCGTAGATGCGCAAGGCCGGATAACAGCGGCTGCAAATGGCGTTGGTGGAGGTGGCATATCAACACTCCCTGTCGGGAATGTTATTTATGTCGATAAACTAGGTAATGACGGAACGGGCCTAGTGGAAAGGTTTGACCTACCGTTTTTAACTATTGCAGCAGCTATCGCAGTAGCAGGAACAGGAGACACCATACAAATACGCCCAGGTGTGTATCCAGAGTCAGGACTGACCATCCCACAGGGCGTGACCCTCGTAGGTATCGGTGGATATGAAGTTACGTCCATTACAGGTGCGGCAGCAACGGGTGTACGCATAACAATGGGGATTGACACCACCCTCCAGAACATTAGCGTCACAGTACCAACAGATGCATCGGGGGCTGTGGAGTGTGCTATTGGTGGTGGAAATGTCTGCGGGGTCCGATTTATTAAGTTTGTGGGCGCTGGTGGCTCTGGTCGGGGCATCCTGGTTACCAGCGGCAAGCTCATCGGCCTGGAGTTGCGGCAAGGCTCTGGCGTGGCAGACTCAATGCTAGAGGTCAACGGTGGAGTACTAGCCTGTCAGGCTGTGCATATCCCTCCCGGAGCGACGTTAGCTGCTGGGGCAAAGTGTACTGCTGGAAGATTACAGGCGTTAGACTTTAATATTGGCGCGTCAACGGTCACTTCTGGTGTGATCTGTACTGCCGGAACTGCGGTGTTGATTAGTTTAAACCTATTTAATCTGACTAATGGTATCCGTGTGAGCGGGAATGCTGTAACCGTTGAGGCGTATGGTGGAAAAATTCAGGCGTCTACCTATAATCTGCTGGTAGATCCAGCCCTAACGGGCGTGGGTGGACTGCTGCGAATAACGGCGCAAATGGATAGGAAGTTTTCTATCCCGTCCACTTGGATAGATAGCGACCATGCGTGGTCGTTCTTTACCTCGGAAGATCCCTACGATACAACCAGTTTTCAACTTTGGGGAGCAGACAGTGTAGTTGGACACCCCGAGCGAGGAAGCGGGATGTATGTGGGTGAGGGTTCAGCATACGGCACCTCCAACACAGTATTCACGACAGATTCTACAGGGGCGGCAGGTTACATTGACGTAAGCACCGAAGCCAGTTCAAAAGACGGGTCTACATTCTCGTTTCAAACAGGGGCCGTGGGTGAGACCATCATGTGGTGTACGAGCCGCGTAGATTCCTCTGGCACGAAGCTCAAGCATTGGACGGCACAGTTCACGCAAGTGGGAGCGTCTACAACCAGAACCTATGCTTTTGAGATTTATAGCGGAGTCGCTTGGGTAGTAATTGGCTTCCAGTCTGTGCAAGTAGCAAACCAGTACCGCTATGGCGACCAAGCCTTTCTCCGCACCAGCAATGTCGAAGACTACAGACTCGGCATAGATGGGAGTACGACGTGGGCAAGTTCTACAATCAATGGCGTTGATGGACACTGGGCAAGAGTTAGAGTTCTGACAGCGGGTGCAGGACTTGTCCCTACTTTTGAACAACTTAAACTCGTACCATCCCAGTTCGGCGTGAACAACCGAGGCCAGCAACTAGCACAGGGCCTAGCGATGTGGCGACAGACGCTATTCGGTGCAGGTAATATGTGGGGCGAAGGAGGAGGGGCAGCGGATTATACGGTTGCTGTAGGAACGAGTGGTGGAGCGGCTTCATTAACCGGATGGAACCATAAGAATAAGAAGGGCCGCTTAAATAGTGTCGACGATTTTTCTAACTTCCAGTTCAGTTTGCCGGGTGGATTATGCACAGCATTCCCGATGAAGCTCGCGTTGACCTTTAGCAATCCCGTCACACAGGTAGCCGCTCCGATAGCGATGTGTCTCATTAAGCAACCCGTGGCAGGCGTCCTAGTCGCGGATCCCGCTGGTGGGATCACGCCTACGGCTAGGCTAGTTGCAGACACGCCAGCATACGATACTGTCACCGCTCTAAATGTAACTAAAAACCTTGATATGGACGCGAAAATTCCAGCCCTTGTCGAATACGAGTTCGACATATCAAACCTTTACGAAGGGGATATGCTTATTTTAAAGGTTCACAATGTAAGCGGATCTTTCGACATGGACATCTGGACACTGCAAGTTGAAGGGGTAGCCTTTAGCACAGGTAAAGTGATTGGCTAAATTGGAGAAAACAACGGCATTATTAAGCAAAGAAGAGCGAGAGTACAGATTCAATAACGAATATGTGCTTGCGGAATATCCTGCTAGTAGTGGTAATTTCTTTAGTTGCTCTATCTCCAGCCAAGATAATTGGAGTAAGTTAGGCACTCTCGACACACGAGGACTAGTAACTTATCCGTTTACTGTGACGACCAACGATGAGAGAGGCACATACGCCATTGTGGATAGTGCGGACCTTACTGGTATAATTGGTACGGTTTCTGCTGCAGTATTGACGGAACGAACTCTGGCACAGGGATATATTACAGCGGTATTGGCTGCACCTGATGAGGCGTCAGCTCAAGCGGCTGCTCAGCCCTACCTAGATCTGTAGGAGTATGTGTGCCTGATTCTGACGCAATGCCGCCTGGTGCTTCAACAGAGGAAGTCTTAAAGACTTTATTACCGATAGTGGTACAGGCAGCTACTTCATCTGCCGAGGGTGCAGCTTCGTCGGCAAAATCCATTGCATCTCTAGAGGCGTCTTTAAGTGAAAAGCTCACTGAACTTCTTAGTGAGGTAAAAGAGAATAATAAAAGAATTACAGAACTTGTTGTTTTGAAAGAAGCGCAAGAAAAGTTGCATCAAGAAAGAGGCAAATGGTTACGCTCTCTACTGACTCCGCAGACTATTCTCTGGATTCTTGCTATTCTGGGGGCAGCTATAGGCATTCGGCTAACAATTCCTATGCCGCTTACGGCTATCGACAATACTCCAGCTGCAGTAGAGGGGCATAGATCACCATGAGTAATGCTAGGGATATTATGAAGTCAGCAATTGAACAGTTTGAGGTTGTTCAGCAAATTGTGGACGTGGCAGGACATCTTATGACGCCTGAAGATGCTAGGTTGCTTCGGGCGCAAATGAGAGGATCGGCGGAGCGATGCTCCTCCGGTAATAGTGGCCTCGAGACGTGTGTGTCTTTAAGGTTGGTTAATAGTGAACTTGAGTCTGTTCTTGAGAATCTGGCGGAAAAAACAGACCCGGCAATTAAACGGTCTTCAGAAAAAACAGACCCATCGGTTAAACTCGATTCAGATTAACGGGCGGGTGAATGGGAAGCCTTCGTACAACAAAGGTAGGAGAGGACTTCTACGATGTTTTTACTGTTTTCGACTTTGATCTCATATCAACAGTTTCGGGACTAGCGCCGGGTACTTTTACAGTAACGTTTGCTTTAAACGCTACGGAGGTTCCTGGATTTGCCTACACAATCGTAGAGATTGGTACCACGGGAAATTATGCTTTAGTCGTTGCCGGCGGCTTCCCTACCGTTGGACTCTGGACCGTAAACGTCTTTATAGGGTACAACGAGTCAACATGGCAGTCTCATGTAGAAGTTCGCGAGCATGATATAGATGATGTGTATGACGCGATTGTAGGCGGAGGTATTGGATTGGAAAGCGTAACTTTAACACTTCAAGATTCAGCAAATGGCAATGTGCCCGTACCGGATCTTCTTATTAATGTGTACGATTCAACAAACACCGTATTTATTACGTTCGGTCGTACAGATGTAAGCGGCAATCTACAGCTGTCTATAGACCCCGGTACTTACACGCTACGGATGTTTAAGCCCGCATATAGTACGCCAGATCAGTCTTTAGTAGTGGCAGATACGGGAGGCGTTACTCCGCAGGCGTTCACTCTTTTTGTTGAGTCTATAATTATTTCTCCGCCCCCTAGTCCGGATTTATGCCGACTCTATGGGGACTTCGTTAAACTAGACGGAACTCCCCTTGTAGCCTTTGTGGTGCAAGTAAAAAATCTTTACGACCCGACCGCGGCAAGCGGCCTGAATACCCTTGAGGGATTTCAGCAGTATACGACAGATGCTAGCGGCCACGTGGAATTTGATATTGTGCGCGAAACACGAATTCGTATCGCCTTTGTGGGCACAAGTTTCTCGAGAGATATTACCGTACCGGATCTTCCTGTGCAGAATCTAACTACTGTTTTTGGACAGGCGACAGATAACTTTACAGTTGTCGTTCCTTAGGATTGGTCATGACAACACCTCCAGCACAACATTGGGATTCTATACGCGCCTATCTTTCTTTGATAAGTGCAGGATCTGGTGTAACGGGAAAGTCCCCAACAGCAGTTGTTCAGAGGCTTTCTGATAGCCTGTACCTCCAGGCCGATGGTGTGACTTGGGCGTCCGCTACGTTTAGCCATCCGATGGCCGAGGTAGACGCGGTAGATGAGCCCGGCTTGTACTCATATACCTTGGCCACCGCGGCGCTAGATTATGACGCGGGTTTTCCTGGATACTTCTTCATACTTACGGAGGCTACTACTCCTGTTTTAGAGCACAAGGTAACAGTCCCTCTTAGACGATCTGCTTGGGATGACGTTAGGACTGACCATCAAACCTCTGGGACGTTTGGAGAGGACTTCGCTCTTCTCTCTCTTACAACGGTAGGGGCAGAGGGAGACATTACACTTACTATTGTTGACGGGTCTTCCAATCCTGTAGAAGGAGCTCTGGTACGGATTTTTGATGTGACGGGCACTCGCATGGTGGCGCGCGCGTATACAGATGCTTTTGGGCAGATTACCGCAGGACTTCCTGTCGGGACCTATAAAGTAAGAACCTACAAGGGCGGTTTTGACTTCACTACGCAGAATCCGACTACGGTTAGCGTCGTTCCCAACACGGACGTTGTTCCACAGCTTGACGAGATCCTGCCTACCTCTGCCTCATTGGGAGATAAGATTGTGCTCCACGGGAGGTTTTTTGGGACAGATACAGTGAAAGCTGTTTTTGGTGCAGATCCTGCAGTTGATGTAGATGCTGTCAACGCCGACGGAACAGTAGCACTTGTGACTATCCCATTGGCCACGACGGGAACTGTAGTTCCTGTTAGGATTCAAAAACCGGACCCCAGTAACCCTCCATTGGGCGTATTACAGTCCAATCCTGTAACTCTTACAATTGTATAGGAAAGACCATGGATGACCTTATATATATCTCCTTTGAGGAGGAAATAGATAAGATTGCTAAGACTGCGGGGAAGCGGAAAAAGCGAAAGGCCTCTAGCCTAAAGGACGCGTTTTTACCTCTTAAGTCTAGCGACCCTAAGGTTCGTGCTGCAGCAGAGTTCCGACGAGACAATACTATACCTAAGGGTGGCCCTTTTTTGGGGGAGCTTAACCCTGGGAAGAAGGGGGCTAAGTATCGTCGTGATCTTAAAAACTACGTTGAGTCAAAGGCCTCAATTAAAGGGACTGCAAAAGGGGGTATCGTACATAATGATTATTGGGATGATCACGTCCCAATGCAGGAAGCTCAACTGCGCGAGAAAAAATTTGGACCTCTTCGGCACATGACTTCCGGGCGGGCAAAGAAGTTAAGAGAATCGGGGGCGACTTTAACTGCTCCTCCAAAGCATATTCAGGAAGCGTATTGGAGAAACCTGGCTAAGAAGGGGAAGTAGTTGGCTAATGCATATACCATTACTGGAGATGAGCTAGATCCTGGCGCAGCTACCGACCCTCTTTTGTGTCGTGTATCTGGCACGGTAAAGGACGTATTTGGAAACCCCGTCGTCGGAATTGCTTTTACGATTCGCCACTTTTGCGACCCCATTTCTGTAAGTACCGACATTCTCGTCATTCGTGAGCGTTACGATATGCAAACGGATTCGACGGGCTTTATTTCTTTTGACGCGATTAGGAATTCGGTAGTACGGGTCGAGATTAGAAACGTGCCTAACTTGTTCTTTCAGGTTGAGATCCCAGATGCGGCCTCTATTGATCTCATTGATTTGATTCTTCCTTATATCGTTAGTGTCTCCTTTGTAGACGCAGACCCTCTTACTGTATCTTTGGGTGACCGCTTTCAGACAAAGACAGATGGCCTTCTTTCGAATACACAGACAATTGATGCCAGTGCCGGGTGTACCTTTGTTTCCTCAAACGAGGCCATTGTACGACCTAACGGAGCTGGGTGGTTTACTGCTGCAGCGATAGGAAGTGTCACAATAACAGTTACTGCAGTGAGTGAGGAGCCTCTTGGGCTCAATGAGGATCCAAGCGGAAATCCCATTGCACGTCTTGATGTTCCGGCTACTACCCTACCGGCCCCCTTGACGGTAAATGTGGTGTAGCAATGAACGGATAGATTAATTTATGGCGATTACAAATGACCAGGTTCAGGCGGCTGTTGAGAAGTATTTACCGCGCACGGTAAATTACGCTCAGTCTGCCGATCTGGGGGAAAAGGACCAAGTTTCCATCTTTTCCCGTCTAATGCAGGTCGTTTTAACTGCGATTCTCCTGGACGTAGATTCTATCTTTTACGTCATTTACTTGGCATCTCAACGGTTAAATGCCGACATTAATGTAGGTATTTCTGCGCTAGAGGCCTTACAGAGCGTAGATCAATTAAAAGGGATTACGGAAGTCCCCCCTACTCGTATTGATGATGTGACTTCTCTAGAAAAGGCCCGTGTTTCCTTACTACAGCTCAGCGGGGCCATTAGTGAAGGAGACTTTGGAAATGTTTACTTTGATGATTTTGTTGCTGACATAACGGAGTTTCTTACCGATCAGGTAAAAGTTAATGTGCAGGGCAGAAATCGGACAGCAATTTCGAGGGATATTCGAACCACGATGGAGGTTCTGGCATCTAACTGGAGCGCTATTTTAGAAAGAAGGATTGACGTTCTTTCTATTCTTCCAAATTACATCGCGTCGAATGTTAAATCAAAGGTCTCTGCCGATATGGTAGAGGCAATAACAGACACCATCAATTCTCTTATTGCCACAATACCTGCGCAGACTACAGAGGCCCAAGCAGATGATGCCGAACAGACGCTTATAGACCTTGCGGCTGCACAGGCCGCATTAGAGCAAGTAGGGGACGCACCGCTTGTAATTGGAAGTACGATTGTTGGTCCCGCTGCTGACGGGTTTACAGACCCCACCTATTTGGAGTTGGAAGGAACGGCTATCTCGTTCCCTCTGGCTACGGTTACTAAGGGGGAGGACGGCGAGCTCTACTTTGACGTTGTAGTTACTGGAACTGCAGGTAGCGCAAAGAATGATGGCGGAGGCCTTTCTACAACTACGCTATTCGAGGATTTAACAGCAGATTTTATTACTGACGGCGTTGTAGTAAATGACTACCTGGTTGTTGTTAGAACCGGGCGTACCTACCAAATCACCGCAGTTGCAGCAACGGAACTAACTTTGGTGCCAGGGGTTCCTCTTACCATTTCGGCTGAAAAGTACATTGTCATGAACAATGTACCGGGGACGTTCTTTAAGGACGATAACCAAGAGTTTTGGGTAGAGTATGCAGGGACCGGCGACAGCGGCTCCTCTGTGGTGGCTCAGGGGACTGCTGGCGCGTTCGTACGCATAGATAAGACTACAGGTACCGATGGGACAAATCTAAAGGCTAGTGGCATAGATGGGGACGAGAGGCCGAAGAAA
>Ga0255048_10001507_pt1 | contig 15998 bp, 38 predicted proteins | sample JV7_2_2_MG_FD_183619 | JGI IMG/M metagenome (GOLD analysis project Ga0255048, IMG submission 183619) | Seawater microbial communities from Jervis Inlet, British Columbia, Canada - JV7_2_2 | ecosystem: Environmental > Aquatic > Marine > Inlet | place: Canada: British Columbia | collected 2016-10-06
GTTTAGTATTACCGTTAAGTAACACTTCTGGCTCTGGTAGTCCGTACTCCACACCCTTAAAAGAGATGGTATCCAATATCATTACATCATCCTCCTGTGCTGAACCCATAAAGATTTGAGTAGACGAATACAACCATTGTAAGTCCTCCACGCTTAAATCGTAATCCTCCGGGAGTTTACACCAATACCCAACCCACTTACGGTAGAACTTCCAGTTGTCTATCTGGTCATCATCCGTATGCTCAACCTTCTTTTGTTCAAAGGTTTCTTGGTATAACTTCTCAGGCATATCATCCAGTAGCTTATTGGAACCTAAAATATCATTTAAGGTTACTTCGTGCCAATGGATAGGTAGGTTATATTCTTTTCCCCGTATCTCTATTCTCATACAAACAACTTCGCCAATCGTGCTAACTCAATACTTGCCTTGTTTAATCGTTGTGCCGTACCACCACTCTCTGCAATAGCTTGTACTTTATACTTGCCAGATAGCTTATTTAGTTCAGCATTAGCAGAAGGAAATATGCTTTCCCTTCCCGTTGCCTTCTTTGCTTTCTTTGGTGCTGCTTTTGGTGCTGCTTTTTTCGTTGTCATTATTTACAGTTTTAAAATTAGTTTTTCAAATATAGTCATTAAAATGATGCCACTCTTTTATTTTTTTTAACATCAAAATACATTCGCATCATTAACGTATCTGCAAAGTCAGGGCTTCTCCCTAGTAAATCTTTTATCTTGTCCTTGCCTATTACGTTAGCTTTGTTGTCTTTGTCTGCATCCTTCTGCTTTATTACCTCTAGTTCCTCCACTATCTTTTCCCTTGTGTCTGTATCGCATTCAATAGCTAACTCCCTTTGGTTTACCCTCTCTGCTAATCTAAAGTAACATTGTGCTTTTAGGTTCTGGTAGTTCTCCTTCTCCCCCTTTACCTTTTGAGGGGTGCTATTGGCTACAAATCCCTTGCAACGTAATATGTCTTTAACTCCCCCTCCTAATCCATCCTCATCAACTACCACCCGGCTTCGTGGTATGCTATGCCTGTTAGCCATTTCCTCTATAAGCCGTGCAGAGTCCGTTATACTTGTTTCTTGGTAGTTCTTTACCTCTACTACCCTATGCCCATTCCAAGCCATTAGAACCGTCTTATCGTTACCAAAACGGGCAATGTCTGCTGTTAGGTAACTACCCTGTCCGTTGGCTTGATTGGTGAATAAGTCTGTTATAGCATCATAGTCCATTAGCTTTGCAGGATCGTCATCATACTCCCAATTACCATAAAGCAATCTCTCCTTCTTGTTTTGGTCTTTTAGGGTGTGTAGGTTCTCTATGTAACGGCTCTCTATGTACTTGTTATCGGTTACTAGGGCTTTAATAAATGCGTGGTCTTGGGGAAGGGTTCCTTCCTTGCTTGGCTTGTAGAACGTTTGATAAATCCAGTTCTTTTTTGGATTGGAGGTTATAAGCATCTTACCAATGATATTATATTTGTCATTCAGGTGTCTGCCTATCCTTGTTTTAAGTATATCGAAAGCACCAAAGTCCACCTCTCCACCTTCCTCAATCCATCCCCCTGTGTATTCTACTGAACCATATCTTTCGTATAAGGGATCGGAGGGTAAATACTTAAGGTCTAATAAGTCCACTCTTGAACCATTAAAGAAATCAAAGTAATGGTCTGAACCGTTGTATTTAAGTAACTGCCCGGAGTTTACATTAAAGGGATCAAACATATTCTTTAAGACCTTGTAGAACGTAATAAAGGTAGAGTCCCTTAACCGTTTCAGTTCCTCCCTACCTATGAACCATCTTGTTCCGGGATAGTTATAACAACAGGTAATTAACCACTCACACCCTAACCAACTCTTACCCCCTCCGGCTCCCCCTCCAAAGAGAACGTACTTTGTATCGTCATCTAATAGCTTATAGTAAGCATCCCTCTGTCTTGGTGTTGGTTTAATGGTAGGTTCAATCTCCATCTGTTACAAACTTAAAGCCCGTAATCTCTATTGCTTCACCATCCTTTCCTGTTATCTCCTGACGTTCTACATATCCCCTGTTTTTCATCTTTGTCTTAGCATAGAATATAGTTGAAGCAGTATTGTTGTCTTTGATTTGTTTATGTAACTGGCTCTCTACAAAGTCAAAGGTAACGTTCTCAATATCCTTAACGGCTTTGGCAAAGTCCTTGTCCTCATTATAGTAACGGTAAAACGTACCTCTATCAACTCCAGCAATCTTACAAGCAGTAGTAACAATTCCAAGCGTTTTTTCAAGGGCTTCTATCAGGGCTTTTTTTGTATGTTGAATTTTGTTTGTTTTAGCCATAACTTTTATTTACGCAATAAAATCTATTTAGTTACTATTAATTGCAAAAACTCATTTCTGCAATCCCCGTTAATAAATGTTCCTGTCATCTTTGATGTGGTAGTCCAAGTATCGTGTTTCTTTATCCCTCTCATAGCCATACAAAGGTGCTGTGCTTTTAATACTACTCCTACCCCCAGAGGGTTTAGTTCTTTTGTTAGCCGTTCTGCTATCTGTGTTGTTATCCTTTCCTGATTTTGTAGGTTTCTGGCATAGTAATCTACTGTCCTTGCTAACTTTGATAATCCTACTATTTTATCTTGTGGGATATAGGCAACACTTGCTACTCCAAAGAACGGCGCTATATGGTGTTCACATAATGAATAAAAGGGAATGTTCGTTTGTACTATCATTTCATCGATACCCTCATTTTTAAAGGTAGTGAATTTAAAGTCCTTATCCTTGTGAATAAACTCATTTAAGAACTTAATGTATCTTTTAGGGGTTTCCCTTAATCCTTCTCTATTGATGTCATCAAAAGCACCTATAACACGCTCCATAGCTTGTGTTGCTGAACTGATAACCTCCATTGTGGGTTCTTTAGGCATAATTCTATACAATACTTTAAATTGGTTTGGTTTATATCAAAGCCATCTGAGTGAGGGCTAATATAGTAATAATCTGCTTCAATCTTTGGTTGTGGTATCTCCTGTCCATCGTGCCTGACATATCTTAATTCGTTTACTTTATCAAAGTTCTTTTTTACTACGTGCTCTGCTACCTTTGGAGATATGGTAATATAATCTATTCCTTTGGGAACACCAAATAATCCACTTGTTTCAACGGCTTGGTAGTATCCTTCTTTTTTGAATCTTTCTATTATATCCTCTGTTAGTTGATCTGCCGGTTCTCCCCCTGTCCAAATGATGTTCTTACAATCGTACTCTTTTATCCTTTCCAGTAGTTCGTTAATAGAATACTCCTTACCACTCTCAAACTCTGTGTCGCACCTTATACCCATTGCATAACAAGCGTTCTGCGTTTTGCATCCCTGTACCCTTATGAATATATTACTGCTCCCTGCTCTTGCTCCCTCGCCTTGTAAGGAATAAAATATCTCACTTATTTTCATAACTTGCTAATGTCTTTGGGGTTTCTTTTATATCAACCCTTATCAGTTGTGGGTAATCTGTTTTAAAGTATTCGTACAAATATAAAGCAATAAGTTCTGCCGTAGGGTTAAAAGGTAGTAGGTCGTTTAAATGCCTGTGGTCTAAATTATCGTCTATGTATTTCTTTACTGTGTCAAGTTCCCGGTAATCAATAATAAACCCTACCTCATTAAGTTCTGGGCTTTGAAAGTGAAATGTAGTAACGTAGTTATGACCGTGCAATCTGCTACAAGGATGATCGTCTGGTAATCCCTTTAATTGATGACTCGCACTAAAATGAAATTCTTTGCTTATTTTATACATTATATTAATTTGTTTTGCAATTTAAGTTTTTCAAATATAATCCAATACCAAAACAACCCTCCTGTAAATTTTATTAATATCTGTCCTGACATTACCAAGAACGATATATCACTAAAAGCAATATACTGAAACACAAAACTATCTACCACGATAGCCACCAAATCACTCCCATTTACTTTGTAAATATATCTCTTTTTTATATTTATTTGATAGAAAACACTTGCCGTTAATCCAGCTAATAAAAAAGCCAAAAAAGAACCAACGGCAATTAAAATCATATCGTAATTCAATACTAAACAAATCAACGAACCAATACCAATCAATAATATCAAATTTCGCCATAATCTAACCCCTTTCCATTTTTCGTGAAATACTGCCCTTAAAACTAAATCAAAGGGTATTAATATAAACGCTGTTATTACTAACCCCTTTTGTCCTACATAGTAAGCAATTAAATTGGCTATTATAATAACTAATACATATAAAAGGATTAATAGTCGTGTCATACATAATATGCCTTTAAAATCTCTCTATGTGGCTCATACTGCCCATTTTTAAGACGATTATCATAAAAGGTTGAATCTACCATATATTCTTTTGAATAAATCTCTTTCGCCTTTTTGGGTATTAATGCTTTTAATTGATTTGTTGTTCTAAAATACTTAAACTCATTTATGCTGTTTTGATATTTTATTTTTAAATCCTGATTTTCAAATTGTATGATAAGTATATTATCTGCGTTTATTGTTTTGAATAACTCTATGACTTCGTAATCATTTAGATAATGTAATACGTATCGTATTATAATTAACTCGTAGTGATCGTGATGGTGTAATATATTAGCAATTAGGTCGGGTTGCTTATTTTCGTCAATATCTATGGTTTTAATTTGTGGAATAAATTGTTTTAATAATCCATTACCTCCACCAAAATCTGCTACTGAATCAGGTATTTTTATTTTTTTTAATATCTCAATAGTGCTTTGATAATATAGATATTGAGAGGTCTTATCTTTCCATTTACCAAAATCAATTCCATCGTCTATATCATAAATTATTTTCTGCATATTTTTGAAACTTTACCCACTCTTTAAAATTATGAATTGCTGTTTTTTGTGTTTTAACTCTTTTTCCAGTTGGTTTAATATATTTATCAAATTTATTGCCATTAAATTTGTAAATTATTCCAAAACGATTACCGCTTAACCAACTTGTTGAATCAACACTATAAAAAGATATTTTATTTAATAATGGTAGTTTAGTATATCCCAATCCGTGAACTTTTACACCTTTATAATTAGCATATTGTACCATTTTTCTTAACCGCTCTGGCTCTTGTCTTGTCCATTTACTTTCATACATTCCGCTGGCAGAAATAGCTATGTAATTATATTTTTCACATAACATTTTATAGTATTCTATTCCTAATCTTTTATGAAATACTGGTATTGTTTGTTTGTTAGTTTCTTTTTCAATTCTTGTTCTTAATTTTTCAGTTTTGGTTGTTCCTATTATTGAATATAAATCTAATTCAAAAAAGTGTTTAACATTGTATTGATTAATAAAATCAATATAGGTTGTTACATATTTGTTCCAATTTACCGTTTTGCCTTTAAAAAAAGAAAACGCACCACTATCTAATAAAAACCCCTTGTATTGATTTATTATTTTAGCTTCGTGTGGTGCTATATCGTAGAAACTATGTAAACGATAAAAATCATAAAAATCGTCTTTTATCCACAATCTTTTTTCCCACCCTCCCCCTGCAAGATAAACTTTCATAATAGGTTAAGAAAAATTTGCTCTTTTGTTCCCTCCATACCACTCAACTTCTCAACAATCTTATTATAATCATCCTCTGTATATTCAAGGGTAATTTTAAATACTTCCTCTTTGGGTTCGTCTGGCTCAAAGAATCCATCCAAATCAAGTTCCTCTGGAAACTGCCAATCATCAAAACCCCACTCCACTAACTTATCAGTATCAAAATGCTCTGTAAGTGCTTCCCAATCCCATTGCCCGGAGTTCTTATTTAAACGGATATTTAACTCCCTTTCCTTTTCGGGTGTTAGGTTTACTTCTACGGTGGGGATTTCTTTGTTTCCCATTTCCTCCCATACCTTTGTTCTTTGGTGTCCTCCTACAATAATATCTTTCCTTTCTGGATGGGTGTTTACTATTACAGGATCAACTACTCCAAACCTCGTTAAACTGTCTTTCAGTTGCTTAAATTGGTCTGGGGTTAATTCTCTGGGGTTGTATTCAGCAGCTATAAGGTCTGCTATCTTTCGTTCTGTTACCTTCATTTAACAAAGATAATTATTTTTTCAACTTACCTTTATATTCGTTTATCAACAGATCAAATTCAAATGCTCCCATCTTTGTAGGGTTGTTCTTTTTTATCTCCAGTTCTTGTAGTATATCCTTTCCGTATTTTCTTATTAGCCCGTTAGCGTAGCCCTGTATGTTTCCTTTTAAGTGAAAGTTACAGTACACACATTGCCCATTAACATTCTTTTCGCAATATCTTGTACTCATATACCTACGGCTCCAAAAATGCCCGGCATTGAATTGTGTCATTGGCTTAACACCACCACAGGAGATACACTTAAAATAGTCCTGTCCTCCATCCCTATGCTTTATGTACTTGGAAAATATCTTATCTAATTTAGTCTTTCTGTTCATCAAATCCAAATTTTAGTTTACGTATTTTCTTGTAGTCATTAGTGAACTCCACATACCACCCGTTAGGTGCGTTGTCTATGTAATCTTTTACCTTTTCAATAAGGTTTTCTTTATCGTTTGTCAGGGCAGAAATCTCTACCTCTCCTTCAAGGTTCTCTAGGTATTTCCAGAGTGTTTTTTTATGTCCCATAATCTATCTAAATATATGCGTGTTAAATTTAAGATTTTAATATGATTCTTTAATGTCCTTACCCTGTCATCAAGGTTTTCTTTTAGTGATAGCTTCATTTCAAAGCAATCTACCCGGTTCTCCAAATCACCTATTACGGAATCTAAATAACCTATCTTTTCAACTCTTTCAAAATAGTCCATTTTATACTGTTTAAGGGGTTTATACTACTTTACTACTAAAAGCCCGTTAGAACGCTTTAAAATGCGTTAGAAGGGTATTTGTTTATTATCATTTTGAACTTATGTTTTGGATAATATCCTATAAGATTAAAGCCCATATCTCTCATTTCTTTTGTTGTTAGGTTTTTTCCTCCCCTTTTTTTACCCATTATTTTTCCTTTTGCGTTTACAAATACTGGTGTTGGTTTTCCTTTTCCTAAATACTCCCAATTTGTTGCTCTATAAATTGCTCCTGTATGATTTTTATAGGTATCAGCAAAAGTTATTAAACAATGCCATTCATTTTTATTAATTAATTTAATACTATTTCCTAATAAAAAACTTGCTCCGTTTTTTGGCACATCAGGATTTATAACTAATCTTGTTAATGCTAAAACTTTTTTCCAATTTCCTTCAGGATATGCACTTTTTGCTGCCGGAGGAATTGGTGGTAACCACCAAGCTACCCCCAAACAATGTTCATCAAAAAAACTTTTTTCTTTTAAAAATAAACCGTGTGTATAAACTCCTGTTTTACTTGCACCACCAGAATAATGCCATTTTTCTACCATTATTCTTGCTGTATATTTATCAATAGGTCTAACTAAATAATCCCTCTTTTTTAATTTCATTAAAATGGGGTTTCTGGTATAACATTGTCATAGAACTGATTGTTCCTGTACCACATATCTACACCACCTTTCTTTCCTACTTCCTCTGGCTTTATCTTTTGAAAGCTAACTGACGTTTGATTGTGGTCTGGGAAATCCCTTCCTCCGTTGTCTGACTTTGGTCTGTGGATACAGATTACATTCATTGCTTTATTAGCGAATGACTCCCCACCACTAAATTCATACATACTAGGGGGTTCAGGGTGCTGCCCTCTCTTGTTTCCCCTGTCACTCCTTGCGTGGGCAACTATATTGATATGCACATTAAAATCCATTGCCATTCTCCTAATCTCCGTTAATCTATCCTCAAGATATTTGTCCTCCCTACCACCGTGCTTCTCAAAGCTATGCCTTAATTCGTTAAAGGGATCAAGGGAAATAGTATCTACTTTTTCGTGCATTAATAGGGTTTTGCATTCATCTATAAATCGGTCTAAATATAACTCATCATCTTTTAACTGTAAGATAAAATACTTTTCCTCCAATTCTGTAACCCATCTATAAAACTCATCCTCCTTCATATACTTTTTATCCATATCCTTTCCCGAATGTATCTTAATCAGTTTAGCCATTACCCTGTCAGCGTTACCCATCTCCGGGCTAAAGACTGCGTGTTTCCATCCGTATAGGTCAGAGAGGTTCTTTAAGACGTTAAAGAGCATATAAGATTTACCGTGACTACTTAACCCTCCCCAATAGGTTGTCGTGCCTTTTAAGACGGTGTAATACTCATCCCAACTTTTCCAACCTACGCTTACCCCTTTGGGCAATCCCTTTTCGTAGATATTTTCTAATTGGTGTTTAAGGTTATGTGTTGTTAGCCAAGTCATACTATGTTATGTTTTTTGGTTATTGGTATATCATCTATTACCCAAGTTAGGATAGCCCGGTAATCACTTGCATACTTCTTTCCACTTGAACCCTTATAGTTATCCAGTTTAATAATTGCTGCCACCGTCCTTTCTTTTCCAAAGCGTTTAAGGAGTTCGTTATGTTCTTTAGTTGTCATTGTAACAAATTCACCAAAACTTTCTTTTATATTCTTTTCTTTTATATTATCTCTTTTTATCTTATCTAGTTGCTTAAGGGGTGCTTGAACCTTGCTTAAGGGTGGCTTAAGGGTGGCTTTGTTTTTCTTTGCTAAATATCCCTTTTTTCCTGCCTTTGATAACCGTTCCTTCATTGAAAGAATATCCTTGTATTGCTCATCCAGAAACTCAATATAGATGCTATCTTTATTCACCTTTAATATATCATTACTTAAAAGTTCCTTAATCAATTCTGGTTCCTTAAATCTCCCCTCCACTTGCTTTAATGTTAATTCACACCCCTTGATCCAGTAAACGCTTTTTATATTCTCAAATAATCCCTGTGCTGCTAAACTGCACATTTGAATATCTCCGGCAAGGTGTTCTGCTGGTTCAAATTGATAATAGGGTAACTCTTTAGCCATTGTTTAAGATTTTAAATTTATTAGGCAAAAAAAATTATGTTTTAATAAATACTACACCATCTATCTTTTCCGTTTCAATACGCTTTTCCTTGACCATCTTATAAACTCCTTGAACCGTTACCCCCTGACTATCTGCATAGCTTTTAATGGTCTTAAGCCGGGTTTTATCAATCTTTAATGTTTCCATATCCCAAAAATAATATATTAGTTTAATTTATTTAACTTTTTTCATTTAAAGTTATTAACAGAGTTCTCTTTTCTTCTCTTCTATTCTCTTCTATTAGCTTGAGGAATGCTTAACGATTGTTTAACCTTTGCTTAACGATTGCTTAAACAGGGCTTAAACAACCCTACTCCTGTTCCACAAACATCACCCCGTCTAACTCCACGATCCTTACCTCTCCCTCATCCCTCATTTGGTATACCCTTTGAGGGGTTCGCTTGATTAACTTTGCGTAGTTAGCAACGGTAATTAATTTATCTATGTTATAGTTCATATTTTAATTTTTCAAACATCCACTCAAACCCTTTAAGGTCTAAATAATTAATAATAATTGTTATGATTTGGTTCTGTTCAAATTCGCTGAATAAAAAATCCTCACGAAAAGAGATATACTTCCAATCAGTTTCATCCCCGATAAAAAATAAATCATTGTCTTTAATCCAGATTTCAAACTTCTCTTGGCATTCATTATGAAATGTGCCTAATAACTTATCTGTATTATCATTCATTTTTAAATGCTTCTAATATAATGTTAAATTTTTCCTCTGTTTTAATACGATTGAATAATATACCATATTCATCATCCCCTAATGAAACCTCCCAACTATCCCCCGTCTTACATAACCTTAACCCAACCCCTTCCTCTGTCCAGTAAGAATAGGGATATTTGTATTTTTTAATAAACCCCTTTTGTTCTAGTGTTTTTTCTGTTAGCTTCATTTTATGCGTACCAACTTTTATATTCTGGTTTTCCATCCCATTTCCTTGCACTTGCTACGGAGTTTATTCTTGCTCCATACTGTCCAATCCTTCTAGTGATTGTATTGTCGCTTAAAAACTCATCCTTTGCTGCTATTACCTTACAAGCCATTCCGTGAGAGTAATCTGAACCCTCCACTATATCCTGTGCTATCTCTCTAAATACAGCAGTTGTTTCTCCTTTTACATCAACCACTTGATAAAAATTTATATTCGTTTGATCGTAACCCCAAGACGTATAATAAATATCTCCTACTTTTACGTCTGGCTTAAATGCTTTCCTTTCGGCTGACCTTTTTTGCTTGTACTCTTGCCGGGAATCTGCAAAATCCTTTGCCCTTTTAATAGCTTGGTTCCTTTGTTCCTCACTTTTATAATAGTAATTCATTTGAGGGTTCTTTTGTTTGCCTATCCACACCTTCAAACAAGGTCTTAATTCTCCGGCTATTTTATTTTCAGAGGTTAGGATTTTAATGTCCTTGTATTCCTCCAGTTTTCCTCCCTTTTGGAGTTCGTAATTTATGTGTTGTTCTTGGTTCATCTTTTCTTGGTTTTAATTGGTTTGTTATTTGGTTTCCCTGTTCCATATTGTAAACTGATCCCATTCATAATCACTGCAAGGGTGTCTTAAATCAATTTTGCCTATTGGATTTTTAATGGGTGTTGAATCTGAATTTTCTTTAATAATTCTGGCAATTTGTTTATTAAAAGAATCCCAACAGGGATTACCTTTTTTATCAGCAAACTCAATATCCTCGAAACCCCAAAACTCCCCGTCATCTGTTCCATAAAGCATTAATTCAACACCCCTTTCTGTATTCCAATCTTGAACCCATTTCCATCCCTCTTTAACTGTTTTTATTTTCCTGACCTTGTAATACCTTCTTAATAGGGTTCCAATTTTTGTCTTTTGTCCTTTGAAATAGTTTTTCATTTTATCTGGTTTTAAAGGTTTCTTTAAACTTGTTAATACAAATCTAAAGTATTCCATCCAAACCACCAAACTTTTTTGCAACTATTTTTCATTTATTTTTACCTACCTGATAGAGAATTAATAAAAACCATTCAGTTCACACTCTACTTCTTTGCTTAATTCGTCAGTTCCAAGCCCTAAATCACCAGAAATCTCAATCAAAACCTTCTCATATATCTGCTGAAATTCGTTTTCCTCCATCTTGCCAAAGCTAACACTAACAGGCAAATAAATCGTTCCCTTATCCGTTTCTACGGCATCATAGAACCCGGCTTTCATCTGCATTACGTAACGGTAATGATCTTTGTTCTTATAGCGTTCTTGGTTCTCATAACCCAACTTTAAAAGGGCAAAATACTTCTTATGGAAATCATAGTTTCTTGGTCGCCTGACGGTTACTATCCCATCCCAATCCAATGGTAGGGATTTGATCTTTTCCTCATCATCAGCATTGACGGGCTTTAACCCTCCCAGACCTTTATACATATTTACTTGCATAGCATTTGTTTTATTTTCTTAAACGCTTTCTCTTGGTTTGGGGTGTACTCCCTTTTGTCTAATGAATCAAGAACCTTTTGGTGTTCAATGTCCCGTACAATCTTTTTATAATGACCTCCACACTCAATAGAGCAAAAGTCCAGTTTACAATCCTTTGAGCAGTATTTACATTTATTCATCTTTGTTTTATTTCATTAATAACATATATTACCGATTTATAAGTAAGGTTTATCGTCTTGTCATATAAAAAAACCCTCTTTAAATAACCCCTTACCTCTACCCATTCGTGTCCAATATCAATTGATACATTGTAGTTTCTGTGTATCTTTTCCACTACTGGCATTAGCCAATCCCAAGAGGTGTGGTATTGTAGTTCCAATCCAATGTATAAACCATCTGCATTATAGTATTGGTTTTTATCGTCGTGGAATACTACTCCCATAAATTCTGCTATTAGTTTATTGTCTTTCATCTTTGTTTTTATTACAGTTTATACATAAGGTTGTCATTTGTAGGAAGGGGTGACATTTATCGGTATCAGCACCCAAATAACCCACTTCATCAAAGGTTATCTCCTTACCACATTTATCGCATTTAAAGTCCATTGCTTATAGTTTATTCTGCGTTCCTTTCAAGTAGCTGCCAATGGCAGTTCTCTAACCGTATCTCAAGGTCTTTGATTTCCATTTCTTGCTGTATGGGATGGACATAGATAGCCAGTTGCCACACCCCAAAGGCAAACAGCCCTTGAATAGCTACGTATAGTAACAGCATTAGTGTTTCTGATTTCATAGGTCAAATAAATTAGTTTGTGTCGGTTGATTAAGTGAGTTTTTATATGATTTTAATTCCCGTACTATCGAAAGAGGAAGCCCAATTTCTAAACCATTCTTTAACCACGCTAGTATCTTTTCTTGTTTACGATTATTTACATTACGGTTTATGTGGTTCATATCGGTAGTTACTGCAAATTTAGAATAGTGTTTATTCTCGATCTCTGTTCTCCCCACAATGTAAACAATCCCCTCATCCATTAGATTTGAAATAGCAGAGGTTAGGGTTTGATGGCTTATAGAGGTATCGTAACGCAACTGATAAATAGTTGTTCCATAAGCCCTGTAAATAGCTTGTAATACTTGTAGGTTTTTTGATTTAATAAAACCACTTTCAAGGTTCGAAATGTATTGTCTTATTTTTTGGCTTTTCATAATATAAGTTTTAAAAAGGGGTAGGGTAAGCATCCGGATACTTTGTTTAAAGTTATGTCTTTTGGGTTCTTCCCTTTCATAACTCCCTACCCCTTTTGTTATTTGATTCTCAGGTTTAATTTCTCTACTAGGGTTGCTCCCTTAACTTCCTTGCCGTCTTTGAGGTCTTGCTTTACCTTCATCTTATCGGCTTGAAAGCTAACCTTCGTAGTGATATAATCCTTATGAATCTTATCCATATCAACTTCAACAGATTGTGATGGTCTGGTGGTTATCGTCTTTAGATTTAGGGTAATATCCCCAAAAATCGAAACAGCATCCACCAACTTACTTTTCAAATACTCCACTCTGGATTGTTCGCTTTTCTTTAATCCCTGTAAGCGTTTGATCTCATCATCTACCCTGTCAATAAAACTCTCCCGGCTGCCAATGTACTCTACATAACCCTCTGCCTTTGTTTTAAGCGACTTTTCAGTTAATGTAAGGGCTTCATCCATTTCGGGTGTTATCTCGCCCTCACCGGCTTCTATTTGGCTTACAAGGGCAATATAGTCATCCTTGATTTCATATAGTGTTTTCATTAGTTTTGGTTTAGCCATTCGTTCAACTTGGTTGCAGTTTCTAAAATCTGGTCTATTGGAACCTTATCTGCAACAACAAGGTCTTTCGCATAGCTTAAAGCAAAGGAAGCATTACCCCCTCCTGACTTTTTAAAGGGCTTAAATTCGCTTACCGTTTTGATCTTTGGGTACTGCCCATCTTGAAAGTCATAACTCACTTCCTTACCTTCCGGGAAGGGAAAGCCACTCTCCGTAATATCGGAATACTTATTACTGGAATACTCTCCAGTATCTCCGTTTTCCATTGATACTTCATACTTGTACATTAAGCCGTATTTACCATCCCACGTTCCGTTTGCCTGTACTGATTTTACTTTATCTGTTTTCATAGTTTTTAGTTTTAAATGGTTATTGATTCAATTGTTTCTTTTTTTTCCTTCCCTTTGGTTCTTACAAGGGCATTGAACTTTTCTTTGGCTTGGTCAAATTTTAATGACAAGGAGCCACCTACATACACCCCATCTATTTGCGTTTCCCAAATGGTATCACCAAACTTATCTGTTCTTTTTATTAGTTCTATTTTCATTGTCTTGGTTTTAAATGGGGGGTGTTTAACCCCCCTTGTTTGAGTTTTCTTTTACTCTGATTAATTGTATGGATTTTTGGATAATCTTTCTGCAATACTTGGAAGGTGTGAATTATCTTCGCCTTTGGATTCTTTATCCATTTTTATACCATAATTAATATCGGCTATGGCTTCTTTTAATAAACGTACTGATGTTATGCAACCTAACTTAGTAAAAGAACTACCCTGACGATTTTCTTCAAGTTCTTTGATTGTTTGTCTGAGGTTTTTTTTGATTTCTGTTAAAGTCATTGTTCTTGGTTTTGGTTTTATGCCTTATTGGCTTTACAAATATATTAATAAATTTAAAGCAAAAAACAATTATTTTTATAAATAGGCAAAAAAAGTTACTCTACCTGATATAAAAAAAATTAAAAATAATTTGATTTTTCTTTGCAAACTGCCTAAATAACGAATAAATCAAGACTTCTGACCTTGCTATTATAACGCATTTTAAGACGTTTTAAAGCCCTCTTTTGTATATCTAGCTTATCTACCAACCCTAATCCCGGTAAGTCCCCTACGGCACTCCTAATTAGCTTATGCGTGTAATTAATCCTACTTTGTTGGTCACCGATTGCATAAAGCAATTCCTCTAACTGTTCTAGTTCTGTTTTCATAGTGTTATTAGATTATAGTTACCTCCCTTATTCTTGTTCCAGAGATTGATTAGGAGAATACAAGTGTTCATATCGAAATTCCATTTTCGTTGCAGCACCCTTGCTCCTACTTGGTTTTCTTTGTGGAGAATATCAAGGTACTTAAATACTGCTTTTTCTACTTCGGTTGTTGTTCTTTGTCTTTTCATTTTTTAAAGTTTTTAGGGTTATATTCATTCAAATCAATAAAGGGTTTACCGTCAATTATTCGTGGTCTGATCCTTTGGGGTTTAATCATATTATAGACTTGCACCGGGCTAAGCCCTGTCATTTTAGCAAATCTGCGTGGTGTTACTAATGTTTCATCCATTGTATTTAGTTTTTGATTGTTAATAATTACATATAAAGTTGCTCATCCATTATCATTTCATAAACATAGGTTTCGTTGTTATCACAGAACAGTTCGATCTCAACGTCTGTAAACTCCGTACCATCATCCCAACAGGCACCACACATATAAGCATCGCAAAAGTCGGGATAATCCCTTGTGTCTATTCCATCCACTTCAACACTATTATCATCTATTTTCAAGACAATAAAGTCATCCTCACTATACCCGTTTCGTGGGTTTTGGAGTCCGGCATTTAGAAATCGTAATTCCGTTTTAAAAAACTCTTTTAGTTCCTCATCTGTCCAACAGTATTGAACCTCATTTGTTGATATATTTATTACTTTCATTTTCTTTGGTTTTTAGTTTTGGTTTTTAATTTAATTACCCCGTTCCATTTCCATTTGTTCCTCTCCCCTTTGCTCTGCTTCGCCTACAAAGTAGTTCACAATGGCTTCCTCTAGGTCGTATAAATGGTCATTGATTAAGTGATCTACATTCCACCTATAAAAGTCCATAGATTCAATCTCATAGTCAAACAGGGTTCCTTTGAAGGTCAGGTCAAACTCCCGGTCTATCCTGTTTATGCTTAATGTTACTGTTGTTTTCATAATTGGTTTTATTGGTTATTATTCAATTGCCTTATTGATTGCTTTAGCTACTTCAATATGTATGTCTTCTGGCAGTTCAATAGAATTGCAGTTGATTACTTCTTTTAATGCTTTCAAAAGCGTTGGTGCTGCTGCTATTAGCTTTGCGTTGGCTTCGTTTTTATCGTAAACCCTTGCGACTCCCTTTGCTCTTAACCCATCTGAAATAAGTATATCATAGTATTGTGTTCCTTCGTGGTTTCTGTAATACCATTCTCCTTGTGTGTGTTTTGTTTTCATTGGTTTGGTTTTAAAGGGTTACCCCTTGTTAATTATTTGGTTGCTTTTTTGATTGCTTATCCCACATACTATCGGAGATTGCTTCACATATACAAATGAACCGGCCATGCATTAAATGGCTTACATCCTTGCCTTTGAAGTATAGGGAATCTAAAATGATCCTTACACCATCACGTTCAAAATAACGTTCAAAGGTTACTTCAAAATCATCCCTTCCATAGCATTCGATGTCCTCATCCTCAACGATTAAACTGATTTCTATTGTTTCCATTTTGGTTTGGTTTAAAGGGTTGCCCCTATT
>Ga0255048_10001508_pt1 | contig 15997 bp, 25 predicted proteins | sample JV7_2_2_MG_FD_183619 | JGI IMG/M metagenome (GOLD analysis project Ga0255048, IMG submission 183619) | Seawater microbial communities from Jervis Inlet, British Columbia, Canada - JV7_2_2 | ecosystem: Environmental > Aquatic > Marine > Inlet | place: Canada: British Columbia | collected 2016-10-06
CCATTGCCAGTAGTTCACCAGTAGTCCAGTAAGTTTTCTCCTTGACATTAACCTGTATGTACTTAGGCTTGGGAACTTCTCCACCATCTACATCACCTGTAGTTTCAGTCTTCTCTTCATTGGTAGGTTCATCCCGACAACATTCAAAACCAAACAGATGTATATCCCTGAAGCCCATTGTATGTAATAGACCTATACCTCTCATGGCAGCACAAGTACCACCAGTAATGAGAGTAGATCCTTCAGGTATGCCCAGATCAGAGGAAAGCTTTACCTGTCTGTTCTGTATCTGATGTCCTTTCTCTGTATCATTTCTGAGTGAGTCTGTAAATGCATGCCATCCCCAGATCTGTCCCTTGTTTTCTATGAGATGATTTGTTACAGAAGGATCAGTCATAGAGGCTACAAAGAATTTAGTATCAGGATCTACTTTCTTAAACAAATCTTTGCGAACAATGTTATGTGTAGACACACCAGTAATAGGTCTGGGATCAAGAATGATACAACCCCAAGGATGTATGTCATGTTCAAGTAGCTTTGGATAAGCATGTTTCACCGTCATTATTTTTATATCAGGATTTTCAATGGTAAATTCTTTTAACTTTTTGTAGTCAAGGTAAGGACCAGCAGAGATAACAGCAGCCCTCTCCTTATGTACAGGATGCTTAGTGAGCCACTTCTTAGGATCAATCAAGGTCATGTTGGAATTAATATTATTCTTTATGTAATCTTTAGGCACACAATCTCTGGGATGTACTATGATAGGTACTCTCTTCAGATCTTCAGGTATGTCCTCTAACTTAGGATCATGAAGAAAAACCACAAGATGAGTATTACCACCGCCAACCACTTTATCACCTGAAGGTAATATATATTTTCTTGTTGCGGTAGACTCATCAAAGTTAGTCCATCCATCTTCTGTTGTTTCCTGTGCATCCACTTTCTTTGTAGGAATAGCATCAAATACATGTTTAACTCCTTGATATTTTTCTGGAGGAATGCCTTCGTCATCATCCGTAGTAAAGTAATGATCAGCTACAACCACTGGTACATGTTTAAGGACTTTATATTCTGCTTCAACAGTCTCCCGGCTGTTGCCGCTTCCCATCAAAGCAAAGTCAACGTCACTTATTTCTTCAGTCTTTAACATGCGATCAAGAGTTTCTCTGACATTTCCCTTATACAATTCAAAGGTAAATGTCTTGTCTTCCTTGTCTTTGATGTGCTTTGCAAACTCTTCCAGCCTGTTTCTTACAGCCTGTATAGTATTATGCGGCTTGACATTAAACTCTGTATGATCTGTCTCTGTCGTTCCATCCTCGAATAAATCAAAGCCAATGTAATGAACCTTCTCTTGGTGTTTGAATGCAGACAGAGCCATCTCAATAGCCCTTCCTCCATTCCATGTTCCACTTTCCAGTATACATTCAGGCTTATAGAACCTGATGATGTCTGCCAGTTGTCTGTATCTGTTGGGAAGTATGTCAGGAGATGTTTTAGTATCCGACAATTTAATAATGCGTTGACCATCTTTGTCTCTGACGGCCATGTTCTTTCGATCTTCCAGACTGACAATCATTTCAGAAATAGGAGAATGTTCAGGATCAATTTCATGTACCTTCATCCCATGAGCCTCATAGATAGTTCTTAACCTATTAAGAATAAAAGTATCATGCCACTCCCTGTAGTTGGAGAACTCTCCTGAAATAAAAGCTCCTCTTAAATCTCCAAGTAAATCTACTGGAGTTTGTCTGCACAAATTATAGGCAGTTAGGTAAGCAGAGTCCTTTAAAGTAATCATGTCTACCTTATCAGAGTTCTCTGGAAAGATAGCCTCAAGATCTTTAACAGATATACTCTTGGTATTAATAGTACTAGGATCAAGCCAGATCAACCAGCAATCACTACTCTCAAAGGCACACTCAGTTAAGCCTATAACTTTAGGAACAAACTTAATAGGATCTAGTATCTCATTGTAAGGAATGGTATTACCTTCAGTACCATTATGTCTGCTAAACTCTTTTATAAATTTAGGATAGTCCTCTACCTCCATCAGGTTATGATAGTGGATATTAGGAGCTTTGGGAAGAGAATAGTTTGACAGATCAAGATTGTAGTAGTAACAATGAAACTCTATTTCACTTTCCCAGTTATCTTTGAACTCACTGAGAAGAGTGCTGGTACTCTGTTGAAGGAACGCCTCATCAAAGGCAGTTACAATTTTATATTTCATTTACTTTATCTCTCATTAGTAAGTAAGAATAATCTATATTCCATTCGGCTGCATACTGTCCATCAATTGGACGCTTAACACTCCACTCCTTAAACCAAGGACCACCTGTTGTGAAATGCACATTCTTTGGTTTTACTTCTTCTGGTGAGTGTCCATCAAGCCAGTTCCATTCTTCATGCATGCTTCCTACGGCACTGTCTTTGTCAGGCAACCATTGAAACTGATGTAGGTAAGAGCCAGATTTATTATTAACTTCTAGAGGTGTGAGCTTTCGATTGAGTTCATGCCCACAATTCCATAGTACCAGACTAGACCAATTCTTTTTAGGATAAGCTACCTGTTCTCTGCCATCCATCTTATACTGATCGAGTGGTTCATACTTATGCTTCACACAATAAAGAGGAAAGAACTCGTTATCATATTCCTCAAACAATTCATTGATATCTGTTCTGGGATACATATCACAGTCCATATATAAAGCCCATCCTTCGTACATCATCAAGGCTGGTATCAGAAACCTGCTAAAACTAAACTCAGTTGAGAAAGGTCTTTGATCTATCTTATCTATGTACTGTCCATTGACAATCTCGTAAGGTCTATAATGCATTCCCATCAATTCAAGAATATCTTTTCTAAGAAACTTAACATGAATAGGTTTGGGTGAGTTCTCTTCAATAATATATTTTAATACTGTACAAGCAGCTTTCTCTTTCGGATCATAGCCTATAAAAATTGTATTTATTCTTTCATCTTTTCTCAAAGTAGTCTCCTTATCCGTATTTTAAAACTAAGTATAAAAATCCCCCAAGAAGAAAAAGATCAGCACATATAGACCATACAATATATCCTTTTAATATCCATCTGCCTGTTTCTTTTATAGGGTTTTTCATTTATTGTTTCTCATAAAAAAGGAAGGCACTCAATGAATGCCCTCCCATTTCCTTATTTAAATTCAATGAGCTTCGGCATTTTATCTTCTGGAATATCCTGTCTGAGCTTGATGATAACCATCCCATTTTCAAATGAAGCTTCTGTGACTTCGATATTCTCAGCAAGATCAAATGTCTTTGTAAAAGCTCTGCTTGCTATGCCTTTATGTAGAATGTTTTCGTTTCCCTCCTTCTCAGAGTTGTTTCCACTTATGGTTAATCTTTGTTCTTCCTGAACCACTTTAACTTCTTCCTTTGTAAAGCCAGCCAAAGCTAATTCAATCTTGAACTCCGTGTCTGATTCCTTAATCAAGTTATGAGGTGGATAATTTTGGTTATCGTTGTCAGGCATATCCATTATTCTTCTGAACAACCTGTCATAACCTATAGCCCTTCTCTCAAAATTTGCAAGAGAGGGTGTGTTAAGGAAATTCCAGTTACCTTCTAGTCTTACATTCATAGCATTCTCCTTTTCAGCAAGAGGTTATGGAACCTACCATTAGCATTCCATATATATATTATACTATACTTTTATTTAAATAACAACTATTTTTCTAAATAAGACAAAGCTTTTTTAATTCTCGTAGGATCATCTTCAAACATTCCTATGCCTGTATTGCAGGGATAACATATCCATCCTCTAAATTTATTTGTAGTATGACAATGATCAGCAGCCCATGCTCCTTGATTTCTCCTACCAAATCTTTTTAATTCTTCTTTACTTCTACTACAAATAGGACAAGAGTAATCATCGGAAGGATAGATTTGTTCCGCTCTTAACACATCACTCATTTTTCTTAACTCAGTACGACATGCTCTACATCTAGATTCTCTAAAGTTATGTGCTATACCAGCCCAAGCAAAAGAAGTTACAGGTTTATATTTATTACAGGCAGAACATTCCTTTCCTTCTCCTTCTGCTTTGTCAAAATTATATGTGTCTTCAAGATCGAATAATAATAATTGATTGGTCATGATTAAACTCCACAAGTTCCCCCTGATCCAGTGATCTCACAGATGTCATGGGGTTGTACATTATCCTCAAATTCTTCACCTAATTTTTCAATAGCTTCACTGTAAGAAACCTTAGTTAAGGGTTGTCCACCCCTACATCCATCAGGATAACAGGTAAAGCCTCTAAGCCTATGAGCATACTTAGCTAAGGTCTGGGCAAAGTCTTCTACCTTATCTTCATTGTTGTCTTCAGTTCCCCATGCTGGTAGATTAATTGTAGAAGAGATAGACATATCCACATACTCCTGCACATTAGCTTGAAAGTTTAATCTTCTTTCATAGTTAGTAACCAGATCAAGGGCAGACTCAATACTCTCAGGCTTCACATCATAAAGCTCGATCATCTCTTGTGCAGCACTATCAACTACATACTGGTAGTGCCATCTCTTGTTCTTCAGATACCTTCTCTTATAAGCTACAGCAAAGATAGGCTCTACTCCAGTAGACGTACCTCCCAGTATCCCTATCGTACCAGTAGGAGCTACGGCTCTGACAGCTACAGGAACAGAGATGTTAAGTGTATTAGCAAAAGATCTAGATACTTTATCTGACTCTGCTTCATATACCTTGAACCATCTATGGAGTTCTGGTGTGGTTTCATACTTATGTCCACGTTGTATCAACCACTCATGAAGGCCCATTAAGCCAAGACCTAAACGTCTATTTGAATTTCTAACTTCATACACTTTTTCGTAGGGGAGTGTAGCTCTGAGGGTGCCGCACAATAGAAACTTTGTGGCAAGTTGGACAACCTCTTGCAGTTGGTTAAGGTCATCAATACGAGCAAAATTGAGACTGCCCAGATTACAAACATCACTGTCATCTTCACTCGTAACTTCGGTACAGGCGTTGCGGAGGGTTTCGTTTTCCTTCTCGAAGAAGTTGAATGAGAAACCCGGCTCACCTGTTCTAAGAGCTTGATGTACATTAGTCCTAAAGACATGGCCTATATCTCCTTTCTCCCAATAGTTTAATAACCATTCGGTATCATAGTTTACACTGATGTTAGTCATATCCAGAGGTGCAGGAAAGTTAAAATCATCTTGTTTAATATCAAACAAAGTCTTACCTGTATTTCCTACTGGCATATCGAACCAGTTCTTGGCAGTCAGAAACTTATCTATGTCATCGTGCTTCCAGTTCAAGGATGCATAGATAGCAGACCTACGACTACCTCCCTGCATAACCTTTTGACCTATAGAATTAATCATCTGCATCTTAGGTATGGGACCAGAAGCCACACCACCTGTACCCTTCAGGGTTTGTCCTTCAGACCTATAAGTGGAATAGTCTACACCAATACCACCACCTGTCATCAGACAAGACTCAGACTTCCAAGAGAGGTTAGCCCAATCTTCTCTGGTATCTTCCTCTGCTTTAAGAAGATAACAGTTATTAAAGAACTTCTTATCTCTTCCTGCATAGTAAAGATATCTACCTCCGGGCAAGAACCTGAGATTGGATATGTGATCTATCAATGCTTCCTTCTCATCCTTACTTAGATTGTTTTGACAGACATCCTCTACCAGAGTACAAGCCAACTCATGAAAAGTCTCTGCTCCTTCATGAGAATACTTAGTATAAAATATATCTTCACTAAACTTAGATCTGAATTGTGGATTACGATTTGACTTGAACATGTTTCCCCCTCTCTATTAAATCATTAAATAGATCTTCTTGCTCACCTTCCTCTGGATATTCTAATGCTAATAGTAGTTCAGCATAATGGATTACTTTTTTGATGTCTTCCCTTCCCTCTCCTTTTTTGTTATGTCTGGTAACATACTTTACAATATTAGATTCACACGTAGTCAGCTTGTTTAACTGACAGTAAACTGTGGGTTGTATAATACAATCTTTATAATGATCTCCCCCAATCTGTTTGTCTAAAGGATTAGAGGAGGGCTTTAAATTTTTTCCTAACATCTGTAACATCTCCTGATTTTATAACTTCATATGCATAGTGTCTAACTCTATATGGGGAAACCCCAGCTTGAATACATATCTGTTCAAAGTCTTTACAGGTAGTACCAATAGAAGAAAAAAACCAAGCATCAGCTTGCTTTCTATGTACCTTTATATGACTCGCCTCTCCCTCTTGTTCAGGTTTTGTTAGATCAAGGAGAGCCTGAATAATAACAGATAGGTATAATGTTTTATATGAATTTTTATTTGTTAAATCATATAGAGATTGTGCGGAAGTGAGGGAAGCAAGATCAAATTGGGACATGTTCTTGAATAGGCCGTGAGAATTTACCGCCTATATAATTATTATAAAAAGCTGGTTCATCTGTCCCTTCCAGTGTAGAAGTTAACACATTATATTTTATTTGATAGTAACATTCATAGTATTTTAAACTTCTCTTATTGCCAAACTCTGCAATAATTTCAAACTTAAAATGTTTCTTTCCAATCTTTTCAATATCTTCCGAAAGAGTTTTACTTGAACCCATATAAGATTTCCAATTGGATTCTGTTTTCTTTCTTCCCTTTCTAAAAAAATAATATTGCTTGCAACCAATGTAAGCTTTCCTATTCTTTAAGTTTGTGATACGATAAACAAATCCAAACTTACCTAGATCTGGATCTCGATCCCATTCCCAATGCATTACCAATTAACCACTTCTAAAACATCTGGTTCTTTTCTTACCTGTACCAGATATCTTTTACTTTGTGCATACTCGAAGACACGTATGCCCTTACCATCATTAATATCTTTCCAACATTCTCTTTTATGGCTACAATAAATGCACCCAATAGCAAGCTTGTAATTACCAGACTTCCCATCAGGAACAGGATCATAACATCTATCAGGAGGTTTAGAATCAGTAACCATTTTCTTAAGATGTTTAATTCTTTTATCTGCATTAATCATTTCCATCGAATGAACAGGAGTAAGACATATATCTCCAGTTGATTTATCTATAACTAAAAAAGCAGCCTCATCTACATTATTAGCTTCAGCATAAGCTGAGATCTGTCCTATATAACCAAACGGATCATCGTTAACTAGATCATTATTCTTAAATTTCTGAAAGCTTTTTCCAGAAGAACTTTTACAATCAACCAGAACATCATCTATCATTGCATCTTGATGTCCTTTAATTCCTTCTACTTCCACCTCTTTCTGTTGATGTGAAACTGTGTGTCCTGCTATCGAAGAACAGAGGAGAAGAAACTCTTCAAGAATATATCCGTATAAGAATTTAATTCTGGTGCTAGGCTTAAGAGCAAAGCTCTCTTCTTTTTTACTATTAATATTATACCATAACTGTCTGTCTGGTTTTCCTATAGCAGACAATCTTAAGTGTCCATTCGTTGACGGCTTCTCGTATAAGAAATCTTTGACATGTAACTTAAGCATATCACCAAAAGTATTTATACATTTATCTACATCTTTCTCATCCATAGCAATAGGATCAAAAGAAAATAAATTATTTATATCCTCAACTAAAGTATCAATTGTTTTTTTCATTTATAAAAAAAGAGGGTAGTAAACTGGAAAGTTTACCACCCTCCTTATCTCCTTTAATTATTAGGAAGCGAAGGGTATTTCTTCTAACCCTTCATTCACGTACCCTCCGGGTACAACATCAAAGTCATCTGTATTATACTCTACTAACTCTACTACTTGTACAGCATTAAGATAACCTTTGACACCGCCACCATATACAGTGTACTCTTTCGGAAAATAAGATGCATTAACCTTAGAGCCATTTCCGATACGCTTATTAGTAGGAAAGGGATTACGCTCAGAATCTTTTACTGTAATGGCACGGGAAGAACCATCTTTGGTACGAGCGTACTGCTTGAGAGTGACAAAATCTCCACGATCATCACCTTTATTTTTAATAGTTAGGCCATCGCCTTCTGCAACCTTCTTGTTCTTTGCATTAAGATTACAAACTTCGATTGACCACTCGCCATCGGGATTAAATTTAGTATTGGGGGTAATGACATGCGCCCAGTACGCTTCGCCTGAAATGATACTCATATACTTTACTCCTTTTTTGATAATTACAATTAACGTTAAACTTTAAAGGTTCATTTCCTTTCTTATTGTTGGGGAAGTATATCACAACCCATTGATAGAGTCAACACTTAAAATTATTTAAACCAAAATAAAGATTTAAATTGTCTATCATGTAAAGACTGAGATTTAATTTTAGGAACTTGTTTAATAAGTTCTTGTATAAAAGTTTTTGTATATTTTTTCTTAGCTAATTTTCTATCAGGATATATCATAGTTATACCTTCATTAGCTTTACGTAATACTACAATACCTTCAGTATTCTGCACTACCAGTTCTCCAATATGTCCATCAGGATCAGGAACCAAGATTACAAAGTTCTCAATCCCTACCTTACTAGCTTTACCTATAATACCTGTACCTCGAATACCGACTGTAGCTGTTGGTAATTTAAGTACCATAAGATCTGGTCCTAACTTTGCTATACTACCACTCACCATTCTAAATGCACCCTTAGCTATTTTAAGATCTATGAATCCATCTTTCTTTATCGGATCATATGCAAGATCTATAAGGGAGATATCTCCTAATTCTCCAATATTAACAAGAGATCCATCTATAAGTTTAATCTCAACAGAAGATTTTCTTCCTGTTAAAATTTTATCATTCTCATACAGCCAATCCTTTTCAGAAATCTGTATAGATCTTTGCTGTCTAATAAGAGTAACATTACCTTCTCTATCTAATACCCTACCTGCTCTTTCATTAGCATGTGAGGGAAAAGATAAAAGTATTATAAATAATATTAGTGTGTATCTGCCCATGTTTTTCCTATCTTATGTTCACAATCCAGAGGACATTTCATATTTAATATCTCTGTTGTTTCATGTATAGCATCCTTGGTCAGCCGTCCAAATCTTTCTGTATCTTTCTTAGAAACTTCAAACTGATACTCATCGTGGATGGATGCTACCAGTTTAGCATCAATCCCTTCTTTTCTAATGTGACTGTCCATCTGTACCAGCCACTGCTTACATACGATAGCCCCTGCTCCTTGTAAGAGAGTGTTAAGGCTGGCATGAGAAGCTCTGATATGTAACTGTCTACCGTCTAAAGCTCCAACCTTTCCTGTCTTAGAAGCTTCTATAATATTATTTCTTAATCTTTTTAGCTTCGGCATATTCTGTAAGAAGTTATCAATTAATTCCTGTCCTCTCTTAGCACCAGCACCTACTACCTTACCTATCTTAAAAGATCCAGCCCCATAAAGAAAGGCATAGATGAAAGTTTTTGCTTGGTCCCTTGTCTCTAGTCCAGCAGCTTTCTGATTGGCTGTATGGACATCCCCTGTCAGGACTTCCTTAGTAAACTCTTCATCTTCCATGTAATGAGCAAGACAACGTAGCTCAAGACCACTAGCATCAGTACCTATCAGAATGTGGGTATCAGGATTATCTATAGTCCATAGCTCTCTACATTCCTTACCGTAAGGACTGTAACTGGCTGGTACTTGGGCCATGTTAGGACTGTGATGGGCCATCCTCCCTGTCACGGTACGTAAGGTCAGTACCTTTCCCCTGACCCTCTCATCCGCTCCACATGCCTGTATCCAAGCTTTAAGTAAACCTGTACGCTTTTGTAAGAGGAAGTACCGACTAAACATCTTAGCCTCTTTCATATTTATCTTATCAAGAATTTCTTCAGAGACTATAATGTTTCCCTTATCAGTGTGATGTTTAGGCTTCCACCCCTTCTCCATCAGACGTTCAGCTATCTGTTTTCTACTAGCAATATTAAAAGATGTACTCTTACGTACCTTTCTAACAGGAGAGTAAGTAACAACAGGTTCAAACATTTCTTCTGCATCTCTTTCAAGCTGATGCTGTTCATCTTCAAGCCTAGATAATAGAAGCATTCCTTTTCTTATATTAAAAGCAAAGCCATTCACCTGCTGCTGATCTATGATAGCTCTCACCTTTCGTTCCAATTCGTAAGAGCGTGTCGAGAACATCTTCCCTTCTTCTTCTAAAGTCTTGGCAAGTTTACCTGTCAACTCGACATCTGTTTTACAGTACTCTAACATCTCTGGACTATAACACTCAAACTCAGTGAAAGTTCCCTTGGGAAATTTGAGTCTTTCTCCCCATGTTTCAAGGGAATGTCCTCCCTCTCTAATAGGATTGTATAACTGAGATTCAATAAGAGTATCTCTTATCTGATTTAATTTAATATTAGAACCTGTTAATTTATTTAAGACAGGTGCATCAAAACTAATACCGTTATGCATTATAAACTGATCTATTTGTTTAGACCAATCCCCGAACTGTAGACACTCATCCCCTATCCAAACTTTTTCTGTACTGCCATCATAAGAATGAGCTACAATGCAGTGTATAATATTAGCACTAAGATTGTTTGTTTCTATATCAACTATTGCTCTTTTCATATGTCATGTCCACTTGATAAGCTTGTTTTATAGGGATGTGGAAAAACAATTCTCCCTTTTTAATATTCCTATTGGGTGCTTCCTTGACTTCACTTTCCAGTACCGTATCTCCATCTATATGCCATGCCTTACTACAATCATGGTTAAAAACTATGAAAGTTAATAGACATTTGCGGTACTTGTCCTTCCATCTATCTAATAATCTTTTCTTTCTATAAGGGATACGTAACTCAGCCCATGAACTAGGCCACTCCCCTTTCCATGCATACTTGATTTCTACTTCATAGAGTTGTGCTTCTCCTCCATCATCTGTCTTGACAGTCAGATCAAAGTAAGTAGTCTCCTCTGAATTAACAGTACATCTTGGTTGATTATGTTCCAACCATCCAATCATCTTTTGTTTAGCAGTAGTGTCTGCGATATCATAGAGTGTTTTATCAAACGGTTTCTTCATTGTCATTCTCCATAAAAGGATTGTCAACCTGAGACATGCGTCCTGTTTCTTTATCATAAAATAAATAACATGCTATACCTGTGTCACCTGTATATCTATTCTTTAATATGCGAAGGGTGGTAGTGTTAGCCTCATGCTCGTCCTCTGCTTGTTGATTTCTTTCCAAGGCTATAACACTGTCAGATAGATGAGCTATACTGGCTGATCCTCTAAGATGAGAGAGACTAACTTCCCTGCCATCTTCATGTCCTCTGTCTCCTGCTGGTCTACGTAGATGAGAAACAAGTAGTAAGCCTATACCTGTCTCCTCTACTAAAGATCTGAGCTTGGTCATTAGAACATCAATAGATTTTCTTTCATCTCCAAACTCCTCATTTCCTGATACCAATATAGAAAGATGATCCAGAAATATCCACTTACATTCCAATGCTTTAGCCATATACCTTACACGATCTAGAATTTCATCATTAGATACAGATCCGAAATGATCAAAGGCATAAAACCTTTTGTTATTAATAGTTTTCTTCTGCCATTCTTTTAACTGATCATCAGTAAACTGATCTCTAATTTCTTTAATATACAATCTAGCGTTAGCTTCCACGCTCATGATATTGAAAGCTGTATTCTTTATGTTCTCCTCCATACAAAGGATACCTATATTATCTAATGTGTTCATCATGATGTGATGCATAAGTTCTCTAATGATAGAACTCTTTCCCATACCAGCACCGCTTGTAAAAGTAACGAGTTCTCCAGTTCTTATACCATAGGTTTTCTCATTCATCTTAGGCCAAGGATATAGACAAGTCTCACTATAAGTTTCATCGTAAAGACTGTCACCCAGATCAGCAAGATTTATAATACCAGCAGGTGTATAGTTCTTGGCATCCCACCATGCCTGAGTAAACTTCTCTCGCTTATTAAACTTTAAATATTCATTAGCATCTTTTAATTCAAGAGATATAATCTTACACTTATTAGGTTCAAATAACTGAGCTACCTTCTGGGATGCTTCTCGTCCCGGCTTATCATTATCAAAACATAAGACTACATTATCAAACTTATTCAGATACTCAAAGGATTGCTTACAATTTTCTAAGGCAGAGGCTGCTCCATTCTTTATAGAAACAACAGGCCACTTACTACCCAGCAATTCGTAAGCTGACATAGCATCTATCTCTCCTTCACATACAGTTATATACTTACCACCGCTATTAAAAATATTCTGTCCGAACAGGACGGCCTTGGATAGATTACCTTCCGACCAGAACTTTTTATTCTGAACTTCTTTAATCTTGTTGGCTATATGACTACCCTCCCCGTCATAATATTTATAAATGTGGTGAGTAATTATAGAACCTGTTGATTTAACTTCAGTATTATATTTCCTTACTGTATCCTGAGTAATTTTTCTATCTGGAATAGCAGCTATTATACCTCGTATCTTACTGTGTTCAACTCCTGAATATTTCTTAGGCTCTGACATTAAAAGTACTTTCGATTTATGTTCCATATCTTCTCCAAATCTAGTGTCACAACTAAAACAAAATGAATGTCCATCAGAATGCTGAACATTCCCATCACTTGACCCACATTCTGGACATGAGCCTCTGTCAAGCCATCCTTGTGTCATGGCCGCTCCTATTTAATGGTTGTAGCTTTCTCTAATTTATAGGATATGTCTGGTTCGTATCCCATGTGGCGACATAACGTATATCTATATTCTATTTCTTCTTGAGCATGTTTCTTATTCTTATAAGATCCTACGGTTATGTTACCAATTTCTTTTTCGAGAACAATATTCCACTTAGATATCATCAAATGTCTCCTTCAAGAGAATGTTCATAAAACTTTCTTTGTCTTCCATAATTTCATCCGTTTCTTTCTTGGCTAATTTTTTAGATTCCTTTTGAGAGTACCCTTCCTTATGGTATTGGTATACCAGATGTCTAAATATATTGTGTCTCTCCTTTTGAAATAAATTTTTACTCATAATTCTACCCATTCTTGAACTGCTTTCTTATATCCTAAGTCCTCTAGTTTTTGACGTAACTCTTTTATTATCTGATCTTTCTCCTCTACTTGTTGATTAAGGTATTCAATATTTTTATGTAACTTAGTAGCCATACTTTCTTTTGTCTGCATAGTATACTCCTATCACTCCCTCATGTCAATGTAGAATAGGTGTTTACCTACTGATCCTAAAGTTTTAAAGTGAGGGTCAGATGCCCAGCGAGGGGTCACATAGTTAGCATGATAATGGGTAGCACCGACAGTTTGTCTTACTTGTATACCTTTCAGTGCCATCTCTGAAACATTAATAGATTTAATCAGCCCTTCGATTTCTACAAATCTTTCTGCCTTACCGTCACACCAATAACTAAACTGGCACTTATCCCTAACAGGATTACCTTTCCAATACTTTCCTTGATGTACTACTTGACAGATTGTATTGGGATAGTTGCTGCTTTCTTTTCTTGTTAGTATTACATTAGCTACACTAAGCATACCTAATAAACTCTCTGATCTAGCTTCGTGATAGACAGCCTCAACCAGACAATCAAACTCCTCTGCTTTAGCTGAAGCCATCATAACAATAAAGATCATAAATATAATTAATAAAAATAATACTTTTTTCATTGCAGTCTCACTACATGTACATCCGAATCTATCCAAGAATTTCTATCCATTCCAATCTGATTTAAGAATTGAATAGCTTCTATTTTATTTTCAAATATCTGAATTGATTCTCCCTCCTCATCAGGTAATACATCCATTGTTTCTATATCTTCAGGATCATATATATGAACAATGATATAGGACATTCTTTTCTCCTATAGTAAGAGTAATAATAGTAATGATAAGATATCCATTCGCTCCTCCTATTCTACTTTTGTAAATAAATTACCTAGTATTGAGCCGTCTTCTACTAGCTTTTCCTTGTCTTCATATGATGCTCCACCTACATTAGTTCGTTGAATATCATTATGATTTAACTCAGCCCAGTATATCTCTAAAGCTTCTGTCTCTTGATGAGCTATGAACTTATGCATCTCTCCTGCTGGTACGATAGAAGTATCGCCAGCAAACAGATGAGTGCTGTCACATAAGCCATAGTCTTTCCATCTCTGGATCTCTAACTCACCACTGATTACATAAAACATATTGATCTTTGATTGATGCTTATGTTGTGAACAATAAGCCCCAAGCTCTACCTTAATTCTATGTACTTCTACGGCTGCTGATTGTAGTATAGGTTCTGTACTGCCCCATACTTTACCTTCGATGACACTCATTTACTTCTCCTCCAATCTAAAATAAATGTAGTCATCTCCTACTGTAATAGATTTAACATTGGGGTTAACCTTTTGTTTTCCCACATAATTCCATTCCAGATCAGGGTTGGTTGTTGTCTGTTGATGTACCTCATCAAAGAACTCTTTGTTCTCTATATAAAAAATAAGATTTGTTATCATAGAAAATACTATAAACATTTACTTCTCCTTGTATACGATGTGTAGTTTAGATACTATCTCTTTAACTATACCATCAAGATAGGGTTGTAACCCTGCTCTATGTATATTAAATAATTTTTTATGTTGTTCAAGTTCTTCTTCAAGAGCCTTGATTCTTAAATCTTTTTCATCAGGTTCTTGTACTTCTACTCCTTCATCAGCCATTGTCTCTCCTAACTTTTAATATTTTTCTTGTATGATCCAACTGATCTTGTCTAAAACCATGATTATATATTAGATTTTTTCTTGGCCTGTTGTTTTTAGTTAATGCTCTTATCTTACCTGCTCCTATACCAATAGGCTTTATTTTACTCATTTGTCTCTCTCCTCTTCAAGACTTTTAACTATACTAAGTAGTTCTCTGACATCAGCCCGATAGAGTGACCAATACTTCTCCTTGTCTAAGTCACCCCTGCTGTTGTCAGCCCTCTTTAAATTAGCCAAGGCTATGTCCTTGACTTGTTCGATCCTTTCTTTTTTGAGTTGCATTACTCTTCTTTCTCCACTTCACTAGTAGTAATTTCCATTCTAGATTGTTTGGCTAGTGTATCCAGAGCATCTGCACAGGCAGAATAAACTTCTTCACTATCAAACACAGCCCACTTTTCCCTATGTATACTTGTAGTTGCATATACTATTATCATAACTTATTCCCCTTCTATTTAGTAAATGACCTCTTCCCTCTTAGATATAGGTAAATCAGCAGGGACTACGTTTACAACCCATGCATACTCCCCTTCACTACTCTCATAGTCTTCTATAAATTGTAGCTTAACTCTTAGGTTATGTTTCTCTAGTTGTTTATTAATAAGACTAACACCATCTACAAGACCATCGCTCCTGTCGCCATCATTGAATACTAATAAGTTACTCATTCTCTTTCCCCTTTGGATAATAAACATATACTATGCTCTCACATGCAGGACAACTGAGGTTAGTGACCATTGCATAGTCTTCTTCTTCTATGTCATGATCACCGCCCCAGATTAGCTCTGTCTTGCAGTGCCAGCAGTTCACGCTGCTAACGCCTCCCATTCTGGAGAAGCCAGCATCTTCCTCACCTTATCTTCTCTGTTAACCTTCACGTTATGAGGAGAACTTCCACGCTTACTATCAGGATGTGAAGACCAGTAGGTAGCTGCATTGTATGCAGTCCAGAGGGTTCCTTCCTCTCTCTTACCATAGGTTTCATAGTGTCCTCGTCCATGTATGTGACGGTTCTCTTCATCGAAGATCTTCATAAGGTTAGATAGCATTACTTTATTAGCTACCTTCTTTTTACTAACATTATCAGTACGTTGTGCCAGTGTTTTAGTGAAGAGATTGATAGCCTCATATCTTTTTACTGGGGTATCATACCAGTTACGCATCTCCTCAAGACCAGAGCCAGAGATAAACTCACCAGCATTCCTAATCTTGGTAGCAAACCCAGAGAT
>Ga0255048_10001509_pt1 | contig 15996 bp, 31 predicted proteins | sample JV7_2_2_MG_FD_183619 | JGI IMG/M metagenome (GOLD analysis project Ga0255048, IMG submission 183619) | Seawater microbial communities from Jervis Inlet, British Columbia, Canada - JV7_2_2 | ecosystem: Environmental > Aquatic > Marine > Inlet | place: Canada: British Columbia | collected 2016-10-06
CCGCGCCCGTGAGCGACCACTAGACAGCTGCTCCAACGGCTCCCGTGTGAGGCTGGCGAACGCCCGCGCCCTCGAGCGACCACTAGACGCCCGCGCCCGTGACGATCTTAGGCTGTCTGGGCGAACATATGTTCGTCCCATTTTTCGTCATATTCGCGTCATATTTCGCGCGTGTAATTACATGCCGAAAACGATGAAAATCGGCGACCGCGGGCCGTGGCCGTTAGAGCATCTAACCGCCCAAAGTGTGACCGCGCTAGGTGGGATTCCACGATACGGAACAGTTCCACGATGCGGAATCCCACTCTCGGTGAAGGTTAAATCACTCTAAGCGGTCAGCGGAGAGCCTCGCCTACGCTGCCACGGTTGAGAAGTGGGCCAAAAACGGCGCTTTTCTATTTATCTACTACCACGGTAGCAGGCGTACACGTAGGGAGGGAGGGGGCACCGCAGGGGAGCGGAGGCGGGCCTCGGCGGGCACATGCCAGGCGTCGAGCGGCACGTCGTCGTCGTCAAGTCGCACGACACCGTCTGAGGACAGCCGATAGCTCGCACAGCCGTCGAAGCGGTGTTGAGTCGGGGCGGCACGCATAGCGTCATTCGCACGGTTCCATGTGTCGTGCGACTCTGAGTTGCATGTGACGCACCGCCAACGGAAAGTGACACGTTCACCTCGGGGCTGTGGTTGCTTCACCGAGTCAAACATCAGCGGCGACCAATCGAAAGTGTTGCGGCGTCACCCATGTCACATCAGCCGCGCCGTATATGACTGTCCAGCCGTCCTTGTTTGCCCACCATGACACGACCGAGTCGACAGGACAATCGCAGCATCGAGCGAGAATCGTCGTCGTTTCGATGTCGTCGGTCGGTTTCACCTCTAGAAGCCCTTCTCGTCGTGTTGTCGCCAGTAGCGCACATACTGCCCAACTTGGTGGTCGCAACGCGGCACAGGGCTTCTCAGACGTGTATGGGAGCATACTGGTTCATCCCACTGCGGGTGGAATGCCATCAGAAAGTCGAGTTCACGCTGAGTCATTTGATTTTGTGAATCGAAAGATGGTTCACCCAAAAAAGATGACCCGTCCATTTGATTTTGTGAATCGAAAGATGGTTCACCCAAAAAAGATGACCCGTCCACCTGATTCTCTGAATCGTCTGACCCGTCCACCCGATCCTCTGACTCTGGGCCGGTCACAGGGAACGGGCCACGTTGGCAACGATGACAGCCACGGCCATCACCGCGGTGGCGCAACCGAACCAGCCGAACGCTCGTGTGCGACCCAGCCACTCGGTCACCCTGTCCAGTTCATTCTCCAACTTCATGCCATCCCCATCTCGATGTCGCAGTCCTCACACAATACCTTCGCTGGTCGCGTCGACAGGACGTGGCAATAGACCCATTCGGCTCTCTCGGTTTCCGCGCCGTAGGTGTCCTCCCTCGCTGTCAACACCGGCCCGACCGCACGGCCGCACCGGGTGCAGAGGAATGCGTCAACGCAGCCTCCGAGGGCGTCCCACTGCGCCTGGTCGGTTGCCTCGTCCACGTCATCCCACTCGGCCATCACGCCTAGCGGGAGGTGCCGCCACATCGTGTCGGCCTGTCGCGTGTGCATGAAACCGCTCACTCCGCTGCTTCCAGTCGTGCCCGAGTGATGCAGCGGAGATGATTGGGCCACAGCGCGCCACCAGCGAGCGACCCGGTGCATACGACACAGCGACCCGTGCGGATCGATTCGTCGAGCTGAGCCTTCTCGTCGGAGGGAAGAGAAACCATGTGCTTCGTCATTTCAGAATCCTTTCGTCGCACAAATCGGGCCAATTCCAGCGGCAATGCTGTTGTCGTCCTCAAGCACTGCACCGCAGCGAACACAGATCCCAAAGATTGAACCGAGTTCCAACGCCCGTTCCATGCTCATCGGGACCAGATCCCAGCGGAGTGCTTTGTCGTTGCGTGTCCACTGCTCCGACCTGTTTGCCACGTCGGTGTTGAGGATCTTGGCGATCTGAGTGCCCGAGTAGTTCGACACGTACACCTTGACGATCTCACCGTTCGGACCTTCATACCAACCGTCATCCAAGATCGCTGTCTCGTGAGTGCGGAAGTTCGTTGCCGACTTCCAGACCTGACCGACGTACTCGCCGTCCTCGGTGACGCAGTACGGGTTGCCGGTCTTGCTGATCTTGCCGACGTACACGGTGCCCGAGTCATCGGCGTAGGTCTTGCCGTGCTCCACTGGAGCGGCGGCGACTGCCTTGTCCATGTCGACCGGCTGTGCCTTCCATGTCTCGATGAGAGCCGAGGCGATCTTGGCGGTGAGGCCGTTGTCGAATGCTGCGACGAACTCGTCGAAGCTGTCGTACTCACCGAAGTCGATGTTGCGTGACTCGGCGAGGCTGCGGCAGAAGTCGATCTGCTTGTCGGAAGCGAGGCGAGGCATCGCCTTGGTGAGATGGTCGATCATGTCGCTGGCCTGCTGGCGTGTCGGACGCTCGCCACCCTTCAGGGAGGCGACGTTGCGAGCTGCTTCGGCCTGCTCGTCGGTGGCCTTCAGGAGAAGGCTGTCGAGGAATGCGAGCTGCTTGGCGCTCGGGCCGGTGGAGCGTGAGCCGCCGCCTGTGCCCTGGCCGGTGCGCTCGGGGGCGTCGATGTTGTCCGAGAGTCGGGTTGCGACGTGCTCGGCGACTGGCATGTCGTCGGCGAGGTGCTCGGTCGAGTCGAACCAGTCGTTGATTTCCTGGCGATGTTCGGCGGTGAGGGCTGTGGTGGTGTCCATGTCCCCCACCCTAACCGAACCGTGACACAGTGTCAACGGTTGTTGGAGATGACTTCATCGGGAACCAGCGGCCGTAGTGATCGGCGTTCTCGGCGAGATGCTGTTTCGAGCATTCGTGCCGCCCGACGCTGTTCGCCGAGTCCTTCGATGCGATGGCGACCTCGTCGCCGACGACGACGAGACACCGGCGACCGTCGGGCGTCCAACCCCAGATGTAGATATTGCGGCCCTCATCCTGCAATCGCTCGACCGTTGCTTCGATGCTCGTCATCAGACCGTCTCCTCGGCCCGCTTCACGATGACAGCCTTGGTGTCCTTGGCACGCTTCACCTTCGAGAAGAATCCGAACGCCCGATCATCGTCAGAAGGCACGACCTCAGCGGTGAAGCGGATCGTGTCACCCTTGTCCATACCTTCGGCCCATGTCCCAGCGTCGTCCCAGTCACCCTGAAGGGCCGATGGGACCGTGCCCCACACCTTGACGATGCCGTCCTCTGCCTCGACCTCGACCAGCATCTTGAGTGTCGACCCGAACCGTGACACAGTGTCAACGTGTTTGTTTATGGCCACGGGTCGTCCTCGTTCCACCGCTCACCAGCAGCCATCGGATCGAACCACTCAGGCGGCACATCACTGTCGGGATAGTCACGGTTCGTCTTCTCGCGCTGCTCCCAGAACCCAGCGAGATGCGTGATACACAACGCCCTCCCCGCAGGCGTGCGGTCGACAGCCAGAGCCTCACACGGCTCCCCTGTCGACCGCACATAATCCTCGCAGATCATCGCCCGTGTCCTTCTGCGATGAGTTTCACGATGTCGAATGCCTTGTGTGTGTGTCGCTGACACACATCGAACACCTCATGAACGTCGACGCCATCATGAACGATCATGACTTCCTTCATGTACTCGGCGACCGCTGGGCCGATGAAGCTCTCGCCGCAGAGTTCGCAGTGGACCTCCACGCCGTTAGGCGCTCCGCTGCTCCTGTGAGTCTCGTAGGTGCGAAGTGGTGCTTTGGTTGGTTCGGTGTGTGTCATGCCTTCACTATGACCGACCCCGTGACACCGTGTCAATGTCTTTGGGGGGTTTTCTTTGGAAAATGTGTGGCGGCTGACCGGGGAAGCTTCCAACGATCAACCGCGAGGGACGACAGAAAAACCCCCCGCCTCGCAGCGACCCCTTCTCCCGAAAGGAATTGCGGGCTAGGCCAGCCACCACACGATCATGTCCGACGCCTCATGAAACCGGACTCATAGGCCCACATCGGATGCGAGTGAATCCAGTCATGGCACGGTCGGCACAACGAAACGAGATTCTCAAGTTCGTGCTGCCCGAGAAACCCGCGACCGGCGATGTGATGCACCACATCGGCTCTGCCGCGACATCCCGACATCCCGCACTGGCACCAGCCGCCGTCGCGTTCAAGAACGCGGTCGCGTTGTATGGCGAACACTCGGTCCGTTTCGGTCTTCTTCTTCGAGCGCTTCCGAATCGGGGAGCGTTTCACTTCTTCATCAGCGGCGTGATCTGATTCGTGCGACGTTGCTCGCGCACAGCAGCCCGCTTCACTTCGAGCGCAGCCTTGTCGGCCTCCTTCTTCGCCCTCGCCCGCGCCAGTTTCTCCTCAAGATCAGCATTGGCGACCGTCGGGGCTGGTGGCACCGGCGGGGGAAGATCCTCGCCGACCAGTGGGACGCGTGCCGACCTCGACCAGCCGCGGATCGTTTCCAAACTCCACAGAGGTGACCCGGCGATCTGGATGTCTGGCTGAGGGAACGGTGCGCGACCGTTCGGACGGTTCGACGTGCGCGACAGATATGTCCATTGGCGGATCACCTGCGCCGTCTTCCCGAACGCTTCGCCGACATCATTGACGGCGAGGTAATCGCCCTCGGCGATGTACGTCACGACCTTGTCGATGTGTGTGTTCTGCATTCATGCTTCTTTCATTCGTGCCAACTGTTCGTCGGCCTTGTCGGATTCGTGTGCATCGCGGGCACAGTCGTGGCACAGACCGGCATACAGCCCGTCGCCCAGCGGCCAGGGCGACTCGCACCGTTCGCACTCGTCGATGGGTGCGCCATAGAGAGTGGTGTCCAGGGTGGTGGTCATCGTTTCGCCTTCGGGCCACGGCGGGTCTGTTCTGGGTCGCAGCGGTCGCAGCGATGGAACGTGCCGTTGTTGATCGGTGGCTTCGGTGTCTTCGGTTTGGTGTTCATGTGTGTGTCCTTTCGTCGGTGTTTCGTTCTTACCCGATGGGTGACAGGATGTCAAGCGACTGTTTGTCAGTTGTCGATATTCTCCACCGTGTCCGTTGCGTCATCAAACATCAGCGGCCGATCTTCATAACGCTGTGACCTGCGGTTATGGGGGGCAAAATTGCTCTCCTGCGTTCGTGGCCCGCTCGGGCACACCCGTCACCCAAGGGGGGTTGGGACGCTTAGACGGGCTTACAGAGCGTCTGAGAGCATTCTGGAAAAGGGCGCGGAAATGTCATAGCCATTCGCCTGAGAGGTGTGGAAGCGCCGGGTTTGCCGGTGCAGCGTGTGCCCTTGTCGCCTTCCCAACACCGCCTATGTGTTCAGCGATGCCACCCCTCCCTCCGTTTCTCCGGTGGAGTCAGCCGTGCCTGTCAGCCTCTCATGGTGGGCTGAGCCTCGATGCGGCACCCGGTGTTCCCGGCCTTGTCGGCTCGGTCGGTGTGCAAGTCCGCAGTGAGGAGTGTCCTCAGGTTTCGATATCGGGGTGTACCCATTCTGGTCGGGGGCACATGATGTCATCCGCGCGTCGCGGGGTATACACTGTCCACTTGCTGGGTGAACAAGTGTTCTATCGGCAGTGGCCACCTTTCGGGGTGGTCGCTGCGCGTCTGGGCCGATGCCCCGCAGCATCCACCCAGACGGGTGACTCCGCTCGCGCGCTGACCGGACGGTGGCCTCGGTGGCCTCGGTGGGAATGCGCGGGAGTCATCGGGATCGACCATATCACCGGATCACGGCATCTGGTGCGTGGACGCCTCTGCCCTCTTCGTCGATCCTGATGAACAGGCAGGGGATGAGGAACTCGTCGACGATGTCGTAGGAGACTTCAGCAGCGAACATCGCTGCGATCGTTGGGCAGTGCGACATGATCCGCCACGACAGGTAGTCGTGCCAGATGAAGTCCTGCAGGTCACCGGCCCGCTCATCCGACCAGTGCTCGTAGTCGCGGGGCTTCTCTTCTTTCGGCATCCGGCAATACCGCATCGCTCCCTCGTCGAACATCCAGAACGAACCCTGTGACTCGACGCGGATCATTGCAGCCTCTCGCTGAGCCAACCCGAAAGACGATCGATCATCGAAGCCAGCGACAGAATGACCTGCTTCAGATTCTCGACCCGTAGTTCAGTTTCCAGGTTCTCAGCGTCCAAAGGCACTTGCGGCACGTCAACGAACTTGTCGCGAATGTCGTCGGTCATCTCCCGTGCCGCGATGATCACGAACTTGAGTTCATCGTCGGGACTGTTCATCGTGTCATCGCCCCTTCCATCTGTTCGACCTCGTCGATGATCTCGTACGCCTTGGCGCGCTTCTCGTCAGTCCACGCCTCGAACTGGGTGCGAGCATCGTTCTCGACCTGATCGAACGCGTACTGAACAGCGTCGTACCGGTACGTGCCAACAGTGCGATAGTGACCGTCAGCCAAGACCGAAATGACGACCATCCACCGAGTGACACCGATCTGCTTGTACGACGGCGTGTTGGCCAAGTCGCCGCAGCGTTCGACGGCTTTTGCTTCGGCACCCGAAATGGATGCGTACGTATGATACGTATACCCGGCTTCGATGCCGTGGCCATTTGATGAGACTCTGATCCTGAACTTCATGACGCCCTCACCTGAGCGATGATCGCGGCTTCGATCGCTGCGCCCACGCTGCTGTCGTGCGCTGCTACGTCCTCGCCCGTGCGAGTCATGTACTCGTTCGTGAACGCTGTCCACGCCCACACTGGCAAGCGAACGGTTTCCGCCTTGCGGATCTCGTTCTGCTTCTCGGCTGGCGTGGCCTCGACCACGTCGGTTGCGATCTCGTTGATGATGGTGGTGTTCATGTGTGTGTCCTTTCCAAGTGAGACTCTCTGCTGGAACTTCGGCACTCCTACTTTGCTCCCCGCTCAGCTCCTGATCTTGTCTACCGATGCATCGGCGTCAGTGCCCCTCGCGGGTCGTGTTTGGGAGGACTCCATCTTCTCTCGCATCCCCCGTACTCTCGTCAGCCCTTCGTTCAGGGATCGCCTGGCCATCAGCACAGGTCGTGGTCGTTAGCCGTCAGGGGCTGAGTCGACGAGTCGGGATGTTCGGTGCCTCGAAGGGCCGAAGCCCCAGCAGAGAATCTCACTCTTGGTTTACGCTTCCCCCCTCCTCTGGCCGACCTTTTCGTTGGGCGGTGCTCAGTACCGGACTTGCCGGGGGTTGCTATGTGTGCTCCATCATCATGACCGACCCGTGACACAGTGTCAAGAGATTCCTTGGAAAAGTTTCTCGAACAAATCATTGACAGACTGTCACAACCCGCCATATCATCCAACCCATGACACACACCGAAACACCACAACCCGAGTTCACACTCACACCCTCCGACGTGGCATCCATCGCCACCAAGCGAGGCGTCTGGCCCTTCTGGGCCGATCGCATTCGCAGCATGGCCGATCACGGGCAAACCATCACCGGTCGGGTTCACGGCGATCGCACCATCAGCCCGTACACGGCCGTCAGAGTGACGAAGGCCAACCAGTGGCCGCTGGCAGGAACGATCGCCCTGACCCGCCAAGACGGTGCCAAAGTGCGACTGTTGTTCACCCAGGACCAGTTCGATGTGGAGGTGTCAGCATGACACACACCGAAACACCACATCCCCTCGGCTACGTCGCCGCAGGCACCGGAGAATGCGTTCTCTGCGGACGCATGGCAGACCGACGCACAACCGACCGCAACGGCTACGCATGCTGCGACGTTTGCATCACAGGCGAAGACCCGCCCATCGGCACACCCGCCCCGCAGTACACCCGACCCGTCACACCCGACGACCTGCTGGAACTGACAGCAGCCAACCCAACCCAGACAGCCACAATCACAGCCGACTACATCCGATCGATCACCGCTGACTCCGAAGAGATGATCGTGTGCGGCACATCGAACCGCGACCACACCGTGACTCTCACCATCGTCGGTGTCGCTGCTCTCGTCCAAGCTCTGATCGACGAGGTCTGACATGAGCACCACGAAGGCCAACAAGGCCGACGACGCGATGACCGCCATCACAGCGTCAGTCATCGCCGACATAAAGGCAGGCATCGCCAACCCTGACGGGTGGACACCCGGCTGGACACGCGGCCACTCAGGGATGCCTCACAACGTGAGCACCGGCAAGGCGTACCAAGGGGGCAACGTCCTCATATGCCTGTTCCTCGGAGCCGGATTCGGCTATCAGGGATGGGCCACGTACAAGCAGTGGGTCGACCTCGGATGGCAAGTCGCCAAGGGCGAGAAGGGCACGACGCTGGTCAAGTGGAACATCATTTACCGATGCACCGCTGAGGGATGCGGGAACCGTGGCTGGAAGGCGTGCCCGACACCGGGACACCAGTCCAAGCGTTCGATCTACCCGAAAGCATTCACCGTGTTCAATGCCGATCAGGTCCGCGAGGTACTGACCCGCGATGATGACGGCAAGCCGACCACGACCGGGACTGACCCGTACCGTCCGATCGTCGAGGGCACCGCCCCTGAGCCTGTCACAGCCGCCGAAGAGTTCTTCGGGGCTATCGGTGCGGACGTACGTAACGCACCCGGCAGAGCGTTCTACAGCCCCTCTGGAGACTTCATCAGCGTCCCGGCCATTGAGGACTACCACGAAGGGGAGCGGTACTACGCAACGCTCGCCCACGAACATATCCATTGGACTGGTGCGGAGTCCCGCCTGAATCGGGAACTCTCCCAGCAGCGAGACGAGTACGCATTCGAGGAACTGGTCGCCGAACTCGGCGCAGCGTTCACATGCGGCACGCTTGGCCTGGAAACTGAACTACGGACCGATCATGCCCAGTACCTCGCCAACTGGTTGGAGGTTCTACAGAACGATGAGAAGGCACTGTGGAAGGCCGCAGGTCTGGCCTCGAAGGCGCACACGTTCCTCGCCGAGTCCAATCAGGCTGCGGTGGACATCGCTGCATGAGAGACGCGCCCCGACCCACACGCGGCGTAGGCTGACGACAAACAGGAGATGCTGAGTTGACGATCACACAAGCGAAAATCGACGACATCAACGACTACATCGAGGTGTCGCTCGAACCACCACTCCGGCTCGAACTAGCTCACGAGGTGGCAGTCGCCATCCTCGCGTCGCTCACAGGGCGCGTGCACATCTATGAGCAAGAGATCACACGGCAAGGCTGAGATGGAACGACCAGCCGACTGGATGGTCCACGGCACCGGTCCCGACGGCGACTTCGCAGACAAGCACCACGGCGTCGTCCCGACCGTCGACGGTGGGGCACTCATCATCCATCGTGTCGAGGGGGACTGGTCTGATCTCGTCGCCGCGTACGGCGCTGGGCATTGGGCGACCCTGCGGCGCAGGGACGCCCGCTAGCGATGCTGGATGTCCGACGAGATGAATACTCCCGATGGCGCTGGGAGGACCGCACAGGCGACGACGTGGCCGCTCACGGCCAATGGCACGCACCCAAGGACTCGACTGCCCGCGGTCGTCGGGCCGCTGCGGTGGCGGCTGTCATCGACATGGTCGCCGAGAAGAAACGCCGAGAGCGCGAACGCCCTGAGTGATCCTCAACCTTCCACCCAGCCAGAAGGTTCCACCATGCGGAACGGTTCCACCAGGCGGAACCCTCCATCCGGCAGGTGCAGGTCTTTGAGTAGACCCCAAAAAACGGCGCTTTCTTGAGAAGAATCGAAAAAACGGCGCTTTCTTTTTGGTTACACTGAACGACAATGACACAACCCGCCATATCGGAATGGAAGGACATGGGTGACGACATCACCTACCACGCCTTCGTCAACGTCAGCGCACAGACAATGGTCGACTACTGCGAAAAGGTCGAGGGGATGAATCCGTCGCTTCGAGAGATCATCTACAACATCGCCGTGTACGCAAGGGACGCAACCGAACTATGACCAAGAACCACACTGCGATGCCGTACTGCACGGCCGTCATATCGGAAGGTAGGCAACGCCATTACCAACCTGCGTGCCTGCGCTGCGGATGGCATCACGATTATCGATACCCCACCTCGATAGCCGCACTCAAAGCCGCCCGAACTCTCCACGGCCACATCGAATGCCTGCGACCATGAGGCCACCCACCAAGCCATACACAGTGCCACTATCGACAGCCATCGGCTACATCGACCCGTACAACGAACTGGGCTACCGTGCAAGGGCAGCGAAACTTGGCATCCACTATGCCGCCTACAAGCGATGGAATGAGATCGACCAGATCACCATGCCTGTAGCCGACAAGATCGCCAAACATCTCAACCTTCACCCCGTAATGATCTGGGGCAAGGAATACAACGACTGGGTTCCGACTGACGCAGAGGTCGAACGTGCGTCGGAGGCACGCACGAAGAAGAGGACACGTCAATAAGTCATTTGATTTTGTCAACTGACCTATTTGATTTTGTCAGTTCAAGTACACGACTCGCATGACTCAGGATTCTCGATCCCGCATACCACCTCATCTGATTCATCGCCCCAGTCGATCGTCTCGACCCGATTATGGGGCGACCCCATACCAAGCGTGCTGGGATTTGAGGTGAGGGATGAGGCCAGTTTCGATTCGTCCATCAGGCTGACTGTAGACCTGTCCGAAGGACCGGGCCATCCCCCCGTCAGAACGTCGTTATGGACAGGGCTTTCGGTGAGACACGCCAGGTCAAAACCCAGTGAGGCATCCCGATCGACCAGTGGGTGTGCTCGACAATGCCATCCCAATCAATGTCAGCAGACGCACCGGACAAGTCGATCGGATCATGGTTGACGTTCAGTTCGTGACTGATTTCGCAGTTCAACAAATCGGCGAACATATTCTGAGGATCGGTGTTCGGGATCAACGTCACCGCCTCGACCCGCATGGCGGCGTCTTTGCGTTGGGCGAGAATATGGTCGGCGTATCCCTGCGCTGTGACCCGTGAATTGAGAGTGGTTGTGATGTCCAAACGTCGTTCGCCGTCTTGGGCCAGAGCCGTCAAATCGACCGCTGAAACCGATTCCTGTGTCCCGGCGTCGTCGTAAGTCACGACGACAACATTCACCAGATGGTCGTCGGGCTGGGTGAGAACCACGTTCGCTGTTGGGAGCACTGTGCCGGTCCCGATGTCATGCTGATGACCGCTGTCGTTACGAGCCGCCCGATTCTCGAATACGGCGATCCCGTCGCCCTCAATGAAGAACGCCCCGAACTCGGCTGTAGCGGCAGCATCAATAGCGTCGGCGATCGTGGTGCCGTTCAGATTCTCGGACGCCATGTTCGACGCCCCCGCAGCCAACGAAGTGCGTGCAGCGGGGGTCGCCCCGTAACCAGTGAGCAACACTTCGACCCGTTCACTTGTCGTCTGAGCTGGGAGCGTGTCAAGAAACGCGTTGTAGACCTCTTCGATCGCCACATCAGACAGGGCTTCCTTCAAATATGAAAGATGTGCCATGTTCCCGATCAGGTTCCACCCGAATGTTTCACTGTCAGTCGGCCCAGCCCACGGTGTTTCAACAGGGCCAGTTACTGCATCGGACAATGGTTGCCCATCCAAGAACGCCCGCACCGTCCACGTAGTGCCTGACCCGTACCTGACGAACGCAAGATGATGCCATCCTCCATCGTTGATATCTGACGACCCGGCCACAGTGACAGCGCCCGCTGTCGTCCCATCGTTCGTCCAGTCGACTGTGATGCCGCCGTCGCCCTGCACTTCGAGCTTCACCGTGTACCGGGTTTCGGCTGTGTTCCTCATTTCACAGAATGACCAGCCCCCGGTGCCAACGACAGCAAGCGTCGCGAACGTCGAGTAGGTCGGGGGTGTCGAAGCGTATGTGACTGCCTCAGCAGCGTGCGTCCCGGCTGAAGCCTGCGAATTTTCTGCTGCCGAGTAAGCGATAGCGGACGCGACCGTTTCGCCGTCGATTTTCTCGGTCGATGATGCCCAGGAGAACGGTGCGTCCGAACCGTCTGCCCCGAAGAACTTGAGGATGACAGCATCGTCGGTCGTGGTCACCACAGCCGGGGCGTTCTCGTCTGTGACTTGAGGGTCGAGCGTCGAAGCATGGATTGTGCCATCCGACCCGGTGATAGCGACCGCCCACCCTGCCATGTCTTCATTGTTGTCCAACGTCAAAGTCGGATTCGTTTCAGCCGCCGAGGTGGCATTGAGGTAGTAGAGCGCCATCTTCGACGAAGTCGACCCGTTGTTCGTGTCCAGTGTCGACCCGATCTGTGTCCACCCTGACGGTGCCGTCTCGTTCGCTGAACCCGATGCGTCCCACACGAAACAGACAATGATTAGATCGCCGTCAGCGTGAGCGGGGAGCGTTGGCTGACACGAAGTCCCCTCTTCGGTTTCGGTGGCCGAACCCCACACGGCCGTCGGGGCAGCACCACCAGCACCCACCTCGGTCTGGCGAACCCAACCCATCACTGTCAGTTCGCCGGTATGCCCGCCGTCAATCGAGGGAACGAACCCCGCGGCACCAGTCGGCTTCAGCGGGTACTGACGGCGACTGATCTTGTTGGTAGCGAACGTCGAATGTCCAAGAGTCTTATCGGAGATCAGAATGGTCCCACCCGAAGCGATGACCTCCCGTGCTGTTGAACCTGACGTTTCGTCGAGCGGCCAGTGGAACCCTGTCGCGTCGGTGATGTAGCTGGAGACATATCCGCCGTCGATCTTGGATTGAGCGAGAACGCCGTACAGGTCGTTGCAAGTCACCCGGCAGATACCGTCGTGATTCAAGTTCGGGTACTGCGGTTCCCAGTGTTCAACGAACCCGCGGAACAACGGCCATTCCACACCCCACCAGTCCGCTTTAACGCGGACATGGGTACGTGGACGAATGTTCGGATAGTGAGTGCCAGATGCCCATTCCGGTTCGTACGCGCGGGACGTGTTGTCCAGAGTGAACGAACACGTCCCCGCTTCCATCACACCAAGATCGCTGTTCCGGCCACGACTGATTGTGACCCGATCAGCAACACGCACATCTGTCGTCACGTCTGTCCACTGGCCCGCTGTAGGTTCCGTGTCCCAATCAATCCCGAACGCGAACTCCACTATCAAGGTCGGTACCGTCGCCGACGGATCTTGAGCAGTGAAACTTTCGATCTCGTGGGTAGACACATGCGCTGATGTGCCCGACAGAGTCATATTCGCTGACACGTCCGTTATCAGCCACCCGACCATCGCGTCGAACATCGACCAGGCGTTAGCGTGAGCGACCGTCGCTGCGTCATACACGAAGAACATCCCGGCCCGACGCTCAGGTGCGGCCGTAGCGTCGGCCATTGTCGCACCGAGTTCCATCGCCCACGCACAAACCTTCGAGGTATCGCTCTTCGGTGAAGCGATGTTTGTCACTGAAGCAGCAGTCGCCAGTTTCATGTAGTTCAGTTTGCGGGCGGATGACAGCACTGTCACCGACGAACCCGACAGTCCACCAGCGCACTCATGTGACGGGGACACGATGTCGATCTGCGTGTACGTTCCAGTTGTCTCACTGCTACCCGACGAACAAAATTCGTCGTCGTCCCACGTCCCCGGCTCCAGGTGCAGGATAGGTGTCGCAAGGTCACGGAAAATGTCGTCGTCGATATTCGTGAGCACATTCGATGACGTGATGACGATCAGGTTCAACGAGTTCGCTGTCACGAACGACGCCACGTCCGCTGCGGTCAGACCAGATGACGATGATGTGGTGAAGAGCGTGTGAGACAGGGTCGTTTCGACGCGGTCGATGATCGGTGTGTCACCCGTCGAATACGGGTCGGTGCTATCACCGACGATGAAACCTACGTTCGCCATCAGCGACCGCCTCGCCGTTGCTGAACGTCACGTCCAGGCATGGATCGTTTCCGTCGGAGATCGTCGTCACGGGATCTCACAACTTCTGGCGGAAGTGGTACAGGTGCCGTCTGATATGTTCCCGAAGCCCCGCCGGTACGAGAACTGGGTGTCTCCCACTGCACTGTCCCATCGGACATGAACTTCACCCACACTGGCGAACCGGCGCGTTTGTTCCCGTGATGGTCAACCCATCGGCCTGCCTCGTCGTCGAGGAGTAGAGCGAACCGGACGGTAGCCATCAGCTCTCCGTGATGACGAGCGACCCGACCGGGATTTTCACGTTGATACCCGACGAGATCGTTACAGCGTTGTCGAGCGCAGCGACGCAGTACATATCTGATCCTGTGGAGGATGTGTCGTGCAGCGAGAACGCTACAACGGTTCCCCATGCTGCTGTTGTTCGTGTCGTGAACTGGATGATCGCGTTGTTCGTGACTTGCGATACTGACGTTGACACTGTCGGGAAATCTCCCGAGCAGGACACAGGCGAGTACCCGCCACCGGACACGGCTGTCCCTGACGCATTGTCGATTGTTGGCTGCACAGTCCACAAGTGCAGGAACCTTGTGTCCGACGCGCCGTAGTCACCCGTTTTGCCTGTGATGTGCTTCAGGCTGGCTGTGACCGCCCACTGTGATTTTGCCATCGTTACCCCTTCACCGAGATCGGGATAGCGCCACGGCGACGCTCCCAGTCTCTGAGCGCTTGCACAACTTCTTCGGCATCTTCACGGGTTGCTCTACCAGTTATGTTCACGATGATCGTGTCCCCGCCGCCACCACCGGCAGGTGTGATCGTTTCCCCGGCGTGAGCGATGATCGGGACAGCCATACCAGGGGAACCCTGCACCACACCACCCTTAGCGAACTGCTGTAGCCCACCCCCGAAGATGATCCGGTTAATCTCTGCCATTGACGGAACCGAAGGAGTCGTCGGGAGACGACCGAACCCTCCGCCCCCTGCCGTGGTGGCTGTGTTCCTGTTCGCCGGGGTCGTCGGGGTGAAGTTCCCTCGCGGCGTGACCGGCGACGTGACCGGATCATTGTTCAAGTTGATGAGAGCCGCCTTGACAGCAGCGATCTTCGCCAACGCAGCCTCGGTGCGAACTTGAACCTCGGGCGGTGTCGGCGCAGGGTCACCGACACCACTCAGCGCCGCGTTGACCTTGTCAGTCTCTTCTTCTGCGGCAGTCCTCATTTCCTGCATGTGCTTCATCCACTTCAACGTGAACTCCAACGTCGAAATGTCAAGAGCAAGCTGAGCGTCAGCGATGTCCTTCTTCTTATCAATGACAGCTTGGTCAATGAGCAGAGCATCAGCATTCGCTTCAGCGACGGCATCAACAGCGTCCTTGACGGCTTTCTCTGCGTCCTCCACTGCGGACAACTCTTTCTCGATACCGATCAGCGGATCTGTTGCGTCGGCGGTGGCCTGAGCTAGATCGTCGATCGCCTGCTCCGATTCGTGAGTAGCGATGGCGATATCGTCCATTGTTTCGGAGATCGCGTCGCCCTGTGTGATGGCGTCACTCTGAGCGCGAGTGATGTTCTCTGTGGACTTCTCGACCTGGAGGTTCGCCACATCCAACTTATTCTGGATACGGATGTATTCGTCGCTGCCCCTTTCGGCGTCAGCGAGCGCTTTTTCCAGATCCTCAACCGATTTCTTCTGGTTGTCCAACGACACGATCGCTCTGGCGATACTCAATTCAGATTCAAGAGTGAGATCGTTACCGGCACGCTGACTATTCGTCAATAGATCCAACTCAAACGTCAGGTCCGCCACCTTCCGCGCCGCTACTTCCATCGCCTCGTTAGCGAGATTGATTGCGTACGTCTCGTTCTCTGTCACTAACGCAGCATCCCGTTTAGCGCCAGCCAATGCAGTGGTAGCTCCAGCCAATGCCGTACGGGCCGTATCTTCAGCGGTTTCGGCCGTCGTGACAGCAACGGACGCGGCGACCTGTTGAGTTTGCAGTTCAGCTAATTCATTCCGCAACTCGCCGACAGCGACCCGCTGATCCGCCATTCGACGCGTCTCACGCTCCCATTGCAAACCTTCGAGTTGTTCTTCGATCGCCCCGACCGCATCCCCGTACTCGTCGAACCCGTCAACGAT
>Ga0255048_10001510_pt1 | contig 15987 bp, 17 predicted proteins | sample JV7_2_2_MG_FD_183619 | JGI IMG/M metagenome (GOLD analysis project Ga0255048, IMG submission 183619) | Seawater microbial communities from Jervis Inlet, British Columbia, Canada - JV7_2_2 | ecosystem: Environmental > Aquatic > Marine > Inlet | place: Canada: British Columbia | collected 2016-10-06
CATCGTCCCCTCGGTTGACGGCATGACCATCGACCTGGATGCGGTGCCTGCAGCCATCGTGGAGTCTGCCCGCACCGATCGGGTCGGATTCGTCCCCCGCACGGTGGACGTTGCTGCGCGGTTCTCAACCGCCGATCTCGAAGCGATGGACATGCGGCCGGTGTCCACGTTCACGACGACGTACTCCTGCTGCCAGTCGCGGGTCACCAACATCCACCTGATCGCCGACGCCGTCGACGGCGTGGTCGTGCTGCCCGGTGCGACGTTCTCCGTCAACGACCACGTCGGCCGCCGGCGAACGGCTGACGGGTATCGGAGGGCAGGAGCGATCATCCGGGGAGAGGTCACGTGCTGCGACCATCCCGCCAACGTCGGCGGTGGTACCAGCCAGTTCGCCACGACGTTCTACAACGCGGTCTTCTATGGCTGCTACGAGGACGTCTTCCACCAGCCACACTCGATCTACTTCTCCCGGTATCCGCGCGGCAGGGAGGCGACGCTCGGCTTCCCGCTGCCAGACGTCGTCTTGCGGAACGACACCGAGACGATGCTGTGGATCGACACGTCCCACACGGCGACTTCGGTCACGGTCACCTTCTACGGAGACACCGGGGGCAGGGTCTGCACGGACGAAGTGGAGGGCCGCAACCCGATCACCGTGACCAGGGTCATCAGGCACGACGACGGCACCGTGGAGCGCGAGGCGTTCACCTGGACGTACCGCTACAGCGCGGCGTGAGTCAACGCTAGAGACGCTGCTGCAGCCTGTGATCGAGATCGGTCACCGCGAACCATCCCGGACGATGAAGACGGCTGCCTCGACGGTGATCACGGCGAACCCTCAGACTCCGCGAGGGGTACGAAGAGGCGGCCCCGCTCTGCCCAAAGAACCGCCCCGAGCGAGCCGATGCCGTACACGAGGGCGCCGAGGGCGAACGGCAAGATCGTGGTGTTGAAGGCCTGGTCGAGAATGGCTCCCAACAAGGCGCCGACCGCCAGCGAGAAGGTGGCCATGAGCGAGGAGGCGGTGCCCGCGATGTGGCCCATCGGGAGCATGGCGATCGTGTTGAAGTTGGGCATCATCAGTGCGTGACAGCCGAGCATCGGAGCCAGCACCAGGGCAAACGACCAGAAGGAAGGCGTGCCCCCCGTTCCGATCGCCAAGATCACGAGAGCGATCGTCAGCAGGAGGTAGGCCACGAGGGCGGCGTGGGACACCCTTCTCGTGCCGAAATGGCCGACGATGGCGCCGTTGGTGAGCATGGCGACAAGCAGGACGACCGCAAACGCACCGAACACGATCGGGAACGCAGACTCGAGGTCGAACACGTCGGAGATGATGATCTCGGAGCTGGCGATGTAGGACACGAACAGGCCGGTGGAGAACGTCAGGGCCAGGGTGTAGCCGGCCGTGAGCCTGTTGGTTGCGACCTCACGAGCGGCCTCGAGCAACCGGCGCATCCGCAGTTCCATGCGGTACTCGGGGTGCAGGGATTCGGGGAGTCGGATCGCCCAGATCGCCACCCCGAAGCCCCACACGGCACAGAAGGCGAGCACCGCCCGCCAATCGACGAAGGACACCAGCGCCGCGCCAATGGTCGGGGCCACGATCGGAATCACGACGAACACGGCGAAGATGAACGACATCGCCCGCGCCATCTCGTTGCCGGAGTAGCGGTCGCGGACAACCGCGATGGAGAGGCCGCGCGGGCCTGCCGCTCCCACGCCCCAGATGAAGCGGGCCACGAGCAGCGCACCGAACGTGGGCGCCAGCGCAGCAGCCAGGGCGCCGACGACGTAGATGGCGAATCCGATGTTCATGAGCGGCTTGCGGCCGAAGCGGTCGGACAGCGGTCCGTAGATCACCTGGGGGAGCGCCAGCCCGATCACGTACACCGTGACCAAGGCGGCCGCGGCAGTGGAGTTTTCGGCGAGCCCGTAGTCGGAACGGATGGCACCGAGGGCGGGAAGCATGATGTCGATGCCGAGAGCGGCGAGCGACATCGTCAGTGACAACAGCACCGTGAATTCGACGCGCCCGAGGGCGCGCTGCGGTGCTGAGATGGTGGCCACGCCAGGATGCTACGGCCCCGGCCGGCCGGGCTGTCTCCACCCTCCCCCCGTTCTTGCGTAACGAGACGGCGTATATCGCCGGATTCCTACGCAAGAACGGGCAAGGGCCGGGCTGTTCGCCGCCTGCCCTCGGTCAGGAAATGGCGATGGGGCCTTCGATGCCGCCGACCGACCACCCGGCGCCGTCAGTGACGACCCGGTAGGTCAGCCAGATGCCGCACAGTCCGCCGCACCACAGCGACATGCCGACCAGGCGGTCGGCACTGTCTTCTTCGATCTCACCGACGGCGACGATGGCGCTGCTTTCGATCACCGGCATCAGGTCGTCGGTGCGGTACTCGGAGGCGTCCGCAATGAACTGGACGTCGAGGTCGCCGAGGGCATCGAGGATCGCGGCCTGCTCCGCTTCGGTGAGCGGTCGGCCGGCCACGGACGACCCGACGGCATCCCCTGCGTCTGGCTCGACGTGGTCGACGACGAGGATCGTGGTGAAGGGGTTCCCGCCGCCGAAGCTGTTGTCGACTTCGACGATCTGGCGAACCGCGGCGCCGTAGATCTGCGCCGATTCGCCGGCAGGCGTCGGCAGCGGTTCGATCGGGAGCGGCAGTGCCTCAGCGGCGACCCCTTGGAGGTTGGCGAGCGCGGCGAACATCGGTTCAGCAGGGTCGAAGTGCACGGTGGCGCTGTCGAAGGCGACGGCTGTGTCTGCCACCGTGAACGTCACGATGGTGTCGATGCCGTCGACGCATGCCTGACAGGTGCCCGGACCGAGCCGGGCCGCCAGGGCTTCGAGATCGGTGGCGGCCAGTGCGGCAGCGAGGTTGGCCACAGCAGCGGCACCGAGGGTCACGGTGCCGAACGACTCCGGATTCTCACTTCCGAGCCGGTAGCCGGTGAGCGTGCCGTCTGCGGAGATCTCGTAGCGGACGCAGTTGGGTCCCATTTGGAAGCACCCGCCGGTCTGGTCGATCACCACAGGGAATCTGCCGGCATTCGGAACCTCTGTGGTTCCCGGTGCACCCCCGGTCGACGGGTCGGCACATGCGGCGGCGAAGAGGGCAACGGTTGCGGCGATGACGATGAGAGCTCTCATGTGGTTCCGACGGCGGCGAGCGGGCATCCGGTTCCCGCTACTCGCCGATGTCTTCGTTCCACAGGTCCGGCCGGGAGGCGACGAACTCCTCCATCAGCGCCACGCAGCGGGCGTCATCCATCACGTCGACGATGACGCCCCGACTGCGGAGGTGGTCCTCGGCTCCGCGGAACGTCCTGTTCTCTCCGGCGACCACCCGAGGGATGCCGTAGAGCAGGATGGCGCCACTGCACATGTCGCATGGCGACAGCGTCGTGTAGATCGTGGAACGGCGATAGGCGGCTGCGGACAGCCGACCGGCGTCCTCGAGGGCGTCCATCTCCCCATGGAGGATGGCGCTGTCCCGCTGGATCCGTCGGTTGTGCCCTCTGCCGGCGATCTCGCCGTCGACCACCAGCACGGATCCGATCGGGATTCCGCCTTGGGCGCGGCCGAGTTCGGCTTCGGCGATGGCGGCGTCGAGAAAGGGATCGCTCATCGTTGCCTCAGGCGCCCCACACCCGTTCCTTGATCTCCTTGCAGGTGGGGCACACCGGGTAGCGATCTGGGTCCCGGTTGGGGATCCAGCGCTTGCCGCACAGCGCGGCGACGGGCACGCCGTCGACATTGGAGCGCACGATGTCTGACTTGCGGACGTAATGGGCGAACCGGTCGTGACCTCCCTCGTCCAAGCGAGTGTCGACGACCTCCTCGGTGACCGTGTCTCCCATACCGGAATGATGGCAGATGGGCGGGTCCAGGTGACCATCGGCCCTTGAGCGCCGGCCGTCGAGGCGGTACACCTGGAGGACGAGGTTCCGATGCACATTGCCTTCATCGCCATGAGCGGAGTGCGTGCCCACAACCCGGAGCTCACCGCGCTCGGCTTGACCCTCCCCGGCTTCGTCGAACGCGGTACGGCCATCGCCGCGCTGCCGAGCCTGTCGCTGCTGACCCTGGCAGCGCTCACCCCGGAGCCGCACGAGGTGTCATACCACGAGATCGCCGACATCCGCGAGCTGCGCGAGCTTCCCGGCTGCGATCTGGCGGCCATTTCCACCTACAGCGCCCAGGTCGGAGAGGCGTACGAGCTCGCCGACCGTCTCCGAGCGAGTGGGACGATGGTGGTCATGGGCGGCCTCCATGCCACAGCTCTGCCTGACGAGGCGATCCGTCATTGCGACGCCGTCGTGGTCGGCGAGGGTGAGCCGGTGTGGGGCCGGATCGTCGCCGACGCCGCAGCCGGAGTGCTCGCCGGAAGCTACCGGGCGCTTGGCACCTTCGATCTCGGCCTGGCGCCGACCCCGCGCTTCGATCTCCTCGACCCCGATCGCTACAACCGGCTCACCGTCCAGACGTCGCGGGGGTGCCCGTGGCGCTGCGAGTTCTGCGCCTCATCGACCCTGTTGACGTCGCGCTACGCGATGAAGCCGGTCGATCGGGTGGCCGCGGAGCTCGATGCCATCACGGAGCTGTGGCCCCATCCGTTCGTCGAACTCGCAGACGACAACACCTTCGTCAACATGCGCCGTTCCCGAGACCTGGTCGACGTGATCGGCGCCGCAGGCGTGCGCTGGTTCACCGAGACCGATGTCTCGGTAGCCACCGATCCCGGCTTGCTGACGGCGATGCGCGCGTCCGGCTGTGCCGAGGTCCTGGTCGGCTTCGAGAGCCCCACCCGGTCCGGAGTCGACGGGATCGAGCTGAAGCGCAACTGGAAACGCACGCAGCACGATCGTGCCCGGGCCGCCGTCGGCGCGATTCAAGAGGCCGGCATCGCGGTCAACGCCTGCTTCGTCCTGGGGCTCGACGGCGACGACGAGTCGGTCTTTGCGGCCGTCGAGGAGTTCGTCGAAGAGGTCCATCCGTTCGACGTGCAGATCACCGTTCTGACACCGTTCCCCGGAACACCGCTGTACGACCGGTTGCTGCGCGAGGACCGCATCCTCCGCCCGGGGGAGTGGGAGCTGGCGACGCTGTTCGACGTGAACTTCCGGCCGGCCCGGATGTCCGTGGAAGCGCTCGAGTCCGGCCTCGTCGACCTGGGAAGCCGGATCTACAGCGAAGCGGCAACGGCTCGGCGTCGCGCCGGATTCAAGGACGATTGGCGTCGCGGCCGGCACCCCGCGGGGAAGGAGCTGTTGGCCTCATGATGCCGAGATCGATGTTCCGCGGGCGCGAGATGACCACAGACACCGCTTTCACCCACCGGGTGCGTCGCCTGGCCGTGATCAGCTTCATCATGCTGGGCGTCATCGCCCTGTGTGCCGACCAGACCACCGAGGCCCCGCCCTGGGTGCTCGGGCTGCTCGTCCTGGGATGGGTGACCATGCCCATCGTGCTGGCGAAGAGCATCGCCAAACCCGAGCTGCGTTACGCCCTCGCCGGACCCGCAATCGCGGTGTCGCTCGGCCTCGTCGGGCTGGTGGCATGGTGGTTGCCCGCAGGAGCGGCCGGCCTGGGCTGGCTGCTCATCACCGCAGGCGTGCTCGTCGGCGGCGGCCTCGGCCTGTGGTTCTGGTTCCGCTTCGTCGCGGTGCCTCGCTCGCTCGAGGATCCGTTCGGATGGGGAAGGATCACGCTGGTGGCGGTGCACGTCGCCCTCGTGCTGGGGGGCCTCGCCCTGATCGTGAGCTCGTTCGACTGAGATCGTGGTGTGAGGTGACGGCCGGTCGCCGGTACCATCCCGCTCGCCATGACTGGTACCCCCCTCCGCAACGTCGCGTTGATCGCGCACGTCGACCACGGCAAGACGACCCTGGTCGATGCGATGCTGCGCGCCACAGGCGTGTTCGCCGAGCACGAGGCGCAGATCGATCGGGTGATGGACTCCGACGACCAGGAACGGGAGCGGGGCATCACCATCCTCGCCAAGGCGGCGTCGATCGAGTGGCGGGGCGTGCGCATCAACCTCGTCGACACGCCGGGCCACGCCGACTTCGGCGGTGAAGTCGAACGGGCCCTTGCCATGGTCGACGGGGTGTTGCTGCTCGTCGATGCCGTCGAGGGCCCGATGCCCCAGACCCGATACGTCCTGTCCAAGGCGCTGGCCAGCCACCTCCCCGCCGTGGTCGTCGTCAACAAGGTGGACCGCCCGACCGCACGCGCTGCGGCGGTCGCCGACGAGATCTACGAGTTGTTCTTCGATCTCGACGCTCAGGATCACCACATCGACTTCCCGTTCGTCTCCACCGTCGCTCGCGAACAGCGCAGCGTTGCCGGCGTTGGCGTGCCCGGTCCAGACGACGCCATGGACGCATTGCTCGACGCCATCGTCGCCACGATCCCCGCCCCCGCCGGCGACCCCGAAGCGCCGCTTCAGGCGCTCGTCGCCAACCTCGACGCATCCGACTACGTGGGCCGTCTCGCCATCGGCAGGGTCGTCGAAGGCACCCTGCGCGTTGGAAAGGAGGTGGCGCTGTGTCACGCCAACGACGAGGAGCCGCCGCTGCGCAGGAAGCTGACCCAGCTCCTCGGGTTCGACGGTCTGGCCCGCACCGAGGTCTCCGAGCGCACGGCAGGAGACCTGTTCGTGGTGGCCGGGTTCCCCGAGGTGGAGATCGGAGACACGCTGGCCGACGCCACCGATCCACAGGCACTACCTCGCCTCGAGGTCGACGAGCCGGTGCTGTACATGACGTTCGGCGTGAACACCTCCCCGCTGGCAGGCCGCGACGGCACGTTCCTCACGTCGCGCCAGATCCGGGAGCGTCTCGAACGCGAGGTGCTCGGCAACGTGTCGATCCGCATCGGTCCCACCGCATCTCCAGAGGTCATCGAGGTCGCAGGCCGCGGAGAGCTCCAGCTGGCCGTGCTCATCGAGTCGATGCGCCGCGAAGGCTACGAGCTGCAGGTGAGCCGGCCCGAGGTGATCGTGCGCATGGTGGAAGGCTCCCCGCACGAACCGGTGGAGCGGGTGGTGGTCGACGTCCCGGACGACCACGTCGGCACCGTCACCCAGGCCCTGGCGCCGCGTAAGGGGACGGTCACGGATCTCCGCCCAGGAGACATCGGACGAACGGTCGTCACTGCCGAGGCTCCGGCCAGGGGGCTGCTCGGTTTCCGATCCCAAGTGGTGGCCGCCACCAGGGGGACCGCGATCGTGCACCAGCATCACGCCGGATGGGTCCCGTGGGTGGGGGACCTCCCGCAGCGCACGGGCGGGGCGATGGTGTCAGACCGCAAAGGGACTTCAACCGGGTTTTCGCTCGACAACCTGCAGAAGCGGGCGGAGCTGTTTCTCGGCCCAGGCGAGGACGTCTACGAAGGCATGATCATCGGAGAGGCCTCCCGGCCAGAAGAGATGCAGGTCAACCCGGCGAAGCCCAAGCAGCTCACCAACATCCGCACCCACTCCACCGACGAAGCCATCAAGCTGAAGCGCCCCCGCGACCTGACACTCGAAGCCGCCATCGAGTGGATCGCCGAGGACGAACTCGTCGAGGTCACCCCGGAAGTGATCCGCGTGCGCAAGCGCCACCTCACCGAGAGCGAGCGGCGCCGCCTCAAGAAGCGCTAGCCAGGGGCTCCTGCCAGGTCCTGTGTGGTGTGGTGTCTTCCCAGGTACCACCAGCATTCCGCCATGAGGACCAGAAAGATCAAGTCGGCAACGGCGAACACGGCGACGAACACGATGTGCGGGTAGTCGCCGATCGCAAAGAAGTACAGGGCAACGCCGCTGTATGCCGCCTTGTAGAGCACGCCGATCGCGATCAAATCCCGATTCCGCTCCAGATCGCCGCGAGCGATCAACACGTAGGCGACGCCGATGACGAACAGGAACGCCGCAATCAGCGCCACGTACCCGCCGTAGTCGGGGAGCTGGTCCTCGACGTCGAGGAGCCGGAACGCCTCGTTGGCGAAGAACAGGAAGGTGATGCCGAGGGCGATGTCGTACACGGCGGCGATCCAGAACAGGGTGCGATAGGCGCGTTCCCTGGTTGGGGTCATGGCCACCTCCTCACCTCGCCACCGTAGGCTCGCCGGCGAGCAGCGGCCAGGGGCGATCGCCAGGTTCCCGCTGGCAGGGCGGATCAACTCACCGGAGGATCTCGCCCAAGGCGGCCTACGGACAGCAGAAGATCGAGGTGCAGTGGGAGCCCAACTACGTCGCCCCGACGTGGCCGCCGGTGGCGGGGGAGCAGCTGATGATGATCCATCTCGACATCGGCGTGGAGGACCTCGACGCCGGGGTTCGCTGGGCGTTGGAGGCGGGAGCCTCGTTGGCGAACCACCAGCCACAGGAAGACGTTCGGGTGATGCTCGACCCCGAGGGGCACCCGTTCTGTCTGTGCCCCGATGACGTCTGAGGCGAACGTACGCCTGCAATCGGTGCCGTTCCCTACCCGCGGCGCAGTGTCTCCAGGAAGGCTGCGCCGTACGACTCCAGCTTGGCCGGACCGACGCCGCTGACGGCGAGCAGCTCGGCCTCGTTCTGCGGACGGTGGCGCACCATCTCCAGCAGCGTGGCGTCGGTGAACACCACGTATGCCGGCACGCCCCGTTCGTCGGCGATGGTGCGGCGCAAGGCCTTCAGCTCGGTGAAGAGCGGATCGTCGCGGCCGTCGTCTCCTGCCGCGGCGGTGCCCGGCAGGGTCACGGTCCCCTTCCTGGGTCTGGCCAACCCGGCCAAGAGGTCGACGCCAGTGCAGATGTCGCACGACGTCTCGCAGATCTCCATCGTCTCGCCGAACCAGCCGACGACGGACTGGTGGCGGCAGGTGGTGCGCTCCGCCCAGCGGAACATGGCGCGGACCTGGTCGCTGTCCCCGCCGCTCATCCGCTCCAGGTTCACGACGTCTGGCCACGAGTAGAACAGGATGCAGTCGCTGACGACGCCGTCCCTGCCCGCTCTGCCGATCTCCTGGTAGTAGCCCTCGACCGATTTCGGCATGTCGCGGTGGATCACGTAGCGGACGTTGGACTTGTCGATGCCCATGCCGAAGGCGATGGTGGCGCACACCACGTCGATGTCGTCGTGGATGAAGGCGTCCTGGACGAGGGAGCGCTCCTCCGGCTCCAGTCCTGCGTGGTAGGGCAGCGCCCGGATCCCGAGGCTCGTCAGGTACTGGGCCGTCTGTTCTGCGGCCTTGCGCGACAGGGTGTAGACGATGCCGCTCTCGCCGCGCCGCGCCAGGCACAGCTTGCCGATCGACTCGCGGACCTTGATCTTCCTGCCGTCGTGGTCGCCCTTCTTGAAGGCGTGGATGTGCAGGTTGGAGCGGAAGAACGAGCCGCGGAAGTGCTCGGGGTCTGCCAGGCCGAGCTGGGCTTCGATGTCCCGGGTCACGTCTTCGGTGGCCGTAGCCGTCAGCGCCAGCACCGGCACCCCGAAGCGGGGCTTGAGGCCCTTCAGGTTGCGGTAGGCCGGGCGGAAGTCGTGGCCCCACTGGCTGATGCAGTGCGCCTCGTCGACGGCGATCAGGCTCAACCCGACCCCGGACAGCGCGGCTCCGACCGAGGCCTCCAGGCCTTCAGGCGCGGCGTAGACGAGCTCGTACTCGCCGGCCTTCATGCGGGCGACCCGCTCGGCACGTTCCGCCGGCTCCAGGGACGAATTCAGGAAGGTGGCGCGCATCCCCATCTCCTCGAGCCCGTCGACCTGGTCCTTCATGAGGGCGATGAGCGGGGACACGACCAGCGTGGTGCCCCCGAGGACCCTGGCGGCCAATTGGTACGTGAGCGACTTTCCTGCTCCGGTGGGCATGATGCCGACGCAATCGCGTCCGGAGACCGCGGCCTCGATGATCTCACGCTGACCCGGCCGGAAGGTGTCGAAGCCGAAGGTGCCGGCGAGGACGCCGTCGATGGCGGTCATCCTGGCCGCGGTGAGATACCCGGCCAGTTCCTGGAGTGCGGTCACCGCCTCTTCGTCGAAGGCGGCGGGATCAGCCCGCCAGGTCGTCCGCAGTCGCTGCAGCTCCGGCCCTGCCGTGACCAGATCACCGGAGGCGATGAGGTCGCTGAGGCGGTCGGCGCTGGCGGCGATGTCGAAAGGAGCGGTGCGGTCGGTCACTGGCGGCGACGGTAGTGCTCGCCGGTCACACGGGACGCAAGGCCACGATGGGGATCTCGCGGTCGGTTCGCGCCTGGTACTCGGCATAGCCGTCGTAGGCGGCGGTCACCCGGGTCCACCAGGTGGCTCGCTCCTCGCCGGCCATGGTTCGGGCCACCACCGACAGCGTGTCCCGGTCGATCTGCACTGTGGCTTCAGGGTGGTCGACCAGGTTGCGGTACCACTCCGGATCGTGGCCACGGCCGCCGAATGAGGCGATCACCACCAGGTCGGAACCGTTGCGCAGGAAGAGCAGCGGCACGGTGTGCTGTCTGCGCGTGGTTCGGCCCGTGGTGGTCAGCAGCAGCATGTCGTTTGCCACCAGTCGATGCCCCACCACGCCGCCGGTGAGGCGGTACAGGGTGGTGTGCAGCGAGGACAGCAGTTTGACGGCAGCGTCGTTCATCGGATATCCGGCATCAGGTCGGGCACGGTACCGCTACTCCGCGTACCGTTGGCACCACACGGAGGGAGAGATCCATGGATGGCGATGCGACGTGGGCGTTCGTCGAGCGGTTCACCGAGATGGCGGCGGGGGCGACGACGATCGGCTTGCTGGCGGTCGCCGACCGCTCCGGATTGTTGCGGTCCATGGCAGACGCCGGTGCTGTGACCTCGGCCGATGCGGCGCAGTCGGCAGGTCTCGAAGAGCGCTATGTCACCGAGATCCTCTCCGGGTTGGCCGCCGCAGGCGTCGTGACCTATGACGCCGGAGAGGCCACGTTCACCCTGCCGGACGAGCACGCGGTGTGTCTCGCCGATGACACGTCGCCGTTCTCGATGACCGGATGGCTCGACCTGCTGCCCGAGACCCTTGCCCATGTCCCGACCATCGCCACTGCGACCCGCGATGGCGGCGGGATCCGATTCGACGAGTACGACGAGATCATTGTTCGCGGTATCGATCGGGCGAGCAGCCCTGGGATGAATGCCCTCCTCACGAGGCGCTGGCTGGCGACGATGCCGGACGTCGTCGCGCGGCTCGTGGCGGGAGGATCGGTCGCCGATGTTGGATGTGGATCGGGCGCCGCGGTGGCGGCCATGGCGAGGGCCTATCCCGCGGCGACCGTCTACGGCTTCGATCTCAACGAGGCTTCGATCGAGCGGGCGCGCACCCGAACGGCCCAGTTCGACAACGCCATCGTGTCGGTGTGCGCCGCCGACGAGCTGCCCATCGACGTGGGATTCGACCTCGTCACGACGTTCGATGTCGTCCACGACCTGGCCGATCCACTTGGTTGTGTCAGCCGCATCCGGGAGGGGTTGGCCGGCGAAGGGACCTATCTGATGATGGAACCCCGCGCCTCGTCGGATCTCGAGGACAACCTCTCGCCGCGGGGAGCGCTGCTCTACGGAGTGTCCACGTTGCACTGCATGTCACAGTCCCTGGCGATGGATGGGGTCGGCCTGGGAACGGCGTGGGGGAGCCGCCGGGCAGAAGAGCTGTGCCGCGAGGCCGGGTTCACCAGCTTCGCGGAGCTCCCGATCGAGAGCCCGTTCTCCGCCTTCTACCGCGTCGGCATCTAACGAGCCTGCAGTCACCTCTCCGGGGATGGGGCAAGGTGTATGGCACCGGCACGGGCACTGCCGTGCTGGCCGGCAACCACTTGTACTCGCTCGACGGGACGCTGAAGAAGTAGGGCAAGCCGAGCCCCATTCCCGTCGTCTCGTACCGCCTAGCGAGCCTGCTGCATCTCGCGGTGTTCGACGGTGCCGTCGGCGTGGAGGGCGAAGCGGCCGTCGCTGCGGGCGTGCACCGGGCTCGGGGTTGCCCACGGCCAGCCACCGAACTGCGTGGCGTGGTAGTCGACCACAGCCTGGCGCAGCTCCTCCGGTGAGTTCATCACGAACGGGCCCATCTGGAAGACCGGGGCGCCGATGGGCATGCCCTGGAGGAGCAGGAACTCGGCGGGTCCGCCGTGGTTGGTGAGCGGCGTCGCCACATCGGGACGCAGCCTGGCACCGGTCTTGGCCGCGATGCGGTTCGGTCCGACCGCCACGTCGTCACCTTGGAAGAGGTGCAGCATCCGGTTGACGCCCGGTGCCGTCGCCGGCAGGTCCCAGGTGGCGTCGGGGGCGAGGCGGATGAGCCAGATCGCCAGGTGGGCATCGGTCCTTGAACCCCACGAATCCGGCGGCGGTGACGGCGGTGCCGCATCACCGAGCGATCCGGCGATGGCGTCCACGGAGACGCCCGGAGCCGGCGTCAGCGTCGGGATGTCTTCGCCCCACAGCATCCCGAAGTAGGCGGGCACCATCTTCGACTCAGGCGGCAGGTTGAGCCAGATCTGGAAGAGCTCCAGGTCGTTGGGCCCGTCGTCTGCCAGGAGCGGGAACATCTCGGCGTGCATGATGCCGCTGCCGGTGGTCAGCCACTGCACGTCACCCTCGCCGTAGCGGGCGGTTGCGCCGAGCGAGTCCGAGTGATCGACGTATCCGCGGCGCACCACGGTCACCGTCTCGAAGCCGCGGTGGGGGTGCTCCGGGAACCCGGGCACGACGTCGCCGTGGTACATGCTCCACCCGTCCTGGTAGGAGAAGTCGGCGCCGATCTGCCGGCCCATGAGCGACCCGACCGGGCCGAGCAGCTCGTTCCCTGCCGGATAGTGGTCGACGTGGTGCACGGTGAAGATGAACGGGTCGAGGCCGTCCCAGGGAAAGCCGAGCTCGACCAGTTCGAGGACGCTGTCGCTCATGGGTTGCTCCGTGGAGAGGATCGCTGAGGTTAGGTCGCCCGGCTGCCGACGCAGACGAACCCTGCTGGCTCAGACGAACCCTGCTGGCTCAGACGAACATGGAGACGTCTGCATCGGCTGCGAAGTCCAGGAACGCGGCGGCGCCTGCGATCTCGCACCCCTGGATCAGGTCACCTTCGGAGACGTTCATCACGCCCATCGTCGTCGAGCAGGCAAAGAAGCGCACTCCCAGGCCCTGGGCCATGTCGATGAATTCGGGGACGTCCGGCATCTGGGCGTTGTCCATCCAGTTCTTCATGACCTTGGTCGCAGCCGCGGTGGCACCGGGGATGGCGCCGACGAGGTTGGGCAGCTGGATGGGACCGGCCGGGTTGGCCAGCGAGGCCACCTTCAGCTTCTCGAACCGCTCCTGGTGCAGGATGTCGAGGCCGTAGAACGTGAAGTAGATCCCGGCCTCCCAGCCGAGGCTGGCGGCGGTGGTCGCCAGGATGAGCGGTGGGTACGCCTGGTCGAGGGTGCCCTTGGAGGCAACGAGGGCGATCCGCTTTGGCCGGGGGACCGCCTCTGCTGCGGTGTCTGCGGCGATGGGCAGGTCGTGCACGGTCATGTCGCGGTTCCTTTCTGGATCAAGAACGTCTGCGTGTCGGAGCCATCAACGACGGAGAGCAAGGTGTCGCCGCGCTGGCGGGCCATGGCGGGGATGTCTTCGAGGGATCCGGGGTCGGTCGTCGTCAGCTCGAGCACGTCACCGGGGGCGAGGCGGCCCAGCGCCAGTGCGGCCTTGTAGACCGGCAGCGGGCAGAGCAGCCCTGTGCAGTCGAGCGTGTCGGTGACGGACTGGTCGGTGGGGGCGGGTTGGGTCATGGGTGGTGCTCCTTGTCAGATGACGGGTGTGCCCTCGTCACCGAGCAGCTCGGCGAAGTAGGACGTGTACTTGTGGCCGGAATCGGGGGAAACGGCGACGCCGGGACCGGGAAGGCCTACTTCGAGGGCACCGGCAACCACGGCACCGGTCGAGGGACCCACCATGAGCGACTCCTCGCGCCACAGGCGCTTGGTCATGGCGTATGCGGGCTCGTCATCGACCCGGATGACCTCGTCGATGATGCTGCGGTCGAGGATCCCGGGTTCGCGGGCTTCGGCGAAGCTCTTCAGCCCGGGGAGCCGATGGCCTGCCTGAGGCTCGATGGCGAGGATGGCCACGTCCGGGTTCTGCTCCTTGAGGTAGCGCCCGACACCGGTGAGGGTGCCGCAGGTGCCGAACCCTGCGGCGAACCAGGACACGGCACCGTCGGTCTGCTTCCAGATCTCGGGGCCTGTGGTTTCGTAGTGGGCTCGGACGTTGTCCGGGTTCTCGTATTGGTCGGGCTGGGCGAAACGAGTCCCGCCCTCGGTCGCCGCGATGGAGCGAGCCAGGGCGATGGCGCCGTCCTTGGGATGATCGACAGGGCACAGGTCGTCCGGCGTCTCCCACACCTCGGCGCCGAGCATGCGCAGGATGACCTTCTTCTCCTCGGGCACGCCGTCGGGGATGGTCACGGTGAGCGACGTGCCGGAGAGGTTGGCCAGGGCGGCCAGAGCGATCGCGGTGTTGCCGGATGAGGCCTCGACCAGCTCCCGGCCGGCCAGCTCGCCGCGCTGTTCCATCCCTTCGAGGATGGTGGCAGCCGCCCGGTCCTTGATCGATCCGAAGGGGTTGAGCCACTCCAGTTTCAGGTACACCTCGGCGTCTGCCGGCACGACGTGGCGCAGCGCCACGAGCGGGGTCGGGTTGGCGACGCTGGGCAGCAGCTGGCGCACGTCTTGGTAGCGACGCACGTCTGGGTCGGCGGTGAGATGGGGTCTGGTCAGTTGGTTGGTCACTGGGGGTCCTCCGAAATGCAGAAAACCCGCAGGCGGGGCCGTGCGGGTGGGAGTGTGTCGTTGGTTGGGGTGGAATCAGACGCAACACTCACCGCACGGCGCGGCAGCACAACAACAGGTGCAGCAAGAGGCGCAGCGGTGGTGTTCGGTCATCCTGAACAAGGGTAGGGCCGTTCGATGCGTCGTCAAGCGAAATGTCGTAGGGACGTCATCCGGCGTGGCGCTGCCGTTTGCGGTAGGCGGCGACGGATTCGCGGGTGGTGCAGGTGTCCGAGCAGTGGCGGCGTGACCGGTTCTTCGAGGTGTCGACAAACACGTCGTCACACGTCGTCGAGGCACACATCCCGAAGCGGTCGAAGCCGCCTTCGATGAGGGCCACGCTCAGGCCCATGGCAGTGATGGCGCCGAGCCAGCGGGCGGGGTGGGCGTCCTCTGGCTCGAAGTGGAGATGCGGGGCAGCGTCGCCATGGACCGACACCCGGGGGGAGGCGGCGACGTCGCCCAGGATGCCATTCAGGATCGCCGCGGCCTCTGCGGGATCTGCGGCTTCGAACACCTGGCGGAGCCGGGAGCGCAGCGCCCGGGTTTCGTGCAGGTCGCGTTCGGTGGTCGCCACCGTGACCTCGTCCCAGTCGCCGAGATGGTCGCCGATGAAGGCGGCGACGTCGTCCGGAGTGGCGAGGTGCTCTTCGTCCGCGGCGACGTCGTAGGTGTTGACGAGCGCCGCGGCCACGACCACCGGTTCATCGCTGTAATGAGAGAAGTCCACTTGACTCGCTACCTATCTCGGCTACAATCCGTAATCAGTGAAACAACTTTAACTCATTACAGGTTGTGACGTCAATGGCCGATCTCTCCAAACGCACCGTCACCGTCGTTCTCGCCCTCCTCGCGGTGTACTTCATCTGGGGCTCGACCTATCTGGCACTCCGCTTCGGGCTCGAGGGGCTGCCTCCCTTCCTCCTCAACGGAATCCGCTTCGTCATCGCCGGTTCCGTCCTGTACGCCGTGCTCCGGTTGCGCGGGGTGGCGCCACCAACCGGTCGCCAATGGTGGAACGCGGCCCGGATCGGGGCGCTGATGCTGGTCGGCGGCGTCGGGTTGGTGACGATCGCCGAAGACCTCGGGGTCGGCTCCGGCGTGGCGGCGACCGCGGTGGCCGTCATCCCGGTGTGGGCTGCGCTCGCCGGCGGGCTCTTCGGCAACTGGCCGAGACGCCTGGAGTGGAT
>Ga0255048_10001511_pt1 | contig 15981 bp, 14 predicted proteins | sample JV7_2_2_MG_FD_183619 | JGI IMG/M metagenome (GOLD analysis project Ga0255048, IMG submission 183619) | Seawater microbial communities from Jervis Inlet, British Columbia, Canada - JV7_2_2 | ecosystem: Environmental > Aquatic > Marine > Inlet | place: Canada: British Columbia | collected 2016-10-06
AGTGGGCCTGGCTCATCGTTGTCCTCCCAATCATTGCTGCCTTCGTCATCACACTCTGGGGCAGGAGGATGCCATTGAAGGGCTGGGAGGCCGCCTGGGGAGCCATCGGCTTCGTGGCCGTCTACGGCACTGTGCTCTTCATCGTCAACGCTACCCAGGGCATTGTGTACGAGGGCACAGTTGAAATCGCGCAGATCGGTGACATGACCCTCGAGTGGGGATGGATGGTCGACGGTCTGTCGATCATGATGTACTTCCTCGTGGGTGTGGTCGGGTTCCTCGTCTTCACGTACGCCAAGAGCTACATGAAGGGTGACGTCCGATTCACGTGGTTCTTCGCCTCATTCTCGCTGTTCGCAGGTGGCATGCTCGTCCTTGTCTCAGCACCGAACCTCATCCAGCTGATCGTTGGTTGGGAACTCGTTGGTGTGACCTCATACCTCCTGATAGCCCACTACTGGGAGGACTTCGCCAACGTCGACGCAGGCAACAAGGCGTTCATGGTCAACAAGGTTGCGGATGCCGCGCTCTTCCTCGGTGCGATCATCATGGCCGTGTCGGTCGGTTCGTTCAGCTTCAACGACATCATCGACGTGGTGGTGCATGGCGAGGAGGGCATGCTGAGCCAGTACGCATTCTGGGCTGGACTACTCATCTTCATCGGCGCCATGGGCAAGTCGGCGCAGTTCCCGCTCCACGTGTGGCTACCGGACGCCATGGCGGGCCCGACGCCCGTATCGGCACTGATGCACGCTGCAACAATGGTTACCGCAGGCGTCTACCTGCTCGGTCGCCTGTTTCCGTTCTACATAGATGAAGCAGCCATGTTCGCAGGCGATGTCCGGAACATCATCATCATCATCGGTGGTCTCACTCTCTTCCTCACAGGATTCCTGGCGATCGTCCAGAAGGACATCAAGAAGGTGCTTGCGTATTCAACCGTTTCCCAGCTCGGCTACATGGTGGCCGCAATGGGGGCGGGCGCCTACACCGCCGGACTCTTTCATCTCTTCACACACGCCTTCTTCAAGGGCCTGTTGTTTCTCGGCGCGGGCTCGGTCATCCACGCGGTCCACTCGAACAACATGTCCGATATGGGCGGGCTCCGCAGGAAGATGCCGATCACGTTTTGGACGTTCATTGCAGGCACACTCGCGCTGATCGGCATCTTCCCCCTCGCAGGTTTCTTCTCCAAGGACGAGATCCTCGCTTCAATCAAGTACGCCGGAGGCAACGGCCAGGATGTCGCGAACTTCATCCTGATCCTCGGCATTGCTGGTGCGTTCGTCACGGCGTTCTACATGACAAGGCTCGTCGCGCTCACGTTCTTCGGTGAGTACAAGGGTCATGCAACGCCACACGAGTCACCCAGAATGATGACCTACCCGCTCATCGGGCTTGCGTTCTTCGCGGTCACCGCAGGCTGGGTGAACTTCCCCGGCGTCTACACCGGCTTCACGACGTGGCTTGCCACACGTGTGCCCCTAATCGGAATGGGAGATCACCACGCCGAAGGTCTCGACTGGGCTCTCGTGTTGACTGTTTCGCCCGTTGTGATTGCAGGTGCGGCCATTGGTTGGTGGATCTACGGCAAGGACAGGGACACGCAGGCCGAAAGGGACGCCTTCCGCATACCGGTGCTGTGGCCGCTGTTCGACAATCTGTATTACATCGACGACTTCTACACGAGCGCCATCGTACGACCCACCATGGGCCCCATAGCGAAGGTCGTTCTGTGGTGGGACATGTACGTGGTCGACGGCATCGTCAACGGGGTCGGACTCGGATCCATTGGCATTGCGAAGGCGATCAGGACGGTGGACGAGAACGTGGTCGATGGTCTCTACAACGAAGTCGGCGCTGGTGTCGATGGGCTTGGCAGCAGCCTGAGACTTTCGTTCACGGGACGTATCCAGCAGTACGCAGCATTCAGTTTCATCGGCGTGGTCGTCATCGCCGTTCTATTCATCATTCTCTAGGAGGAGCAACGACATGGATTGGTTCGAGAACGGTTGGGGCCTGAGCCTCATCGTGTTCTTGCCTGTCGTCGGCGCGCTAGCCATCCTGGCCATACCGAAGGCAAAGGAGTCACTGATCAAGTGGACCGCCCTTGCCTTCTCCCTGGTCACGTTTGGCATGGCGATCACGCTGGCTGTGCAGTTCGACTATTCGACTGCCGACACGTACCAGTTTGGTACGGCAATGGACACGACGTGGATCTCAGCGATCAACGCAAACTTCCACATCGCCGTGGACGGCATCTCGCTGCCGATGGTGGTGCTTGCAGCCTTGATCACGGTCCTGGTCATCATTTACTCCTGGAATCACTGGCCCGAGCCGCACAACCCGAAGCTCCTCCTGGCGTTTGTGCTCATCCTCGCGACCGGCATGACAGGGACGTTCGTTGCCCTCGACCTCGTGCTGTTCTTCGTGTTCTTCGAGGTCGTTCTGCTGCCGATGTACTTCATGATCGGTATCTGGGGCGACCGCGGGATCAGAGAGGTCCCCGTCGTCAACTGGAAGATCGAGATGCGTCTCTACGCGTCCCTGAAGTTCTTCGTGTTCACGCTGTTCGGTTCAGTCTTCATGCTGCTCGGCTTCATCGCGCTGTACTTCAAGTCTGAAGAAGCGCTCGGCTATCGCAGCTTCTCCATGATCGAGCTCTCCGACATCGGCGCTGCGGGTGCATTCACTGGGACCTTTGCGTTCCTCGTATTCGCAGGGCTCTTCCTTGGTTTCGCGGTGAAAGTGCCGATGTGGCCGCTCCACACATGGCTCCCCGACGCACACACTGCCGCACCGACGATCGGCTCCGTGATCCTTGCTGCGATCCTCCTGAAGCTCGGTACATATGCCTTCATCAGGATCGCCATCCCGATCCTCCCCGATCAGGCCATTGCCTGGGCACCGTTCATTGGTGTCCTGGCTGTGATCGGCATCATCTACGGCGCGCTTGCGTGTCTTGCCCAAACAGACGTGAAGCGATTGATCGCGTACTCCTCCGTCGGTCACATGGGGTTCGTGATGCTCGGTATCGCCACGATGACGGAGATCGGCATCAACGCCGCGATCATCGGCATGGTTGCCCATGGACTCATCACAGGCCTGCTGTTCTTCCTCGCAGGTTCGATGGCGCACCGCTATCACACACGTGACATGACCCGTCTCGGCGGGAACATGGTGTTGATGCCGAAGATGGGTGTGTTGCTCGGATTCGCCGCGATGGCGTCTCTCGGCCTCCCTGCTCTTGCCGGGTTCTGGGGTGAATTCATGGCACTCCTGGCCGCGTTCAACCCGCTCGAGGCGATCGGTGCTACCTCGATGTTCCGAGTGCTCATGGTGATCGGGGCCGTCGGCACAGTCCTCACTGCCGCCTACATGCTCTACATGCTTCGCAGTGTCAATTTCGGCGAACCGGCTGAGGAGTGGGCGGACCACGAGTTCGAAGATGTCGATTCGTACGAGTGGCTTGCATGGGCTCCGCTCGTGATAGGCACCATCGCCATCGGCATCTTCCCCAAGATCGTTTTCGGCGCAACCAACGATGCTGTCATCGCCCTCGTCGAGAAGGCATTCGGAGGCTGACGTGCCCTCTATCGACTACCACGCGCTTCTCCCGGAGATCATCCTCGCTGCGACGGTGTTGGTGACGCTGGTGGTCGACCTCACAACAAGGAAGAAGTACCTCGTGGCGGTCACAGCAATGGTTGGCATGTTTGCAGCGATCATTCCGGTGCTGACACTTGCCTTCTGCGACACCCTCGAGTTCTGCACCTCCACAGGGGCAGAAAGGGTTCTGTTCGACGGTTCGTACGTTGTCGACGGGTATGCATTGGTGCTCAAGGGCGTCTTCATCTTTGCGGCCTTCATCGCGCTGCTGCTGTCCGTCGGGTTCCTGGAGTCCGATCGCTACTACGAGGGGGAGTACTACTTCCTCCTCGTCGCATCCGCACTCGGTGCCGTGGTAATGGCTTCCTCACGTGATTTCGTGACGATGATCGTTGCCCTTGAACTTGTGTCTGGTCCTGCGTTCCTCTTGGCCGGGTGGCGGAAGGGGGATCCGAAATCGAACGAAGCCGCCCTGAAGTTCTTCATCACAGGCATCCTCGCCCTTGCACTCCTGCTGATGGGTGTGTCACTCGTCTACGGCCTGACCGGTACCCAGCAGTTCGACCAACTTGCTGCAGCCTCCGCAGCGGTTGCCGATGTGCCGCTGTTCACACTGGGCGTGATATTCATCTTCCTCGGTTTCGGCTTCAAGGTCTCGGCCGTGCCGTTCCACTTCTGGACTCCTGACACCTACGAAGGCGCCCCGACGCCCGTGACTGCGTGGCTGTCCGTTGGGTCGAAGGGCGCAGGGTTCGTCGGATTGCTCTCGGTCGCCTACCTTGCCTTCCCTACCGTCACCGAGATTTGGGGGCCCGTGCTCTGGGTGGTGGCCATTCTCTCGATGACGGTCGGCAATGTCGTTGCGATCAAACAGACCAACGTCATCAGGCTCTTGGGCTACTCATCGATCGCCCAGGCAGGGTTCATGCTTGCACCGTTCGGAGCTGCTGCAGCTTCCGGCGCCGACAACCTCGACCAGGCCTTCTACGCAACGGTCACCTACCTCGTGATCTATACCGTCATGAATCTCGGTGCGTTCGCTGTTGCGATCATCATCGGCTCACGGGTCGGATCGTACGAGTTCGAGGACTGGGCTGGTCTCAACCGCTGGGCGCCTGGTTTGGCGGTAGGCCTCGCCGTATTCTTCATGTCTCTTGCAGGAGTTCCGCCTCTTGCGGGATGGTTTGCAAAGTTCGCGATGTTCCAGGCAACGATAGGTGTCGGGAACTGGTGGGGCTACAGCATTGCAATCGCGGCAGCCATCAACGCCGTGATCGCCTTCGTGTACTACTCGAACGTGTTGAAAGTGGCATTCATGGACCCGGTTGGAGAGGGTGTGGACATCGAGATGCTCGAACAGGAGAGGATCCCAGGCCCGATCGGTGTTGCTCTCGGTCTCACTGCATTCGGCGTGATCCTCCTGGGCGTGTTCCCCGGCCTCGCAGCAAACCTCGGCGAATATGGGGCTCAGGTGGTGGCAGCCTTCGGAGGGTAGAGCCCTTCTGACGTCTCACCCGCCTGGGAGAGGCGGAGAAGATGGCCGACCGTGAACCGTGTGCGGATTGGCTATGGTCATTCCATGAGCTTCCCCACTTCGGTTGACGAACTCGAGGCCGCGCTCGTTCAGTGCGATTACATCCCTGAGCGCTCGTTGACGGTTGCGATTCATCTTGCCATCCAGATGGGGCGTCCCCTCTTCGTCGAGGGTGAGCCGGGAGTCGGGAAGACCGAGATCGCAAAGGTTCTGGCCCGCATCAGCGGCGGCGATCTGATCCGGCTCCAGTGTTACGAAGGTCTCGACGCATCCCACGCGTTGTATGAGTGGGACTACGCGAGGCAGATGCTCGCGATTCGATTGCTCGAGGCGCGCGGAGACGATGTTGAGGTCCACGACATCATGAGCGAGGAGTACCTGATCGCCCGACCGCTGCTCCAAGCAATACGACGCTCCTCAGAGGGTCTCGGTACGGTTCTCCTCATCGATGAACTCGACAGGGCAGACGAGGAATTCGAGGCCTACCTTCTCGAGCTTCTCTCTGACTTTCAGATCACAATTCCCGAAATCGGAACGGTGCAGGCCACGACGCCGCCCATCGTGGTCATCACATCGAACAGAACACGAGAGATCCATGACGCGGTGAAGCGCCGCTGCATCTACCACTGGATCGACTACCCAAGCATCGATCGAGAGATTGCGATTCTGCACAAGAAAGCACCGGGGACCTCTCAGGCGCTTTCTGCGGAACTTGCGACTGCGATGAACAGACTTCGAGACCTTGATCTGTTCAAGGCGCCGGGTGTAGCAGAGACCATCGACTGGGCCAAGGCCCTCCAGGTGCTCGGCGAGGTGCAGCTGTCCCCAGACGGCATTGACGCAACCCTCGGGGTCATCGTCAAATACGAAGAGGATCTCGAGACAGTCCGCGCCGCCGGTTCCACCGCCTTCCCGTGAACTCAACCGGAGAAACCGCATCCGGCAACCTCGTCGTGTTCGTGAGGTCTCTTCGATCGGCAGGATTCTCGGTCACGACAGGAACGACCCAACAACTCGTTGATGCCGCAGGCATCGTCGGTATGCACCGAGGTGAGGATGTTCGTGAAGCCTTTCGGGCGGTCGTTGCCACACGACGCAGCCAGGATGCAGCGTTCGACGAAATCTTCGATCGCTTCTTCAGCGGTGACGTGGTCATGACACTCGATGCGGTCGTTGACCGACTGGTCCGGAAGAAGCCCCCGCACCAGGTGCCGAGGATCGGCGCTGCCGGAAGCTCGGACGCTGCGGAAACGGATGGCACCGAGGACGTCTTCGACGTTGTTGGAGGCTCGAGGACCGAGAGGCTCATGGATGTCGACTTCGCTGATCTGAGCGATGATGAGGCCGCTTCTGTAGCCGCCCTTCTCGCGACCATGACCTGGAGCCCTTCTTCGTTCTCTTCCCGGCGGTGGAGATCAGCGGCCAACGGACAGGCTCCGGATCTTCGGAGAACGTTTCGGATGCTCATCGGGCCCAGCGGCGATCTCATGCCGCTTGCCTTCGCCGAGCGACAGCCAAGACAACGCCCACTCCTCGTGATCGCGGATGTCTCGGGATCGATGGAACGGTATTCAGAGATGCTGCTGCACTTCATCCACGGCGCTCAGTACAGATTCGATAGGGTTGAGGCATTCGTCTTCGCCACACGTCTCACACGGATCACACGGCAGATTCGACGCAAGAACCCGACTGATGCACTCAGGCAGATCGCCAAGAAGGTACCGGACTGGTCGGGAGGTACGCGCATCGGTGAGGCGATCGGGGTCTTCAACCGCGACTGGTCACGCCGTGTTGGGTCTGGGGGGCCGATTGTCCTCATCGTCTCGGACGGATGGGATACCGGCGATCCCGGCCGGCTCGCCCTGGAGATGCGGCGGCTCCGCCGCGCTGTTCACAGGGTCATCTGGCTGAATCCGTTGGCAGGTCACGGTAGCTTCACACCGGAAGCCAGGGGAATGGCCGCGGCGCTACCGTATGTTGACGACTTGTTGGCCGGAGGAACCGCTCGTAATCTGGTCGACCTGATCGACCTTCTGCAGACGCCGCGCCTTGTGCAGGCGTCGCAGGTGGAAAGGAGCATCGCCGCACAATGAGAGATGTACTCGAGGTCCATGATCGATGGACGAAACAGGGAAAGGGCGTTGCGGTCGCCACCGTTGTTGGGGTGAAGGGCTCTGCTCCGCGAGGTGTCGGGGCCAAGATGCTGATCTCGTCCGAAGGAGAGATGGAGGGAAGCGTCAGTGGAGGGTGCGTCGAGAACGACGTTCGTGAGCACGCAGCAGCGGTGCTCTCCTCAGGAACACCCAGAGTCGTGACCTACGGCATTGCCGACGACGAGGCTTTCGAGGTTGGGCTGACATGCGGAGGCACGATCGAGGTGTACATCACACCATGGTGACGGAGGTAATCGAAGCGATAACGACGCTCAAAAAGGACGAACGACTCGGTGCAATGATCACAGTCATCGACGGGCCGGACATCGGGTCCGTCGTCGTGGTTGACCGGTCCGATGGCCGCATTGCAGGAGACGAGGCGCCATGGTTCGGCGAGGATATCATCTCCGATGCCAACGACTTGATGGACCGAGAAGAGAGCAAGTCACTCGTTTACGGCGACCGCAGGATCTTCATCGACACGATCGCACCTTCTCCGATCATGTTGATCTTCGGCGCCGGGCACATCGCACAGCCGCTCTCGCTCTTCGCCCGCGAACTCGGATTCCGGGTCGTGGTTGCCGACGCTCGCGCCACGTGGGCGACGCCGGAGCGTTTCCCGAATGTCGATGAGTTGATAGTGGCGTGGCCGGACGCTGTCTTCGATCACATTGCACCGGATCGCAGGACCTACGTGGTGCTGCTGAGTCATGACAGTCGCTTCGAGGTCCCCGTGTTCGATGCCGTGCACGGGAAACCGATCAGATACCTGGGCGCGATGGGATCTCGACGAACCCACGGTCTGCGAGTCGATCGGCTCGCAGCAGAAGGTTGGACCGTCGAGCAGATCGACACGATCCACGGACCGATCGGTCTCGACTTGAAGGGGAAGTCGCCCGCAGAGACAGCGATTGCGATTCTTGCCGAGGTCATTCGGGTCAGATACGGGGCAGGCTCCGCGATCTCGCTGCGAGGTACCGACGCAGCGATTCACAACACGTAGGAGACGTCATGGACATCACAGAGGAGTTCACGGTCACGCGGCCTCTCGCGTCTGTCTGGGCGTTGTTCCAGGATGTGCCGGAGCTGGCCCGTTGTCTTCCGGGTGCAGAGCTGACCAGCGACAACGGCGATGGAACCTATGACGGGAGCGTCTCGGTCAAGCTCGGTCCGATCTCTTCATCGTTCAACGGAACGGCGACCGTCCTGTTCGACCACGAGGCGTACACATCCAACATCAAGGGACGTGGCGTCGACCGTTCCGGGGGAAGCCAGGGAAGCGTGGATGTCGACGTGGCCTTATCGTCTGTTGATGGGATTCACACTGATGTGACCATTGACGCCAAGGTGTCGCTGGCCGGTCCGATCGCACAGTTCGGTCGTACCGGTCTTGTCAGCGAGGTCTCGAGGCGACTCATCGACGATTTCTCCGCGTGCCTACATGCAAAACTCGACGCGGAATCCGCAGACGTAGCATCGGCGATCGAATCACCCGATCTCCGGGGTTTCTCGCTTGTCATCAAGAGCACCTGGAGCACATTCATCGGATGGCTGAAGGGTCTCTTCTCTGACTCCTAAGCGACGTTTCTCGAGCAACGTCGAGAGGCATTGTCTAAGGTGTACGAGTAGGGCAATGCGTTTGCTCGGTGCCCATATCGGATTCAACGGGAAGGTCGAACCTTGGAAATCAGCATCTCTGTCAATGGAACAGATCACCGCAGCGACGTCGAAGCCCGAAAGTTACTTGTTCACTATCTTCGTGAAGACGTCGGCCTCACCGGCACCCACGTCGGCTGTGATACGGGGTACTGCGGAGCGTGCACGGTCGTCGTCGACGGCCGAACCGTCAAGTCATGCACCATGCTCGCGGTCCAGGCAGACGGTCGATCGGTGCAAACGATCGAGGCGGTGGCCAGTGGAGACGATCTCCATCCTGTGCAAGAAGGCTTCTGGGAGTGCCACGGGCTTCAGTGTGGGTTCTGTACCCCCGGCATGATCATGAGTTCGATCGCGCTCCTCGAGAGCAACGAAGATCCGAGCGAGGACGAGATCCGTCGCGGAATCGAAGGCAATCTCTGTCGCTGCACCGGGTACCACAACATCGTCCGATCGGTCCAGTACGCCGGTGCCAAGATGCGCGGCGAAGAACCCGAAGGCGCATCCCAGGAGGTGTCGTCATGAGTACGACAAGTGTGATGGGCGGCATTGTGAGGCGCAAGGAAGACCCTGCCCTCATTCAAGGAAGAGGTACGTACGTCGATGACATCAAGCGACCCGGCGAGCTTGCGGCTGTGTTCGTCCGGAGTCCGTTTGCGGCAGCGGCGATCGGCAGCATCGACGCATCCGCAGCACTTGATCTCGACGGTGTCCACGCTGTGTATACGGCCGAGGACGTCCGTGATCTCGGGTTGAACCCAGCGCAGGTGGCCGTTGGAACGTTGCGTCCGCTCCTCGCAGACGGAGCGGTACACCACGTCGGCGAGGCAGTTGCGATGGTTGTCGCCGATGATCGCTACGTAGCCCAGGACGCAGCAGATCTCGTGTACGTCGACTACGAGCCACGTGAGGTTGTCGTGGATCTCAAGGAGGCGCTCGCCGACACTGTCCAGGTACATGAGGGTGTGTCCAACACGCTGTTGACCTGGAATGGGCACGCCTGGTGGGAAGGCGTGATAGAGCTTCCCGACCCGTCACCGGGTATTCAGGAGGCCAAGGAGCGCCACGACACTGTCGTGGTCAGTCTCGAGATGGTCAACCAGCGACTCATCCCGACACCCATCGAGCCGAGAGCGGTGGTTGCCGACTGGAACAGCGGCTACGACTCCGTTGAGCTGTGGTCAAGTTCCCAGATTCCCCACGCCGTGGCAGGAGCCATCGGATTGATGTTCGGAATCCCGTCGAACAAAGTGCGCGTCGTGGCGCCGGAGGTTGGCGGCGGATTCGGGATGAAACTGAACGTATATCCGGACGAGATCCTTTGCTGCCGTGCTTCCAGGGACCTCGGGCGACCCGTTCGCTGGACCGAGACCCGTCGCGAAGCCGGCTTCGCATCTATCCAGGGTAGGGGCTGGGTCGGCACCGCGACCATCACCGGAACGAGAGATGGGAAGATCCTCGGCTACGAGCTCGACGCGATCTGTGACATGGGCGCCTACACGCACAACTTCACAGCGGCGATCCCGCTTCTCGGACTGTTCGTGGCGCCTGGCCAGTACGACATTCCAACGTCCTATGCGTTGCACTGCGTCGTGACGAATACACCGACGACTGACGCGTATCGGGGAGCAGGCAGACCTGAAGCCGCCTACTACCTGGAACGGATCATCGATACCTTCGCCAGGGAGATCGGGATGGATCCCGCGGATGTGCGAAAGGCCAACTACTGGAAGCCTGACCAGTTCCCTGCGACTACGCAAATCGGCCTGACCATGGACTCCGGTGACTACGAGACGAATCTCGATGCACTATTGAATCGGGTCGGTTATGAGGAGCTGAAGGCGAAACGTGATGCCGCACGAGCCGAAGGGAGGCTGCTCGGTCTCGGACTCAGCACCTACGTCGAGGTGTGTGGCTTCGGTCCGTCAGCACTTGCCGGCCTCGGATTCTCCTGGGCGGGTTATGGGCTACCGACGGCATTCAACGGTTCCGGTGTTGTTCGTGTCCAGCCGGACGGAACATGCACGGTCACGATCGGGACGGGTCCCAGCGGTCAGGGTCACGAGACGACCTGGGCGCAGATCGTCTCGGACGGTCTCGGCATCCCGATGGACAACATCGAGGTCCAGCACGGCGATTCGCTCGATTCACCAATGGGTGTCGGAACCTTCGGCTCGCGGTCTATCGCCGTCGATGGAACCGCAACCTATGAAGCAACGAACCGCGTCAAGGAGAAGGCAGCCACGATTGCGGGCCACATTCTCGAAGCCGCTCCGGAGGATATCCAGTTCGCCGACGGCGGTGCCCACGTTGCAGGGTCTCCTGATCGCTCGGTCGCGTGGGCTCAGATAGCCGAGTCGGCGTATCAGCCCCACACGCTGCCGGAAGGCATCGAAGGAGGTCTTGAGTCGTCTGTCGTGTTCTCACCCCCGAACGCAACCTGGCCATTCGGATCGCATCTGGCGCTAGTAGAGGTCGATCCCGATACAGGTGATGTCGATCTTCTCGAGTACTGGGCGACGGACGACTGCGGAAACGTGATCAACCCGATGATCGTTGATGGGCAGATTCACGGCGGTATCGCTCAGGGTGTGGCACAGGCGTTGTTCGAGGAGGCCATCTATGACGACATGGGAAACCTGTTGACCGGCTCATTGATCGATTATCCGCTTCCCGCGGCAGAGAATCTCCCAATGTTCTCGCTCGATCGCACAGTCACACCGACTGATGTCAACCCACTCGGTGTGAAGGGCATCGGTGAGGCAGGAACGATCGGATCCGCTCAGACGGTTGTCAACGCTGTGGTCGACGCGGTGAGTCATCTCGGTGTCAGACACATCGACATGCCTCTACGTCCGAAACGCGTATGGCAGGCGATCGAGGATGCGAGGAAGTAGCGATGTACCCACCAAACTTCAACTACGTTGTCCCGTCATCGCTCGATGAGGCGCTCACAGTGTTGTCCGAGAGCGAGAACGCCAAGATTCTGAGCGGAGGCATGAGCCTCATCCCTCTCATGAAGATGCGCCTCGTTCGCCCGACAGCGGTGGTCGACATCTCCCGGATCCCCGGGTTGGACGCCATCACAGATGAGGGTGACCACATCGCCATCGGTGCCCTGGTCAAGCACGCCGACACCGCATCGAGCGTCCTTGTCGGCGAGCATGCCACGGCACTCGCACAAGCCGCGAGCACAACGGCCGACATCCAGGTGAGGAACCAGGGAACGACCTGCGGTTCCATTGCCCATGCGGATCTGGCTGCGGACCAGCCTGCCGCCGCACTCGCACTCGGCGCCACGATGGTGGCTGCGTCGGTTCGTGGCGAGAGGGAGATCTCAGCTTCGGACTTCTTCGTTGACACACTGACGTCAGCATTGGAATCCGACGAAATCCTTGTTCGGCTCGAGGTCCCCAAAGGCGGGAAGTCGGCATATGCCAAGCTCGGACGACGGGGCGGCGATTCGGATTATCCGATTGCAGGTGCAGCCGTGTGGGTGGATGCTTCCAACGGGACTGTCCGCGATGCGCGCATCGCCGTAACCGGCGTGAGCTCCAAACCGTACCTCGCATCGGCATCAGCACAATCTGTTGTCGGTAGTGACGGGTCAAGCGACGCGATCGCTTCGGCCGCGTCGCACGCCACGGATGAAGTAGTGGTGCTCGAGGATCTGTACGGCTCGGTGGAGTACCGCTCTCACCTCGCGACCGTGTACGTCAAACGGGCGCTGGAGGATGTGCTCGCATAGCCGACGGTTCGTCCCCGGGCAGGTCACGCGGGAGACTTGCTGCGGTGATCCTCGCCGCGGGTGAGTCGACCCGCATGGGCTCATCGAAGGTGACCCTGCCCTGCGGATCGACAACGATGGTGGGATCTGTCGTGAATGCCGCGATTGCTGCCGAGCTTGCCCCCGTGATCGTGGTCTCGGGATTCCATGGAGACGCAGTGTCCGAGGCTGTCGGTGGTTCTGCCCTGGTCGTCCACAACCCACACCCCGAGTTGGGGAATCTGTCGTCGCTTGTGGCTGGTCTTGACGCGGTGGGCGACGCGGACGCGGCGGTCGTCCTGGTTGCGGATATGCCCAACGTGAGCAGCGCGGTGATCGTTGATCTCGTTGATGGACTGGTTGCGTCCGGGTGTGCCGGCGGATGGGTGGAGTACAGTGACGGCAGGGGACATCCGATTGCACTCGCGGCCTCGACCTTCGTGAATGTGCGGATGCTTTCGGGTACGAAGCCGCTGTGGCCATTTCTTGATGCGCTGCGTCGGGACCAGGCTTTCGTGCTGCGCGTTGATGCAGCGAAACCGATTGATGTGAATACTCCAGAGGATTACGCGAGGCTCACCGAACGGACTGAGAATCAGACACAGCTTCGGGATTGAGTGTCCGAGCGATGTCGGCGATCGTGGCGTCCATGATCTCCCGTGACTGGAGGGGGTATCGATCGCTCGCCCAGACCTCCTCACCAGTCGGCAGGACGATCTTGCTTCGTGATCCCTTGATCGGGTCGTCGACGAGGGGGCTACCGGATCCCCGGTGCGGAGCCAGGTGCGCGTGGAGATGGTCAAGTCCACCGCCGAACACGTACACATAGACGAGATCCGCCCCTGCCGCTTCCTGTATCGCTGCAGTCGAACGGGCAATCGCAACGCCGAACGTTTCGGCCTCCGGCCCGTCGAGATCGGCGATGTGTGGGATGTGCCTGTGGGGGCTGAGATAGGAGTAACCGGCGACCTCACCGACCCGAACGGTGGTCAGGCGCCACAGGTCGTCACTCCACACCTCGGTAACGAGCAGGGCGTCGTCCATTGCGGAGCCTGCACACAGGACGCAATCGGAATCGGTCATGGCCCGAATCTACACTTCTGTTTATGCGAGTACGAATTGCCGAGCACATACGGGCACACGGCCCGATGCCGTTTGACGAATACATGGAATGGTGCCTCTACGACCCTGATGAGGGTTTCTTCTCTGCGGGGCCCGTGCGTTCGGGCAAGAAGGGCGATTTCGTGACGAGTCCGGAGATCTCGTGGGCCTTTGGTGTCCCCGTGGGGGAGTGGGCCAACAGGAACGCACCGAGTGACCACACGTCGCTGATCGAAGTCGGGGCGGGTTCCGGCGCGCTGCTCCAACAGATCGTCGACCTCTGGACGATGGACCGATATTCGGTCTACGCAGTTGAGCGCTCAGCCGAAGCGCGGCGCCACCTCGCAGATGAGTTCGACGGTGTCAACGCCGTGGAGTCGATCGATGAGATTCCAAGAGGGATCGATGTCGTCATCATCGCTAATGAGGTCCTGGACAACATGCCGGCGGCGTTGGCTCGACGTGTCGATGATGGATGGGTTGAGATCGCGGTCGGAATCGCCGGGGAAGCGTTCGCGCTTGTTGATCTTCCGGCGCGCGGCGAGGTCATCACCTGGTGTGACGACACATTCGGCGACCTGTCGGTGGGTTCCGCTGTTTCGGTGCAACTGTGGGTTTCCAAGTGGATCGGTGATGTTCTCGACCACTTCGGCAACGTGACGATGTGTCTCATCGACTACGGAGGCACATCGGAGGAGTTGGTTCGGCGAGACGCCGCTTCGGTTGTCAGGACGTACCGGAAACATCAGTCCGGCATCGACTGGCTCCAGCACCCGGGGGAGACCGACATCACCGTGGATGTGAACGTCGACGGTGTGCTCAACGCGATAGGCCGATCGGGACACGACGCGCGCCTGATGACCCAGCGCGACTTCTGTCTCGAGTACGGACTCGGCGAGCTCATCACCGATGCGGCGGAACTCGAGCACGTGGCCGCAAGAGCCGGTGACGTCATGGCCCAACTCACGAACCGCTCCGAACGGCTGGACTTCGAAGCCCTCATCGACCCGAGCGACCTCGGCGGCTTCCGGGTGATTCTCGTCGAGTAGGGCACCTGACCGACTCGGTCGGTTGTCCATGCGCAAGGAGTCTGTATCTCGCGATACGATCATCGCGTGAACAACGTCAAGACAGCAGCGCTTCTCGCTCTCCTGGGCGCCCTCTTCGTGGGCCTCGGTTTCCTGATCGGCGGACCACAGGGCGGCCTGATTGCCGTCGGGTTCGCTGTCGTCTTCAACTTCGGCGTGTACTTCTTCTCTGACCGTATAGCCCTCTCGTCCGTGAAGGCCCGACCGGTCGCGGCGGGTGAGTTGCCGAATATGGAGTCGATCGTGGCGTCACTCGCGCAAAGGGAACAGATGCCGATGCCCGACCTCTATGTCATCGACTCACCACAACCCAACGCTTTTGCCACGGGACGGAACCCGAAGAAGGCTGCTGTTGCAGTTACGACCGGAATCCTTGAACTCCTCGACCACCGAGAGCTGGAGGGTGTTCTTGCGCACGAGCTGGCACACGTGAAGAACCGCGACATCTTGATCGCGACGATCGCAGCAACGATCGCTGCCGCGCTGTCGTTTCTCGCGAGGATGGCGTTTTGGACAGGTCTCGGCGGGAGGCGACGCGGCGGCAACGCCTTGACAGCGATCGTCGGACTTGTCGCAATGATCCTTGCGCCGATCGCAGCGGCGTTGATACAGATGGCCATCAGTCGCAGTCGGGAGTTCGAAGCGGACAGCGATGGCGCCGAGGTGACCGGGTCGCCCCTGGCCCTTGCAAGCGCTCTGCGTAAGATATCGGTCGGGACATCCCGCGTGCCGATGGATGTGAACCCTGCCTTGTCCCAGCTGTTCATTGCAGACCCGCTGAAGGCATTCGGATCAGGGGGGCGCCGAGGCCAGATGGGTAGGATGTTCTCAACACACCCACCGGTGGAGGAGCGCGTCGATCGTCTCGAGAAGATGGCGTACGGCATCTCGTAGTGGCGTGACTGGATCGCTTGGTCAGCAAAACGCTGTGCACGTGACACCGCTATCCTCGCCAACGCTTCCGCGGTGCTGGAAGCGACTCAAGCCGGGATGCCCGAGCGGCCAAAGGGAGCAGACTGTAAATCTGCCGGCAATGCCTTCGGAGGTTCAAATCCTTCTCCCGGCACGACGCGA
>Ga0255048_10001512_pt1 | contig 15957 bp, 20 predicted proteins | sample JV7_2_2_MG_FD_183619 | JGI IMG/M metagenome (GOLD analysis project Ga0255048, IMG submission 183619) | Seawater microbial communities from Jervis Inlet, British Columbia, Canada - JV7_2_2 | ecosystem: Environmental > Aquatic > Marine > Inlet | place: Canada: British Columbia | collected 2016-10-06
AAATAGAAAGACCCTCCAAGCATGGGACAAGAAAGGAAAAGAGATACCTAAGGGCGAACGACGGGGTACTTGGGGCCGTGGATAAAAACTGGAAGAGGTTTGAAAGGAGGGTAGCCCTTAGGACAGGTGGGGAACGTATCCCTGTGTCTGACCGGAGGACTCCTCTTGATGTGAAGCACCCCTACCTAGGGATTGAATGCAAATACAGACGTAAGCTGTCTAAGTTTCTGACGGACGCTATGGCTCAAGCTATAGAGGGTTCGTCTTGTGGGTTGATCCCCACTGTTGTACTGGGGGAGTTTAATAGCCCAGATATGTTGGCCCTGGTTAGACTACAGGACTTAATTGATTTATTAACCGCAGCACATGGAGTGGACAATGACCAGAATCTCAAGGATTGATGACCCTATTTCATTGATGGAAGAAATACTACAGCCCTTCAAGGGTGGCTATGGAATGACGCCTAGGGTATGGGAGGTGGGAACCAAAGATAACCCTACCGTAGTAGTACGCAGGGAAATGGTGGAGAAGAAGTACAGGGCATGGCAAGAGGATGACGGTTCTTACCATGAGGAGATAGTGGTGGACGAGGAGCCAATCAAAGCGGGGTTGACTGACTGATGCTATACGAGGACTATATTGCCATCTCTAGGTACGCTAGGTATCTACCGGAAGAGAAGAGGCGGGAGAATTGGGGGGAAACCGTCAGTCGCTACGTCAATTATTTTGGTCACAAGTTTGACCTCCCTCCTGCCCTTATGAAGGAGCTGTTAACCGCAATCAAGGACAAGGATGTTATGCCTTCTATGCGTTGCTTGATGACCGCTGACCCAGAGCCTGGAACCGGAGCCTTATCCAGAGATAATATCTGCGGGTACAACTGCGCCTATGTTGCAGTCGATCACATCAGGGTATTCGGGGAGTCTCTGTACATTCAGATGAATGGCACTGGCCTTGGGTTTTCTGTTGAGCGTCAGTACATCCAGAAACTGCCAGAGGTTGCCGAGGAGTTCCACGATACGGACACCACCGTAGTCGTAAGGGATAGCAAGCTAGGCTGGGCTACTGCCCTCGATGAGTACGTGCGACTGCTCTATAGCGGGAAGCTACCCAAGGTAGACGTTTCTAGGGTCAGGCCAGCAGGCGCTCCTCTTAAAACTTTTGGGGGAAGGGCGTCCGGCAGTTGGGCGTTTGAAAGGATGCTCATCAATGTGGCTAAGATATTCAGGGGTGCGAAAGGTAGGAAGCTAACCTCCATAGAAGTCCACGATGTGATGTGTTACATAGGGGAGTGTGTGGTAGTCGGCGGAGTCCGTAGAACCTCGCTAATCAGCCTGTCTAACCACTCAGACGAGAGGATGCGTCACGCTAAGATGGGTAACTGGTTCACCGAGAACCCCCAACGGAGCCTATCTAACAACTCCATCTGCTACACAGAGAAGCCTGACATGGGCGCATTCATGCGTGAGTGGCTGGCTATTTATGAGAGCAGGTCAGGTGAGCGTGGCATCTTCAATCGTGAAGCCTGCAAGGACATGATACCTGAGAGGCGTGACCCTAACTATGAGTTCGGCTGCAATCCCTGTAGTGAGATCGTACTTCGTGGGCATACCAATACTGGTGGAGGGGGTGGACAATTCTGTAACCTCACCGAGGTAGTCGCCAAGCCTGATGACAATCTCGAATCCCTAAAGGATAAGGTCAGGCTGGCAACCATCTTGGGCACTCTGCAATCCTGTCTCACAGACTTTAAGTTCTTGCGTAAGGGTTGGAAGGATAACTGTGATGAGGAGCGGTTGCTTGGTGTTTCCATTACGGGAATCTACGACTGCCCTGCGCTACGCAACAGTTCTGCTGAATTCCTGAATGACCTTAGAGATTGGGCAATACTGGTGAATGAAAAGTGGGCCAAGATTCTAAACATAAATCCTTCCGCCGCCATTACCTGTATCAAGCCGAGTGGAACGGTGAGCCAGCTTGTTAATTCATCCAGTGGCTGCCATCCGCGCTGGTCGCACCATCTAATTCGCCGCGTGAGGAACGACAAGAAAGATCCGATCTCTGCCGCCCTAATAGAGGCTGGTGTGCCTTACGAGGAAGACAAGCACAACACAGAGGCTTGGGTATTCTCTTTCCCCATGAAGTCTCCGAGGAAGTCTCTAACCAGACATGAGGTAGGCCCAATAGCCCAGCTAGAGCTATGGAAACACTTTGCTGAGAATTGGTGTGAACATAAGCCAAGCATGACCTGTTATGTACCAGAGGATTCATGGGCAGAGGTTGCCTCTTGGATTTGGAATAACTGGAGCATCGTTAATGGCATTTCATTCCTGCCCTCCTCCGATGAGGGGCATATCTACGACCAAGCACCTTATGAAGACCTTACCGTAGATCAGTATAATGATATGAAGAAAGGTTTCCCCACAAAGATAGATTGGGAAAGTATAGTAGAGGAGATGGATGTGACCACCGCCAGCCAGGAATTAGCCTGCGTTGGTGACCACTGTGAAATCTAATAAGGTCTGTCTGGATTGCGGAGTCCCCTTAACTGAGGATAATTGTTGGCCCTCCAACATCAGGAATAGTCGTTATGTATGCAAAGAATGCGCTAGGAAGAGGGAGGCGGTCAAAAGAAAAGATCGCCTTTCCTACTTTAGCCAGTATAATAAAACCATCTTCTACCCAAAGCACAGGGAAGAGGTGTTAGCTAGGACAAAGCAATGGCGACTAGACAACCCAGAAAAGAGGAGAGAATACAGCGCAGCTTACCGAGCTGCAAAGATGCAGAGGACGCCTCTTTGGGTAGACAGGCAGGAGTTAGCTGAAGTGTACGCGCTATGTCCAGACGGTCTTCATGTAGATCACATCATCCCCCTACAGGGGAGCTTAGTCTGTGGTCTTCATGTTCCAGAGAACTTGCAGTACCTCACGCCGGAAGAGAATAGTATAAAGGGGAATAGCTTTGATCCAGAAGAAGATATGAAGTCCAGAAAGTATTTGGAGTGGGTGGCATCCCTGCCTTGTATTCATTGTGGGGCAGAGTCTCAGGCTCATCACCTGAGGGTGGGACAACTGGGGGCAGGTATGGGGAAGAAAGCAGCAGACTATTTTACAGTCCCCGTCTGCTTCCAGTGTCACGCTGGCTGTCACGATACAACCTTTGACAAGGAAACCCAGATGAGGTGGTGCCTACAAACAATCTACAAGGCGTTACAAGAGGGGAAAATCCCATGATAACTGAAGAAAGGCTTGAGAAAGCTATGATGTACCTATCGCAGACAGACGAACCTGCTGCCAACAGTAAGGCTCTCTGTAAAAAGTTAGAGAAGATGGATAGGATAATCCGTGGGGAAGCCTTCCTGCGGGCTACCGGAACGGTGGCTGAACGAGAAGCTATAGCGGTGACTTCTGAGCAGTACAGGGAACACGTTTCCTACGCAGAGAACTGTTGGGCTGACGATGCGTTGCTTGACAACAAGCGGCATACCGAGGAAGTGATTGTGGAAGTATGGAGAACGATGTCTGCAAACCACAGAAGGGTATGAGTGGTGACGAGGAATGGATGTATCACACCCCTGATCCCTGGACTCAATTCATGGAAGATCAGGAAAACGCCCAATTATGGGCATATCAACAACAGCTAGAGGAACAGCAAATGGCTTTTAAGCATGAAGAAGGTAGAGGTAGCGGGTGGACTAATCAGTCTGATAACCCTAAGGCCCCTAAGTTAAAGGGTTCCATGTGTTGGAAGGGTGAGCAGATTAACTGGGCGTTGTGGAAGAACGTCAAGAAGAAGGACACAGACCCAGATTGGGGCCTGAAATTAGAGGAGCCGAGGGAATCTTCTGGTTCTTCTGGCTCGTCTGGAGGGTTTGAGCGTAACAATGAGAGGAACTGGAATAAGCCAGAGCCTAAGAAAGACGATGACTTCCCCTTTTAGTAGGGGCATCCTCCCACCCTTACCTAAACAGCCCGTCACCGGGCTTACACAGCCTCTGAGGGGGTATTATGAAGATAGAGTTCAATGATGGAGGGTCAGTAGACCTAGAGTTTAATGAGGCCAAGCACCAGTATTCCCATAACGGTGAGTTTGTCCCAGCGGTTACCTCCGTACTCAGTACGACCATAGCCAAGCAGCAGTTTCTAATGCCTTGGGCGGTTAAGATGGGAGCAGAGTGGTTCAAGGACAACTCAGAGGCTTTCTCCCAAGCCGAGATATCCATAGAGGATATGGTGAATGGGATCAAGAGAGCCTACAAGAAGAAGTCTGCCGGAGCTATTGATCTGGGTAGGCAGGTCCATGAGTGGTGTGAGCAAGCCATCCTCTGGAAGCTGGGGAACGCAGAGGTTCCCTCGATGCCCGCAGATGAGAAGGCTGTGAATGCCATCAACGCCTTTCGGGAGTGGATAAAGCATAATGAAGTGGAGTGGTTAGCAGCAGAGCAAAGGGTCTATAGTCGCACCCATAACTATGCGGGTACGGTAGACGCTGTTGCCCGTGTGAACGGGGAGTTTGCGGTGATAGATTTCAAGACTTCCGCTAGAATCTATGAGGAGTATTATCTCCAGGTTGCGGCTTATTCCAAATGCGTGGAAGACATTTACGGAGAGCCTGTTGATGCTGCGTATATACTCAGGTTTGACAAGGAGAGCGGTAGGTTTGATGCAGACAAGTCAGACAATATTGACGTTGACTTTATTACTTTCTCTGGTCTGTTGGTGGGCTACCGTGGCCTGACAAAGCTCAGAAGCAGAGGAAAAGGGTGATGGAGGTTGAAATGGATTGGAAGAAGTTTGACGGTTCTTTTTATTTGCAGTTAGCAATAGCCTCTATGCGAGAATGTATGGAGAAGGACGGCGCGGCTAAAGAAAGGATGAGGAAGCTGATAGACGAGAAAGCCTCTCATTCCAACAACCCCCTAGAGACAGCCTTATGGCTTACCTACGGTGACTTCCTCGATCCAGAGGTCACCAGAGCCTCCGGGGTGTCTATTGAGGGGGATAACGTGTAACTGACAGCCCATAGGACAGGCTGAATTCCTCGCCCTTGTGTATACGGGGCGGGGTTTTTTTATAGGCTCTTTATAGAGGTTACGCAACCCATGGGGAAACAAGTAACGGAGTAACCTATAGGCTTCTCCTTGTTCTTATGTTCCTCAAGAGCATCATCAAAGTCTAGCGTATTAGAAATCTTTAGCACCTTATCATCCTGATACTCTAGCCACCCCACAGAGTAGAACGTGGGAAGGTGGCACTCTTCAGCTACCACCCAGCCATCGTCTGAAATAATGTCAGCCCACTCTACTAAAATAAGTTCTTTTGCTTTTTCCTTTTCTCCAACGGCCCCGGAAGAATCCACCCCAACACCATTGGAACTACAAACACTAAGATTAGTAACCATCCTCCCATCTCCACTAAAGACCCCAACAGGGACCAAAAATTATCCGGCGCGCAATTAGTCATGTCCTGCCCCTTCTGCGAATTTCCAATCGGCATCGCCTCCGTCACCACATCGGTCACAAAGGCAGTCGCTGTGGCTCCCAAAATCGGTGCAGCTACACCCCCCGATAAGACAGTCCCCACAAGTGCACCCCCGCCCGCTCCCATACTCACGATACCGGCCTTCTTTAAAGTTGTGCATCCTATTAAACCTATCAACGAGAGGGTTAGACAACCTCTGGTGAAGACCACCAGCCTGTGACCCAACCAACCAGAGCGATAGCTACGATGACTCCCACAGCAATCCAAAATCTTTTTCTTCCAACGCTTAATTCTTTCCATTTATCCATGTTGTCTCCTAGTTTAAAAAGTAAAATTCTGCCCAGATAGCGGTGCCAAACACAGAGCCGAGAATTGCAACTATCATAAGGAAGGGAAATATATACTCCTTCATTTTCATTTAAATATGTACCATATCAGTAAGCTGGCCGCAGTAATGTCTACACATATAGACCAGCATATATACCCCCTCAAAAACCACTTAGTCAATCTGGAAGCTAGAACCGCATCCGCACGAGCTTGCCCCAGTAGGGGGCGTAAAATGGAATGTAGGTCTAAAAGGATCATCTATCCAATCCATCTTGGCATCACTCAATAACTCCAAAGAGGTGGCATCCGAGAAGATTGTCTCCGAGAGCATCTCTGCGTCTTGTGGTATGTCTGTGGTGGGCGATAGCTTGATTTGATAGCCTGAACATCCGCCACCTTCTAAGTGTACCCCCAAGAAGCCTTCCCCATTTAGGGTACTGTCTACCTTTGCTTGGGCCGCCTCTGTTATTGTCATTCAATTCCCGATTTTTTATTTCTATGGTTGTTTCCTCTAAAGTCCTCGTCTGCTAAATAGATATGTTTGCCACCACACCAAGGGCAATGCAATTCCTTATTCATTAAAACGTGTTCAGCTCCGTGATCCAGGGCTATTGACCAATGGCGATTGCAGAATACACAGGAAAAGTTATGGATAGTTTCTCGTATCCAAGTCAAGACAGCTCCTCATCAAGTTTATGCACTGCGTCAGAGACTTTGGACGTAAAAATAAAAGGTAACAACCCATGTGCCACAGCAGTCAAGGACAAAAGAAACAATCTCCCAGCCAACGTCAGCGCGTACCATAGGTGCATACTCCAACTCATGTTCATGTCTTTTAAATGCTTCACTCTACTACCCTGGCGACGACTGGCTTGCCTTCTTTGTTCAGCTTCAGCTCTACGGTACGCTTCTCGCAAGTAAACCTCGTCTTGCCGGAGGCCGTGTCCTTCCAACCATTTCTTTTTAATGTGCGTTTCATACTCAAACATCCAGACATTCCCATCTCAACCCACTGACCGCTATCGTTCTCATAGTGCCCCATCCACTCCTTTAAGTTATCGTTCATATATAATAATAAAACAAACATTACCTCCATTAGCCTTCTCCTAAGTATCCTCTAGCTTCGCCCTTCTTAATTTGGGCTTCCTTCCTTTTTTCCTTGCGTGAGGTGGAACGGCAATCATAGCTTCTTTTTCAAGCCCTTTAATGAAACGATCTATATCCAAATCTACTTTTCTTCTCCTGCCAGCCCGTCTACGCTTCGCTTCTTGACCAGACCTCCCAGCTCGACTAGATACTATATCGTCTATTTTTCTTCGTGTAGAATAATCTGCCATTAGTGTGCTACTCCATTGCTGAATTTAATTTGTGCAACCTTATCCTTTAGTATCTCTACCTTCTTCTCTAATGCTTCTATCCTCTGGCGGTAGAAGTCAAGGGTAAGTGCCTGTTGTCTATCGAAAGGAGCATTGCCATCCTCAATATTCTTTAGTAGCTTCTCAAACTCACCAGATAAATGTTCTATCAACATGAACTGTTCTGCATCAGCGGGCAAACTTCCAAGCGATCCTCTAGGCCACTCTGTAGAAAATATGGAGTTCTTTGTTACATCAGCAGACATGAGTATCTGGTTAGTTTCAACCACATTAAGCCTTTCAAGTATACCAAAATAACCCCATGCTCCCACACATACTGTACCTATTAAACCTATCAGGTTCCTTATAGGCATTCCAACGCTAGTCTTATCGCTAAGACTAACATCATCAGTCATATGGGTTTCCCTTGGCTGTCTGCTCCGGGGAATCTTCAGCTAACCACTGAAATATGGTTTCATGTTGAACCATGATCTCGTTATCTACATTACGCAAATCATTGTCAACCTGTTCTAATCTCTCAATAGCCTTCCATAACTCCTCAACCTTAAAGTTGAGAACATCAAGACCAGATACAGCCCTCTGTATTTCAGCCTGGAACTGATCTGATTTATCAACAAGGCCAGACAACCTCTCCACCTCTGAGGATAAACCACTAGCCCACCAGATAGCACCTACACTTTGAGCAATAAGGAATAAAGCTAATGTAATTATTCTTGAGTCTACATTCATTATGTTTTCGGAGCCTCATTCTCTGCGCCCACTGGATGGTCGGGAGGCCTGATAAATTCCTGTCGATCCTCACCTGAAAATGCAATACACGTTTGTTCGTCAGAAATCATTAACACGCCAGCTAAACCAGTATCTGGGTTCTCAATTATTGCAATACGTTGGCTTTGGTCAAGTGACGCGCTGAACGTCATTGATATGTGGACACCGTAGTCATTAATTAATGCGCCCATAAGAGTAGCAAAATGATGCTCCTCTACTGTGGCTGGTAAGCACATAGCTGGGAATGGAATCATTTGTTTGACCATCCCTTCCGGGGGGCCAGCGTGGGCCAGCGGAAGAAGCAACATCATTGTTAAGGCCAGTGCTTTTATCATTCCCCCATGACCCTCCTAAGATCAAGTAACATCTTTCGGATGTCATCAACGGTATCGAGGTTGCCTTTAGCTGCCTCTTTTTTAAGACGCCTTTCTAGTTCCCTATAGTCCTTCACTATTCCCAACCTGTTCCATTTTTCAGCATCAGCTTTTGATTCGTATGGCCTAATCCCCACCAAGTATTGAAGTATCCTCATGGATACGGGCATATCTAGCCGAGACTCCCGCAGCGCTGGTTTATCCTGCCAAGGCAGGTTGAACTTTGCGCGGGTCTGCTTGACCCTTCCTTCAGCATCCCTAGTCTTTTCCCCGAATACGCCACCATCCCAGCCGGGGTTTAGCCTATCAATCTCGGAAAGCATTACAAGATTCTGGGCTAACTTAGCTAAGTGCACTGGCATACGAACACCTAAGAAGTCTACCTTCTTTCCGCCCAAGTCATCTATATCCCTACGTCTATAAATATCATAGTTGAAGGTATGTTCAAATAGACTTTTTAAGTAAGGGTTTGTCATTTCAGCCAATAAAGAAGGGAAGGGCATCCCACTACCACCTAACTTACCGCCCCTTATTGGCTTCCAATCGAGCAACCTATCAGGGTCAACAACAGGCAGCCAATTCATCAGAGCTATGACATTATGCACATCACCCTTGCCACCCTCCATAAACTTATCTATAAATACCGGGCTTCTGTTCCTTAGAAAATCATTCATCTCATCCAAGGAGGGGGTGTCCACACCATACTGAATGTTATCTATAAGGTGGTCTACCCTAACCCCACGTTGGGGGTTTTTCATAAGGGCTTCTATCTGGGCGGGTATATTCTTCCTCGACCATGTATAGAAGGGGACAAACCTCTTCATCACATTCTGTTCAAAGGGGGAGAGATCGGCGTAGTCAAACAGTGATTTCTTGACGTTAGCCCTGGCCGCCTTCCGGCTTCCTGTTCTGGCTAATGTATCAATGTATAGGGCCAGCCTTGTGTTATTTTCTAAGGTTGTGCCTGTTGCAAAGCCACCATGCAGTAGCTTGTTTTTAGTCGTCGGTGTAACCCACTGACCCAAGGAGGCAGCCGCTGACTTAGGGGCATCCTCTACGGCGTACCGCTCCAAGTTTCTTCCAACATCCGCACCATACTGCCCGTGATTCAGTACACCGTCTTTCTGGGCCATCTCCCAGAGTTCTTTATTAGAAACGGTACTCTTGCCATCTGCGTTCTTGAACTTACCTAAGTTGGTCGTCCCAGAGAACTCTTTAAGGCGCTGCCCTTGGCGTTGTATTTTCCCAGCCTGAGCAAACCTCCTGAAACTTGTTGGACTCATGCCCCCAATGTTGTACGCATTCCAGAGGTTGCCTACTACGTTACGTGCGTGATAAGCAGGACGCAAACCAAGTGACCACATCTTCCACCATCTCGTAGCCCCATCAGTAAACTTGATAAAAGGATGCCACTTCTTAGGATCAGATATGGTCTTGTGCATATCGTCTATCATTGGGGCTAACTTGGGATCAAACCTAACGCCCTCGATTCCATCTATAGTCACCCAATGAGGAGGGGCATCATCCGCCCTGCGTCCAAGAGTCTCTGCTGTTTCTTTTAGGAAGTTACGGCTAGACATCTGGGTAGCATGGTTGGCTTGACGGACTGCTTTAATGGTCGCCGCATCAGTAATAAAGAAGTCTTTGCCAAACTGTAGGTTTACATCTTCTACTGTTCCGGGCACCTTTCTGTGTATTGCGCTGGGGTTCCTCTTCCAGGCATCACGCATATTCTCTATGTTTCCATACTCATGCTTCGCAATCTTCTTTAGCTCTTTCTCCCCAGCCTCAGAAAGAATGTGGGGGAGATAAGGCCTCTTGGCTGCCTCTCCAGTTAATCCCTTGCCTAGGCCCAACTTATCAGCCCTAATTTCCCCAGCGGGGGAGAACTCAGCCGCGCCCCTTCCAATCTCAGTAGTTGTACTGCCGGGAATAAAGGCTTCATCTCCCATAGCAATACGGGTTGCCGACTGTTCCGTGCCTATAATCTTACCGAACATCTCCCTCATATCACCAGCTTCTCGCATGGCTATTGTTCGGGCTTCGCCAGTGAGGTTGGCTGGTACATCAGCCATTGCTGCCATACCCTCCGTTTCCCGCAGGATCTGTCGATTCAGGTCATCAACGCTAACGCCTAGACGCTTCGCTGTCTCCTTTAACCGTTTGGAATCTAGCCTTTGCTCCCTACCTATTATTGATTTCTGTCCACGAATATCATCGAGCATCCTCATGTACAAGTCTCTGGCTTTCTTCTTGTCGCCAGTATATACATTCAAGGCTCTCAGCACTGGGTTATCCGCTGCCTCCGCCAACTTCTGACCAGTTGCTGTTTTTCCTATGGCTGTCCCCAGCTTGCTTACAGTTCCGAAACCCCCCAAAGCATGGCGCACAGCACCCACCCCGATTAGATTGAGTGGATCAGTAATTACGTCACCAGCAAACCCCAAGGTGGTAGACAGGATGGGATGATCTGCTACCCACTGAGGGTCAGCCATAGCCATGATATCTTGGATACGCTTTTCATCTTCGTAGGTAAAACCCTTCTTCATTCCTTCTAGGGTTTCATTGACATATTTTTCCCAGTTACTGCGCTCGTCGCCGGGTTGATCTCCAGCCATTCTTTCTTCTGCGATATTGTATAGACCACCAGCAATTGCACTTTGCGGTCTTCCTAACTGGTGCAACACCTCCAACATGCCACCACCAACAGACTCCAAGCCTTCCTGTATAGGCTCTGGGATGGCCCCATAAGCTGAAGAGGCTACCTCTTTAGTGCTTTCCCATAGGCCGTCTTCGTCTTCTGGCTGTTCAGTTTCCCAAGGGGCTAAAAGTTTTTTCTTCTTTTTCTCTGTTTCCCAAGGAGCAAGATCAGCCATTACGAATGCTCCACCATTCCTCAATCTCTTTCCTTAACTCATCAGCAGACTTCCCTTTGTGTCTTTCAAGACGCCTAGCCATTTGATAAGCCTCTTCTTTGCTCTTTGGGTCACCAGCAACACCGCTATCACCTAACGAGGGAGATGGCGCACCTTCAGCCCTATCCATAGTTATCAGTATTTTTTGCAACTGTTCTGTCGCCATTTTTTCAGCCATCTCAGTGCCGAAAATAAGCGCACCAGTAGTGTCTTTTGTCGAATTGTAATATTGAACAAGCTCTGCCACAGCCTTTTGTTGTGCGCCCTCGCCACCGAGCATAATATGTTCCCTAGCTTTTGAAGCGGCGCGTTCATACTGACCACCACCCTCACTACCGGCCTTGCCAACCCAATAACCTGTTGGCCCTAGCTCACCCTTCTGCAACGGGATGTTCTTTTTGCCATCTGTCCACGTAACATACCCAGTGGCGGCTTTAGGAGTTGGCTTTGTCGGTACAGCACCAAATATATCTTTGATTGTTGTTGGTGACCCCCCTGCTTTAGCTGCTCTTTCGGCAGCCTCAGTCTTATTCTTAGGCATATAGAACTCGCCATTAGGCCCAGTGAATACCTCTTTCCAGATACTGGAGACTCGGCCCTCCTCCTCGAACTTATCCATCCTCTCCAGTTTAGCCATTGCCATTTCCATATAGGCTGGAGCCATTGACTTGTTGCCTGTCATCACGGCAATAGCATTCAGTAACGCCATCTTTTTCCAGATAGAGTTCATGCCCTCGTTAAATTTCTTTGCCCTTGCTTTCGGGTCGTAGGCATACTTCCCCCATATCTTTGCTAGGTTGGGGTTAGCTGCGATTTCATCCGCATCTGGCCCCTTAACCACTCCGGGGAGGTTTCCAATATCTTGGCTCACGCCACCTCTGCCAGCGGTTCCCCTATCGAGGAGTCCACTCTCCGTATCCTCGACAATATCTTTCCTAGCTTGAACAGCGGCATCTATTGCTTCTTGAGTTTGATCCTCTGCTCTTTCCATCTCTAAGAATTTATCTATCCCATACAAGCCGCCAGCCGTAACGGCGGTGATTCCGGCCGTCTTTGCCAAACTTCTATTCCGAGCTATATCTGGGCGCAGTCTGCCGCTTAGATCGCTGGCTACAGTAGCTGGAGGAACACGCTTCGCCGCGGCCACCCTAGCTGCCTCATCCCTAATTCGTTGCTCAAGGGTCTTTGTTCCCCCCGCCGTAGACCTAGCAACGTCTTGGGCTATTCGGCTCTTTAAGACATTCCCAGCAGCAACACTAGGTTGTGTTCTGGCTGCTTCAGATGCGGCTGTAAGTGTTCGATCGGCGCGGATTCTTCCCTCAAGTGGGGAAACCCTAGTGGTGGTAGCCAAAGATCGTCTTGGTGTAGCAGTAGTACCTTTCTGGACTTGCGCTGCTATCCTGTCTTTAAGGGGTAACCCCGCCTCATATAGGTTAGTTCTCTGGAAATCCTGAGAAACAGGAGGGGTTCTTGTTGTTCGGCCTGGAGTTGGGCCTTCCTTGAGTAATCGTGAAACCTCTGGGGTTGTCTTCAGGACATTCTGACCGCCCAACCGTGAAGTACGAGGGGGGAAAACTTCCGTAGCCGTCATGGGAGGAAACCCCTCATTCCTAGCTTGCGTCTTGGCTGCCTCAAGTTTTATTCGATCTTGTAAGGGTACGGTCGATCTTCCTGTCGCCGTGGTGGTTCCTTGGACTTCCCCACGTATCCTTTTACCCAATTCTGTTGTAGCTTTATCTACCGTCTTCTTTGCGCTTGAGGTGATAACAGCATTCTTGGTGGCATTCGCTAGTTTAGAAGCAATCTTACTAACAGGTCCAGCCATTGGCCCCACTGCTGTGGTGGGGTCAAGCCCACGCTGCTTCATCGCCAAATCCATACCCGTAAATAAAGCGTTCCGATCACCCCTATTTATAGCGTGCTGTAATGGAGGAGGAAGTCTCTGATTCCTTGCTCGCTGCTGTGCATCCCATTCTTTCTGGGTATTGGCTAACCCAGCTATATCTCTCACATGACGTTCCGTAACGCCAGCAAAAGTGGGATCATCCCCCATTACGCTGCGGGTAGCCACGCCACCGCGAGGGTCAAACTTGTCATACATATTTAATAGGTTTTGCGCCCTCGGAGAAGGGACAGGGGTTCTGTCTACATTGGGATCAACCGCTTGCCCTGGATGGGGGCCATATGCCTGTGTTATAGGGGCTGGCACATTGAACATGTCCAGAGCTGGCGCATCGACAGACACCTCCTCTGCACCCTCAATGGGAACCAATACGTGCTTAGTGGTAAAGCTCTTCGGTCTGCTGCCGGGAACAGTAACAGTTTTCCAACGATAACCAGCAGGGGCTTTCTTCTTTCCGTGAGCCATTAGCGTATACCCCCGTATAATCTCATGTCATATAGATTTTTTTCTTTTTTCTTTTTCCTTCCCCCAGGCATCCCAAAGACTACCTCATGGCCCTCACTCCTCCCATACTTTCCGGGAGTACGGTCTGGGCCTTTTTGGTCGCCCATAAAGGCGCCGGGAAGCATACTCAAAAACTCCTGATCCATTTCGGTTGCAACTCCAGATATAGTCTGGCTCGATACGATAGGGGCTTTAGATCCTAGCTTTCCTCGTAGGATGGCGTCAGGGTAACGGGTTTCGGTAGGAACCTCTACCTCAGTATCCGTTATACTTAACAAGGGGTTGCGTCTAGCCCTAGCTATTGCTGTCGGGTCTGTCAGAGTTTGACCAGCACCCGCAAAACCTCTAACCCTATCACGAATAGGATTTAGTTTCTTTTTGATGGGGTCGAACAGGCTACCCATGTCTGCACCTTTAGCCATATCAAATTCCTATAAGAATAATGGTAGCACCGCACCCAGCATACTGCCTATGCCACCACCACTAGAAGGCTGCACTGTAGTGCCACCGTAGTTCCCTGAGATAGTATTCATATACTGATTCAGAGCGTTGTACGGAGCCATAGCCTCGTAGTTGTAGCGTTCCATATCGGCATCTATACCAGCCTGAGTTAATCCTCTACGCTGCTGTCCAACGCCACCAATAGCATCATACATACCTAGAGGTGCTTGCATCGTACTTGGATAGTTCTGAATACCCTGCTGTTGCTGATCTAACGGCATCTGTGCATACGGTAGTCTCATACCCTGTGCAGTGTTGTAAGCACTAGAGTACATATCAGCCATAGGTTTAGTAAGCCCAGAAGCCACAGCTTTATTGATAGCTTGACTCTGTAAGAGGTTGCCTCTGCTGCTGCCACCGGGTTGATAATTAACTAATCCTTGCCTGATACCGGGTAGGATATTCTGATTTAGATTACCAATTACACTATTAGCTAACCCAGCAGCGGTAGACGCAAACGGGCTAGTTGGTCCCATGTCTACTGCACCCTGCATAAGCCTAGCGTGTTGCATAGGGCTAAAGCCAGTGTAACCACCGAACTGCCTATCTAACGCACCCTCTGCCCCATACTGCATACTTGCAGCCCTCGGACCCATACCGTATCCAAGTGTGGCCTGTTGTGCTATCTGTTGTGCCGGGTCAAATCCAGCTACACTAGCTCCCTGATAGTAATTTGGGAGTTGTGACTGTAAGAGTTGATCGGCTCCTGCGAATCCCTTTTTGAGATAAGGTACTTGAATATCCCAAGGTTCGCTTTTCTGTGTAGAGCTTCCACCACCCATTATGCGTTCCCCCGGTCGCCGCCGTCTACTGGCTGTCCACCAACCGTAGCTACCATTGGACCATATTGACCTGTCGGGGTAGTCGCAAAGTTCCACGGAACTCTGTTAGTCATATCCCAAGGAAGTAGATTAGGTGCTTGGTGGTTCCACAAGTTATCTGCCATACCCTGTGCTGGTTGCATCCAAGGCTGATAGCTTGGGTCTACGCCCGGCATTGCTCTGGCTGGTGTGAAGTTAAATAAGTTCTGAGAATGGATTGGATAGTTAGGCATATACCCCGGCATACCTCCGCCAGTTCTGCCAAAACCACCACCATATCCTCCACCACCACCGTATCCTCCACCACCCGGATACATTGGGGGATACCCACCCCCACCCATCCAAGGCGGATAACCTCCACCACCTGTCCATGGGGGGAAGCCTCCACCTCCTCCCGGGGGAAAACCTCCACCTCCGCCACCACCGCCGGGGCCTCCACCTCCACCGCCTCCCCCACCGCCGCCGGGTTGGTTACGTGGGTCATCGACAGTCATAAGGCGACCATCTACAAATACGCGATCATCACCACCACCTTCTTCCCCTCTCTGTGGTGCGCCACCACCGCCCCACTGATGAATATTGCTATACCAAGGTTGCCTCCAATCGCTAGTAGGCCCACTTATAGTCTGACCACTTGCATCAGTAACGCGACCATCTGCATGGCTAACAGTCCCATCAGGATTAATTTCACCAAAAGTATCTACCTCATAGATGGCATCATTCGGCATTCCGAATATACCTTTTATTGCATTGCCAAATCTATCAAATCTACCCTCTTGGTTTACAAGAGGTGCTGTAGATGCTGGCCCTGTAGGTGCATTGAAAGCAGTTGTTGCAAAGTCAGAGGAAAATGTTGGACTGCGAGTAGTATCAAGGAAGCCACCAGCGAAATTATCACCGCCTTCCCTATCTGTTCTGCCACCTGTTCGAGCATCATAATAACCGCTACCTTCCTGATCTAGTCTACCTGTACCCAATGGAGCACTT
>Ga0255048_10001515_pt1 | contig 15942 bp, 17 predicted proteins | sample JV7_2_2_MG_FD_183619 | JGI IMG/M metagenome (GOLD analysis project Ga0255048, IMG submission 183619) | Seawater microbial communities from Jervis Inlet, British Columbia, Canada - JV7_2_2 | ecosystem: Environmental > Aquatic > Marine > Inlet | place: Canada: British Columbia | collected 2016-10-06
TCGACGAGTGCCACCTCACGTCCGGTACGTTCGCGCAAGATCTCGCGCAGCTCCGAGCTATCGCCCAGCGTCGCGGACATGAGCAGGAAGGTGGAGCCCGCGAGCTCCAGCAGGGGTATCTGCCAGGCGGCACCTCGTGCGAGATCCGCGTAGTAATGGAACTCGTCCATAACCACGTAGGGAGCGGCGACCGCTGCACCCTGGCGCAGGGCCATATTGGCCAGCACCTCCGCGGTGCAACAGATGATCGGCGCGCCGGGATTGATGCTCGCGTCGCCCGTGAGCATACCCACGTTGTCAGCTCCGAAGTCGTCGCACAGCGAGAAGAACTTTTGACTCGCGAGCGCCTTGATCGGGCTCGTGTAGAAGGAACGCTGGCGCTCGCACATGGCCTTGAAGTGCAGGCCCAGTGCCACCAACGACTTTCCCGAGCCCGTGGGCGTGCCGAGAATCAGGTGACGCCCCGCCAGCAGCTCGAGCAGGCCCTCCTCCTGCGCGGGATACAGCTCCAGCCCGATCTCTCCCACCCAATCGACAAAGCGATCCAGGATGAGATCGGGATCGGAGGTGGGCTGCGCTGGAACCCGCGCGAACAGCCCTGCGCGGGAAGTACTTACGGGGTCGCCAAGGCTCATGCGGTAGACATTGGACAGGGATGCCCAACTTAGCACGAACTGCGTCCAAAGACACACACCGGGAACCTGCGAGCGTCAGCTTCGGACTTTCTTGCAGAGAAATGACCAAAAGTATTCAAGTCGGAACCAGCTCGCTCCGTAAGGAGGCCCAGCTCCCCATTGTCACAGGAGGGATCGACCGTGCGGGGGCACATCTTCCAACGAGTTCTGACCTTCACGCTGGGTCTGGCACTGAGCGTGACCGGCGTCCTGTCTTGCCCCATTGCCGGCTCGCGCGAGCCCGGGGGTGCGGAGGCTCGAGCAGCGCTGTTCGAGGCCCGGCTCGAGCGTGTCGAAGTCGTACTTGAAGAACGCGCACGTCGCATCGGCGCGGCTGACCGCGCGCGCATCGCCGAGGAGCTGACGCGAGCCGATCTCGAACACGGGCTGGACGCCTTGCTCTTGCTGGCACTCATCGACCAGGAGAGCCGCTACGATCCGCGCGCCCGCGGACCCCGTGGTTCGCTCGGTCTGATGCAGATTCGGCCGTTCGTCGGAGCGGACGTGGCACAGCGCTACAAAATCCCCTGGGGAGGTCCCGCCACACTCGTGGATCCCGTGCTCAATGTGCGCATCGGCATTGCCTACCTGGCCGAGATGAGGAAAATGTATGGCAAGGATGAACTCGCGCTCGCCGCTTACAACATGGGTCCGTATCGCGTGAAGCGCATCCTCGCCAACGGTCGCCAGCCGCAGAGTCGCTACGCGGCACTGGTTCTGGACGGGTATCAGACACTGCGTCAGCGCTTCCTCAGCGAGGTCGGCACCGCAGCTTTTTAGTCCTGGATATCTCAGCAGCGGGCCGAGCCGGAATCAAGTCCCTTTCCTGCCGCGGCTCGAAGTATGAAATACTCCGGGCACGAGGGAGGATGCGCCATGCGTCAGATATGGATTCCCCGGGCCGGCCCTCCCGAGGTGCTCGAGCTACGCGAGGCCCCGGATCCCCTGCCCGGCCGGGGAGAGGTACGGATCCGCGTCGAGGCGTCGGGCGTCAACTTCGCCGACATCGTGGGCCGACTGGGTCAGTACCCCGACCTGCCCCGTATGCCGGTGGTTCCCGGCTACGAAGTCGCCGGCCGCATCGATGCGGTGGGCGAAGCGGTCGAGCTCGATTGGATCGGGCGCGACGTGCTTGCCATGACCCGCTTCGGCGGCTACTCGGACGTCGTCTGCATACCCGAGCACCAGCTTTTCGTACGTCCGGCCGAGATGAGCGCCCTGGAGGGGGCGGCGTTTCCCGTGAACTACTTGACCGCATATGCGCTGGTCGAGGTGATGGGCGGTCTCGGCTCCGGGGAGACGGTCCTGATTCACTCGGCCGGTGGTGGCGTCGGCATCGCGGTGATTCAGCTCGCTCGCCAGATCGGCGCGCAGATCATCGGTACGGCCTCCGCCTCAAAACACGACTTCTTGAAGTCGATCGGCGTCGACCACTGCATCGACTACACCACCGAGAACTTCGAGAAGCGTGTGCGTGTGCTAACGGCGGGCCGCGGAGTGGAGCTCGCTCTCGACCCCGTGGGGGGTGCCTCGTTCAAGAAGAGCTTCCGCTGTCTGGCCCCGAGTGGACGCATGGGCATGTTTGGTATGTCGACATCGGTCCGCGGCAAGAAACCCCGCCGCCTCGCCCTACCCCGCAGCGCGCTCTCGATCCCCTGGCTCAAGTTCAACCCTCTGGTGCTGATCAACCAAAACAAGGGCGTCTTCGGCGTGAATCTGGGCCATCTCTGGGACGAGGCGGATCGCGTTGCAGCGTGGATGGAGATTCTACTGCAGCACTATCGCCTGTCCGTCGTGCGACCCGTGATCGCAGCCCAGTTCGCGTTCGACGCTGCCGCGGACGCGCACCATTTCATCCAGGACCGCAAGAACATCGGCAAGGTTCTGCTCGTACCGTGAGGCAGGGGGTCGTCGGTTTATCCCGAGGACGCGCATGAACCTCCGCGGTGCGAGGGTCGCGGTGACGGGAGCCACGGGGTTTCTGGGGCGCTACATCGTCGATGCGCTACTCGGGCGAGGCGCACACGTCATCGGAGTCGTGCGCAATCCCGGAAAGCTGCCCGAGCTGCTTCAGAAAGGCGTCGAGCTGCGGCAGGCGGACCTCTCAGCACCCGCTCACCTTAAGCAGGCCTTTGCCGGAGTCGAGGCGGTCGTATCCAACGCTGCACTCCTGTCTCTGGGTAGGGCCCGCTGGGAATCGCTGCTGCAGGCAAACGTGGAGGGTACGCAGAACGTCTTCGAGGCAATGAGTGAAGCAGGGGTAGGACGTGCCATTCAGGTCTCGACGGTAGCGGTCTATAGATACCGCCGGGGTGTGGTGATTCGCGAGGATCACCCGCTGCGTGAGGCCGACGAGCGCATCACTCGCTTCAATGCCTACGGGAACTCGAAGGCCCGCTCGGAGCGGCTGGCTCGCGAGCTCGCGCAGGCACACGGGATCGCGTTGACCGTAGTTCGACCCAGCGGCGTCTACGGCGCCTTCGATCAGGGCGGCTTCACTCACACGTTCAAGCGTCTGATTTCCCTGCCGATCACCCTGTATCCGGTCGGGATCAGCTCGGGACTCGTGTACGCGGGCGACGTGGCCGAAGCGATCGTGCTCGCCCTGGAGCAACCCGCCTCCGCGGGCAAGGCCTACAACGTGACGGGGTCGGACGAAACTTTCTGGGAGTTCGCACGCGCATGGAAGCGCGCGGGCGGAAAGTCCTCCTGGCTCATGCTCCCGGTGCCGGTGCCCTCGCGCCGCTGCTACGACAACCGCCAGGCTCGGAAAGAGCTCGGCTGGACGCTACGCTCCTTCGAGGAGGGCTGCCGGGACATGTGGCGCCTGGAGCAAGCATGAGCGAGCTCATGAAAACAGCCGTGCGCCACAGCTCCCGCCGCCGGCAAGCGGAGCAGTGGCAGCTCGCGCTGTCCTCGCAAGGAATCGAGACGCGCCTCGCCTACACCCCAGAGGGCTGGACGGTCTTCGTAACGGAGCGGGAGAGCGTGGAAGCTGCGGTTGCGCTCGACAACTACGAGCACGAGAACGTGAGGCCGGAGCGAAAAGGCCCGACGGTCCAAGACTGGGGCCCCAGCTCCGCCGGCTTCATCATCGCGGGAGCGCTCGCTCTGTTCTATCTCGTAACGGGACCGCACGACCCGGCGGTCCCGTACTTCGAACGTGGGAGCGCGAGTGCCGCGTTAATCCTCGAGGGTGAGATGTGGCGAACGGTCACCGCCCTGACGCTGCATGCCGACCTCCCGCACGTGGTCGCCAACGCGCTGTTCATGGCCGTGTTCGTCACGGCCGTGTGCGTGTCACTGGGACCCGGTCTCGGCTCTTTCCTCTTGCTGCTGGCGGGCGCGTTCGGCAACACCCTGAATGCGCTGATCCAGGACCCGGGTCACTCCTCGGTCGGAGCCTCTACCGCGATCTTCGGCGCGATCGGAATCCTTGCCGGTCTGCGCGTAGGCCGCAGACACGCGCCGGAACCCCGGCCCCGCAAGCTGTGGTTTCCGATAGCGGCCGGCCTCGCTTTGCTGGCCATGCTGGGCATGGGCGCCCGCACCGATATCCTGGCGCATACGCTCGGACTCGTGGCCGGACTGGTCCTCGGATGGGCCGTCGGTGCGGTACGGGTGCGTCCCCCGGGAGCGATAGCCCAGGGGGTCTACCTGTTCATCGCACTCGGCGTCGTCCTTGCGGCCTGGAGTTTGGCCCTGGCCGGGTCCGGAGTTCTGCCGCCGTGGGCTCAGTCGAGCTGAATCGTGCCCGTAACACTCACGCGCACTTCGCTCTCCCCAGCTTCGACGGCGGGAGGTGTCACCATCTCACCTCCCGTGCGCATGGCGCGCATCGTGGACATCGGGCGCACCGGCGGCGGCCCCCCGGTGTGGATCGAGATCTCGACGATGCGGTAGCCCGACGAGCCCAGGTTCTTGCGCACGATTTCCGCCCGTTCCTTGAAGCGATTGAGGGCGGCTTCGATCATTTCGTCCTCCGCCACACGCCTCGCCTTCTGTGAGACCATGAATCCGAGTGACTGGAGCTGCAGCTGACTCTGCAGCTTGCCGATCAGCGCCGTCATGCGTTCGCTGTCGCGACTCTCGAGTAGAAGCTGCTGGCTCGCGCGCCAACGTACGGTCACGCCCTCGCGGCGCACCGGATGGGTCTGGTAGCCCCCGCTGCGGACCGTAATGCCTTCGCTCGAGCGCGCCTGGTCGAGAGCCCAGGTCATCGCGCGATTCACGACGTCCGCGACCTCTGCCGCCTCGCGGTCCTCCGCCTCAGCGGCCAGTGTGGCCTGCATCAGATCATTCGCCACCTGTTTCGAGCTCTCGGCCTTCAGGCGCACCCGATCCATCGCATCGCCCTCGGATGCGTCGCTCTCCGCTGCCTGCGCAGGCGCGATGCAAAGCGCCAGCGTGGCGATTCCCAAGAATGGAAAGCGAGCAAGAGCAAAGCGAGATGACCGTCTCATGGAGTCTCCTCATCTGAAGCGGCTCGCAGGGAGCTTAGCACCTCAGTGCTTGTGACGATGGTGCAGATCAGGCCAGTGTGGATGCGAGTGCACGCGCCGCTCGTGACGGTGCCAGTGGGTGTGCCGTGTGGAGGGCGATCGATCCGCGTGCTCGTGATAATGATGCCTGTCATCGTGGCGATGACTGTGGATGTGTTCAACCACCTTGTGCGCGTGCCAGTGGGCATGCTGGCTCATGAGCAGGAGCCCGACCGAGAGCACGAGGATCCCAGCGGATACAAGGTGCAAGGTGCCCAAAGGCTCGGCGAGTAGTCCGAAGGCCAGGCCAGCGCCCACGAAGGGCGCGCTCGCAAAAACCACCTGCGCCCTCGTCGCACCGAGCTGCTGCGCGGACGCGATGTAGAGCGCGATGCTCGCCCCGTACGAGAGCGCGCCCACCGCAAGGGCCACCAGCAATACGACGAGGCGCGCGTCGAGGGGTGCGAGCGCCAGGCCCAGAGTCAGGTTGGTCGTACCGGCGATGCTGCCCTTCCAGAGCGTGCTGCGGCTCGGGCTCAGTCCGTCGATGAGCGCGGTCCAGTGATTGTCGAGTCCCCAACACACGCAGGCGGCGACCACGAACGCACCGGCGGCAAAGCCCGGCCAGCCTCCCGCGTACGAGATCAATATGCCCGCCGCGAGCGTACCTCCGACGCCCAGCCAGCCGGGAGCACCCAGGTGCTCGCGGAAGATCCACACCCCAAGCGCCGCCGTAGCGGCCAGCTCGAGATTGAGAAGCAAGGACACCGAGCCGGCGCTGGCCAGGCGCAGGCCCAGGAGCAGCAACACGGGACCGAGCACGCCTCCGAGCAGCACCGCCCCTGCGAGACGCCGGCGGTTTGCACGATCGAGCTGCGTCAGCGCGCGACCGCCACGCTCGAGGAAAGCGGCCGGCGCCACGGCGAGTGCCGCCCCGAGATAGAGCAGACCCGCGAGCTGAAGCGGGCTCAGCTCCTGCAGCAGGAGCTTGCTCGCCGGCGTCGATGCACCGAACAAGATCGCCGACACAGCGGCGAGTGCGAATCCGTACAGACCCGCGCCGCGGGCTCCTTCTTGCTTCACCCGGCTAGATCTCGAGACCGCGCAAGCGCAGGGCGTTCCCGACTACAGAGAGAGAGCTCAACATCATGGCCGCGCTGGCGAACATGGGATTGAGCAGGAGCCCCAGCAGCGGGTACAGCACACCGGCCGCGATGGGCAGCCCGAGGGCGTTGTAGACGAACGCGAAGAATAAATTCTGCCGGATATTCCGCATGGTCGACTGACTCAAGGCTCGTGCGCGTACGATGGCCCGCAGGTCACCTTTGACGAGTGTCACCCCCGCGCTCTCCATCGCCACATCGGTTCCGCTGCCCATGGCGATGCCCACCTGCGCCTGTGCCAGCGCGGGTGCATCGTTGATCCCGTCGCCCGCCATGGCCACGATGGCACCGGCGGCCTGCAGCCGCTTCACGACCTCGGCCTTCTGCGCCGGCAGCACCTCCGCCTCGACATCATCGAGACCGAGCCGGCGCGCCACGGCCTCGGCCGTGATGCGGCTGTCGCCCGTCAGCATTACGATGCGCAGGCCCGCGTCACGCAAGCGCTGGATGGCCTCGGGCGTGGAGTCCTTCACCCGGTCTGCCACGGCCACGATACCGGCCACTTCCCCATCGACGGCTACGAAAACGATCGTCGCCCCTTCGGCGGCCAGCGCTTCTGCCTTTTCGATGAGCGCATCGGGGCTCGCACCACGTTCCTCCAGCAGCTTGCGACTTCCCAGCACCACGGAACGACCGCCCACCCGACCGATGACACCCCGGCCCGTCAGGGACTCGAAGCCCTCGACCGCAAGTAGCGAAATTCCAAGCTCCTCTGCTCCGCCCACGATCGCGGCAGCCAGCGGATGCTCACTGCCGCGTTCGAGGCTCGCGGCCAGCGCCAGCAGCTCACGCTCGTCCCAGCCCCCGGCGCTCTCCACGGCCACCAGACTCGGCTTACCCTCGGTCAAGGTTCCGGTCTTGTCGACGACGAGCGTATCGACCCGCCCCAGCACTTCGAGCGCCGTCGCGTCCTTGAACAGAACACCGGCGCGAGCCGCGCGTCCTGTCCCCACGATGATGGACATGGGTGTGGCGAGACCGAGAGCGCAAGGACAGGCGATGATCAGCACCGCGACCGCATTGACCATGGCGTAGGCCATCGCGGGAGGCGGCCCGATCAGCGCCCACACCACGAAGGTCAGGAGTGAGATCAGCACGACCGCCGGGACAAAGTACCCCGCTACGGCATCAGCGACGCGTTGGATCGGAGCCCGGCTGCGTTGCGCTTCGCTCACCATGCGCACGATCTGTGCGAGCAGGGTTTCGGCTCCCACGCGCTCCGCGCGCATGACCAAGCTACCGGTACCGTTGACAGTCGCCCCGGTCACGGGATCGCCCTCGCTCTTCTCGACCGGCATGGGCTCACCCGTGATCATCGACTCGTCCACGGAGCTCATCCCCTCCAGGACCAGACCGTCTACGGGCACCTTCTCGCCAGGGCGGACCCGCAGCCGGTCACCCGGATGCACGTGCTCGAGTGGAACCTCTTCTTCGGTTCCGTCCTCCCGCAGCCGCCGTGTCACACGGGGCGCAAGCTCGAGCAAGCCCTGAATGGCGTCCTGTGTGCGCCCCCGTGCACCTAGCTCGAGCACCTGACCCAGCAGCACTAGCGTCGTGATCACGGCCGCGGCTTCGAAGTAGAGCTGCACCGCGCCCCCAGCGCCGCGAAACGAATCCGGAAAGATGCCGGGCAGCAGCATCGCCACCGCGCTGTAGCCATAGGCAGCTCCGATTCCGGTAGCGATCAGGGTGAACATGTTGAGATTCCGGGTCCGCAGCGATGTCCAGGCGCGCGCGAAGAAGAGCGCACCACCCCACAGGACCACCGGGCTGGCGAGGACAAACTGCAGCCGACCGATCCAGAGCGCGGACAGCGCGCGCTGCACGGGCTGACCCGGAATCAGCTCCGACATCGCGAGCGTGAGTGTCGGCAGCGTCAACACGAGGCTGACCCAGAAACGCCGGCGCATCTCCACCAGCTCCGGGTCCGGCCCGCTGTCTCTGGTGCTCACGAGCGGCTCGAGAGCCATACCGCAAAGCGGGCACGCACCCGGCCCCGTCTCTTGAACCTCCGGATGCATCGGGCAGGTGTACACCGCAGCCGGAGCGCTCCCGCGCCCTGGCTCGATCTGTGCGCTCATTCAGGGGCCCTCTCGGGCCTCGAATTTAGGGCATGAGCGTTCAGACGCCCGCGACGCGTTTGAGCGCCGCGCGGAAGGGGACGGTCAGCAGCAACCCACCACCCAGCGGGGCCAGGGCGTGCGACAGGATCACGTGGCGCACGCTGGTCTCGGGACAGCTCACGTGCACCAGCATGGCCCCCAGAGCCACCGCTCCCGTGGTCCCGGCAAGGACTGCAATCAACGGGCGGTACGGAGCACCGCGCGAGACGAACGCCAGCACCCCGAGGGCGGGCGGCAGTGCGATCAGACACGCGACGGCGAAGCAGGCCAGGTCGTTCTGGAAGGGGCAGGCCACGGGCACCGGACCCGCCTGACGCAGGACGAGTATCCCACCCATCACGGAGGCCAGCAGAACGCCGCCCAAGCCGAGCGCGAGGCTCACGCGCGCCGCATGCTCCCGACCCGGGACGCTGCTTGCCAGGGCCGCCACGATACCCCCGAGCGCGATCAGGCCCAGCCCCAGCAAAATGGCCATGAAGGCGCTCCTGGGATCGAGAATTTGCAGCAGGTCGGGGCGCACCCCCCGGATCGCAAGCGCAAGCGCACCCACCAGGAACCAGGCCAGGGTCACCGTAACAACCGCCTGGCGCAGGCGCGGAATCCGACGTACCGGCGGGACGTCCCGTGTCAGCCTCTCAATCACCTCGCTCGTGCCCTGGCTGCTCATTCTTCCCTTCCTCCGAGCAGCTTGCGCAGCGCGCGATAGCCGCGATGTGCACGCACCTTGAGCGCACCGGGACTGACCCCGACCTGCGCAGCAGCCTCCGCGACCGAGAGTCCCTTGAGATGGATCAGCTCGACGGCCTCGCGTTGCGAAGCCGAGAGCTGCGAGAGTGCGTCGCTCATGCGCGGCGAGAGGGCTAGATTCTCGGGCTTGGGCGCCTGCGGCTGAGCCGCCTCACCCACCGCGTCGAGCGATATTTCACGCCGCAGCCGTACGCTGCGCGCGCGCTGCGCGTCGATCACCGCGTTGCGCGCAATCGCCCAGAGCCAGGGACCGAAAGGTCGCTCTGGACGGTAGGTATGACGCGCGCGATGGATCGAGAAAAGCACGGCCTGCACCACATCCTCCACGGACGAGGGGTCGCCGAGGCGTCCCCTCACGAAGCCGCGCAGGGGCGGCAAGATGCTCTGAAGTAGACGCTCATACTGGACCGAATCTCCGCTCTGGGCAGCGGCCATCCACTCCGCCCAATCCGCATCACGGGGGTTCGCACTGGTTCTACGACGGTCCATACGTCCCTTCTGCGCAGACGGTTACCGGATCCCGACCGTAACCGCCGCTAAGCTCCTATCGTATCGCATGCCGGGTCCTATGACGCGAGGGTAAGAATGCGTTCGGCTTGGATTGCTGTTCTCAGCCTGTGTCTCCTTCTGGCCGCGGCCAGCAGCGCGAGCGAGCCGCAACAGGCTCCGGTTCGCAACGGCTTCACACTGGCACCCAGCTCGATCGCCGTGGAGAAGATTCTGGGAGGCGGCCCTCCGCGTGACGGCATCCCGGCCCTGACGCGGCCCACAGTGGTCCCCGCGGCCAAAGCCTCCTGGCACGACGACGAGATCGTCATCGGCGTGGCGCAGGGAGAGGCAGCGCGCGCCTATCCAATTGCCATCCTCAACTGGCATGAGCTCGTGAACGACACACTCGGGGGACATCACATCCTCGTCTCTTACTGCCCCTTGTGCGGAACCGCACTGGTGTATGACCGCCAGACGGGCGACCGTGTTCGAACTTTCGGCGTATCGGGCCTGCTCTACCAGTCGGATCTTCTGCTCTACGACAGAGAAAGCGAAAGCCTCTGGTCACAGATCGCCGCTTCGGCCGTCACGGGGCCGGCAATGGGACAACGGCTTCGCGTTCTGCGCTCGGCGCTGATGCCCTGGGGAGCGTGGAAGGCGCGCCACCCGAACACGAGCGTGCTCTCATTGGACACCGGTCACCGGCGGCCCTACGACGAAGATCCCTACGCCGGGTACGCGACGAACAAGCAACTCATGTTTCCGGCGCCACTCGATCCGCGATATCACCCTAAGATGCCGACTCTCGGCGTGAGGCTCGCGAGCGGCGCCGCCCGCGCCTATCCTGCCGAGGAGATCGTGCGCGCTGGCGGTCGGGTCGAGGATCGCTTCGAAGGTCACTCCGTGACTGTAAGCTACGAGCCCGACATTCAGGTCTTCGACGTCGAAGCACCCATGGAGCTCGAGGTGATCGAGGGCTACTGGTTCGCCTGGTCTGCCTTTCACCCGAAAACCTCGGTCTTCGTCGTAGACACGAACTCGTCGGGCGCCGGCGCCCAGCCACAGAACACCCCGTAGCCGATGGCTCCGTGCGCCCCGCGCCTGCGCAGCGCACTAATCGGCCTACTGCCCGTGCTACTGCTCGCCTGCGCGAGCTCGAACGACGCCGCGCGGTATCGGCTGGCCGGAAGCGGAACCCAGTGGCAGAGTGTCGGCGGGGATCACGTCCTGGAGGATCTGCGCGGGCGCTATCCGGACTTCTTCGAGCTGGTCCTGGATCCCACGAAGAAAACCGAGCTGAATCTGCTGCCTCTACGTGACGACCTCGAGTACCGTCCGGTGGACCGACGCAACTATGATGCGTTGAACGCGGTAGCCATCGCCTACTTCGAGTTGAACTCCCGCGCGGAGGCGAGCCGCGGCGGGTCGAGCTACCTCGGGGACTCCTTTCGCTCAGCCCAGCTCGTCGCGGTCCCCTGGCGAGCGTACGGCGAGGTGGACAGCGGTCCCCTGCGTGACGCGATTCTCGACTTCTTCGAAGACATCGCCAATGGCGAAAAGCTTCGTTCCAGGACTACGGCCTCGCGCCTGACCCGAACCGTCTCTTCGCTCGAGAAGAAGGAGAGCGATCCCTGGCGCGTTGAGCGCATTCGGCTCATCGTCGAGCGGCTGCAGGACGAGCCTCCCACTTCTCGATGACATCTCCCGCTGCGCCGACTAACTTGCGGGCGGAGTTTCAACGCAGGGGGAGCCTTTGAAGATGGGTCTGTTTGTCGACATCAGCTCGCAGCTCAAGGACGCCATGCGCGCCAAGGACAAGGTGCGCCTGAACGCGCTGCGCAGCATTCGAGCCGCCTTTCTGGCGGCCACGAAGGAAGACGGGGCGGAGAGTCTATCGGACGAGGCCTGTGTACCCTTGCTCCGGAAACTCGAGAAGCAGCATCGCGAGAGTATTGATGCCTTCGAGGCTGCGGGCCGCGACGAGATGGCCGCTGCGGAGAAAGCCGAGCTCGCGGTAATTCAGGAGTTCCTGCCCAGCCTGGCGGACGAAGCCACGACGCGAGCCTGGCTGCAGGAAGCCATCGCCGAGACGGGAGCAAGCAGCGCGCGAGATCTCGGACGTGTGATGGGCGCGATCATGAAAGCCCACCGGGGCGAACTCGACGGCGCCCTCGCCAACCGAATCGTAAGGGAGCTTCTGACCCAGTAGATACCGCGCTAAGAACCTGGGGCCCTATCGTCTAGCGCACCCCCGATCGGAATCTCTGCCACCTCATCGGCGGATTCTACAGGCTCCGCGGGTGGCTCCGTCGCGATCGGCTCGTCCGAAGGCGCCGGGGCCTTCTTGAGCAGCAGGGGCGCATCCGTGAAGCCGCGGCCGATGGCCGGCGCGCGCTCCTCACACAGCGAGCGAGTGCCCTCCGCAAGATGGTCCCAGACGGCGGTGTACTGACGGGTCAGGTCGCCGAAAAGGTCCGAGGTCTGCATGAAGTGCTTTGCGACCTGGTCCTGGTAGCCCGCAAGCTCCTCCCGTGTCTGGCGCAGCTCTCCTTCGAGCCGACGTGCGCGCGCACGCGCACCTTGACCGCCGCGTGACAGCGCCAGGCCCAGGAATAGCCCGGCCAGGAACAGGGCCGTCACCACACCAACCAGAATCCACTCCGTGCTCTCCAGTCCCACGTCCCTACTCTCCTTTGCTCCTTTGCTGGAGGTTCTCTCGGAATCGCACCCTCGAGATTAGCGCAGCCACCCGCTAGCGACCGCTTCGCTGCGCCCGAACGGGGGTGACCGGACGCACCGCACCCTGCTCGCGCAGCTCCGTCAGCTTGAGCACGTGACCGCTATACGAGACGGGCTGTCGGGCCAGCCACAGCACCGCATCCGACATGATCACGGGATCTTCAAAGCCGGAGAAGTCGCCCTCGCCGAGCGTGAAGGTGAAGCCTTCGCTCCAGACGGGCACATCGAGCCGAATGCAGTTCAGCGCCACCCGCCCCTTGAGCTCGTGAGCAAGAGCCTGCGTCAGCGCCTCGAGGCCGGCTTTGGTGGCCGTATAGCTCGGGCGTCCGAACTCGGGCCAGGCCGCAGCCTCCGAGGAGATGTTGATGACCTGCCCGTTCTCTGCAAGGCGCGGACAGAAAGCCTGCATCAGGTAAAAAGGGCCGTTGAGATTTACGTCCACGGCCAGGCGCCAACGCTTGGACGCATCTGTGAGGGCCGGACCCGGAACGGCCACCGCGGCGTTGTTCACCAGCAGATCGCAGCGCTGCCACTCCGCGTACACCCGATCCGCAAGCGCATGAATTGCAGCCTCGTCGCGCACGTCGAGCCCGACGGCCAACGCGCGACGCCCCTGAGACCGTACCTGCTCCGCCGTCTCGTCCACGGTTCCCGGGAGCTTGCCGGGCACGTCCGCCGAGGAGCGAGCCACACAGACGATGTCGTAGCCCTCGGCGGCCAGATCGATGCAGAGTTGCTTCCCGATCCCCCGGCTCGCGCCGGTGATGACGGCCACAGGTGATGCCAAGGAGCGTCTCCCCTCGCGGTAAGCGGCTTGCAGCTTACTGCGAGGGCCCGAAACTACGCAAGCATGTCGATGCCGCTACGGGCGCTTTGGATCGTTCGACCTACCATACCTCCGTCATGGACATCGATCCGAAGCTGGCCTTCTGGACAGGGGCCTGGATCAACATGCTGCTCGCACTCGCGTGTGGTTTCGCGGGCGTGCGTCAGGTCCGCAGAGGCAAGGTGGCCGCACATCGCCGACGTATGCTCGGCGCGGGCGCTCTCGTCGTGCTGTTCCTGGTGTCGTACGTGTTTAAGGTCGCTCTGCTGGGGCCGGAGGCGCTCGAGACCTGGAGCCGGCGCTTTGTCGTCGTGCTGCGCGTGCATGAAGCCTGCGTATTCAGCATGCTCGTTTCGGGCAGCATCGCGGTTTATCTGGCCCACAAGCTCGGTCTGCGCGACGCGCAGTTCGACGCGGACGGACGTGTTGTCAACGCGCCCAGCACGCTGCATATCCATCGCCGCGCGGGATGGGCGGCGCTGATTTCCGGGGTGCTGGGTCTCTTCACCTCGGCCTACGTGCTCTATGGCATGGCGGCGAGGCTGGGAGCGGTCTGAGGCTCAGACAACGATCCGGTAGATCACGGTCCCACGCGCAATCAGCCGAGCGTCGGAAGCGCTAGCAATTTCCACCGCGCTGAAGAAAAGATCCTGATCGCGCTGGATCACACGGCCATAGCCAATCAGATCGTCCTTGGGCGGGGGACCGAGAATCTGCGCCTGCAGCGCCGGGGTCGAAGCCTTATAGGGTCCGGGGCCCGTTTCTGCCCAGGAAGCCATTGCTCCAGTGGTATCGAGAAGCGCGAGCGCAGCGCCCTCGTGCATGGCCCCGCTCTCATCGGCGTTGGCGTCGGTAAACGGCATGACGATACGCGAGTGAGAGTCGGCCATATGCTCGATGTGGAGCTTGCGCGCGGCCATGAAGGGAACTCTCCCGATCAGCGGTCCCATGGGGCCAGGGTCCGAGGCACCCTCGTCGCCATGGCTGCTCACGCGCACGGGTTCTTCCGCGCCGAAGCGTCCGCGCACCAGGCTGGTAGCCATCGCAATCGGCTTGCCCTGCTCCGTCTCCACACGGGTCTCGACGAAACACACCTGCTTGCCCCTGCGTAGCAAACGCGCCTCGGCCACGACTCCCTCTTCGATCGCCGCCGAGAGGTAGTTCACCTGCAGCCCACAGGTGTGCCAGGGACCGGCTTCGGGTCCGAGCACCGCGCGCGTCACCGCCTGACCACCGATGACGGCCAGCGAGGCCGCGCATCCGCCGTGAAGCGCTTTTCCGGGGTTGCTGTTCTCCTCCTTGTACGGAAGCAGCAGGCGCGCCGAATCCTGGGCGAGGCGTTCGAGTCGAACGCCCAACCCAAGGGAGTAGCCCGATTCCGAGAGCCAGCGCTCAACGAGTTCCATCGGGTGCTACCTGCCGTCTCGCGTACATCGCACGCGTCTGTCGGCCAATGGTCTCCACGGCCACGCGACGCGGGAGCAACCGGCCCATGAGGAATCCTGCCACACGATTCACACGTCCGGCGACCGCGCTCGGCCGCTTCCCCAACGCGGCCAGTGCCTCGGACGCCACCTCCTCCACCTCCATCACGGGGGGTCCCAGGGATCCCGTTTTCCGCGGCTGCGACGCCTCGTAGTTGGGCGTCCGCGTCGCCCCCGCACTGAAAGCGAGCACGTCGATCCCGTGTTCGCGCAGCTCGTCCCAAAGACCCTCGCCCAGTACGCGGTTGTAAGCCTTGCTGGCCGCGTAGGTGGCGATCAGCGCGCTGCCCTGATGCCCGGCGAGCGAGGACATCAGCAGGATACCCCCGCGTCCACGAGTGGCCATGCGCCGGCCGAACTCGTGCGCCAGGACGAGCGGCGCGCGGCAGTTGACGTCGATGATCTTCAGCTGTTCCTCGAGCTCTTGCTCGAGGAAGGGACCGATCAGCTCGTGCGCGGCGTTATAAACCAGCAGTCCCACGTCGAGGTCCCGGGTGCTCTCACACAGAGCAGACTGTAGATCCGTGTTCCCCAGGTCGAACGTGATCGTGCGTACCTGAATCCCGTAGGCCTGACTCAGCTCTTTGGCGCGTTCTGCGAGAAGCTCTGCGCGCCTCGCAATCAGGACCAGATTCAAGCCCCGAGCAGCAAGCTGTCGCGCGAACTCCGCGCCGAGCCCGACGGAGGCGCCTGCAACCAGGGCCCAGGGCCCGTACTTGGAACGAAAGGTGGTATTGGAAGAAGTCATGGGCGGGCATCCTAGACCCACGCGCATCCACAGGGCAAGCGTCCGCTTGCGCCTCAGGCCACGGACACAACGGTGTAGCGGTGAAGCTGCAGGCTGTTCGACCAGTGGTCGTCGGGTAGACCCGCCTTGCGTTTGAGCTCCCGTACGAACCTGCACGCATCCGGCAGGCTGTCCCATACCGCAGGCAAGAAGGTACCAACCCGCTCGCCCTCACGGATCACCAGGCCGTCGACCTTGGGACGTAGCTGAGCGATCAGCTCATCTTCTGACTCGGCTTGAATCCGCTCCAGCGGGCTCAGGATCGAGAGGTGGACCTCGAGCTCGTCGAGCTCGGCTGCAGTCAGCGGCGGGAAACGTGGATCGGCAAAGGCCGACCCGTAGGCGTTGTGCGCGATATCCGCCACGAGCGGCCGCCGCGCCTCGAGACTTCCGGTGCAGCCTCGCAGGGTATGCGCGTGCTGCAGGGTG
>Ga0255048_10001518_pt1 | contig 15925 bp, 11 predicted proteins | sample JV7_2_2_MG_FD_183619 | JGI IMG/M metagenome (GOLD analysis project Ga0255048, IMG submission 183619) | Seawater microbial communities from Jervis Inlet, British Columbia, Canada - JV7_2_2 | ecosystem: Environmental > Aquatic > Marine > Inlet | place: Canada: British Columbia | collected 2016-10-06
CACGTACTGGTGAATTGACTCCGCCAGCGATGACGGCTTGCGCGTTTGAAAAAAGACTCATGAAATTCCTCCCAGGGACGGCGCATCCTACTTCAGTGGTGGTGGCTCGCTCAACTGGTGAACATCGTAGCCGATACCTTTGAGTTGATTTGGAACGCCTTGCGGGCCGATAAGGTGCAATGCGCCGACAATGATCAGGTAATCGTCATCATCGTCGAGCAGCTCTTCTATTCGCCCGACCCAGCGCAAATTGCGGTCGGTGACGAGTGCTTTATTGAGTTCTTCGTGTTTGGCTAGCTCGTCCAGCATGCCGGATTCCAATTCTGCAATATCGCCGTGGTGCCAGGCATCGACAAGATCATCCATCATCTCTCCTAACTTGGCGCTTTCGGCGAGTGTTGAAAGCAGCATATCTCGCTGCGCCTGCAATGACATGCCATCCAGGAACTGAATTTGCTCTTCAACGGTCTCGAAACCCTCGATTGTTTTTCCGTCACGGGTGGCTTTCGACATCATGTGCATCTCGATGCCCAGTGACGGGTTGAAGCCGATTCTGCTGAGCATCATGATCTCAACGGTCATCGCTGCATACCAGGGCTCGGTCTTGCTCAGCATGTCGAGCGGGATGTCGATCGTCTCAGCGGCCGCAGTAGCCACAATGTAGAGTTCATCGCCCATCAGGTCACGCAGCGTCGTTTCGTCCTGCAAGACGCCGAACCGGGTGAACGCGGCCTGTGCGGCGAATGGGTCCATATCATCCATGTCGACTTCCATGATCAGCACTTCAGCGTCGTCGTAAACTGCGTCGATTGCCGTTGGCAGTGGATAGTCCTGTGATCTCAGAAGATGAATCGAGCCCAGCAGGTAAACGGAATTACTGGCGCCCGCGACCTCCCACATTGTCACCGGGTGTCCGAAATCGTCTGCATGCACCGGCAGTGCCAGAAGGGTAAGTGAGAAAAAGAGCGGCGCAATTCTCAACTGCCTACCCAGATCAATTCATTTTCGTTGCTGCCGTCCGCATGCAGGGTGATGCGGCGGTAGGCTGGTGGACGGTCATCGATCTCGAAGTTGTCGCTGCCGGGTTTGAACTGGCGGCAGGTGGACGGTGTACCGATGACCTGAATGCCATTATGCTCATGTTCGTATGGCTGGTGAACATGGCCAAAAACGAGTAATCGCACCCGGCCTGTTGCTTGCAGTTTTTCGAGCAGATCTGCGCCATTTTTCAAAGCAACCGTGTCGAGCCACGTACTGCCCATCGGAACAGGTGGGTGGTGCAAACAAACCATAATGTGTTTTGCCGGGCTTGCGTTGACTATTGTGTCGAGTCGTTCGAACTCATCGGTTGCGATCTCACCACCGGCGTCGCCGGTGATGCAGCTGTCAAGACCGACCAGCAACCAATCCCGAAGCTCCTCCGTGGCGCAGTAAGAGAACGGCGGTTGCCTGCAAACCGGTTTCATCAGATCGCGGACGTCGTGATTGCCCGGGACACAGTGCATGCGCATATTAAGAGGCAGCAGCAGTTCGCGAAACCGGTCATAGGCCTCAGCACTGTCGTCCTGAATAAGATCGCCGGTGATCAGCACGCGTTCTGCGCGCCAGTCACCGGCGTTGTAGTGGTCAAGAACCTGCTGCAAAGAATCCGCAGTGACAGTACCTCTGAGTTCGCCTTCAGTGTCGGCGAACAAGTGTGGATCGGTCAGGTGAAGGACCCGAATCGAATCACTGTCAGTTACGTCATCGCTCGCTTGAATAAGGAGTTTCCCTTTGACCGAGTACTAGTAGCGATAGTGCTCCGGTTTGTACGGTCCGGACTTTTCAACACCGATGTAATCGGCCTGTGCACTGGACAATTCGGTGACCTTCGCACCGATGCGGTCCAGGTGCAACCGCGCAACCTTTTCATCAAGGTGCTTCGGCAGGACGTAAACCTCTTTGCCGTAGTCGTCGCCATTTTCCCAAAGCTCAATTTGCGCCAGAACCTGGTTAGTGAACGAATTCGACATGACGAAGCTTGGGTGTCCCGTCGCACAACCGAGATTTACGAGGCGCCCTTCGGCGAGCAGGATAATGCGCTTGCCATCCGGGAAAATAATGTGATCAACCTGCGGCTTGATATTTTCCCACTCGTACTGTTTCAGGTACGCAACGTCAATTTCATTATCGAAGTGACCTATGTTGCAGACGATCGCCTGATTGCGCATACGGTCCATTTGCGGTCCGGAGACGACGTGGTAATTGCCCGTCGAGGTAACGACAATGTCCACCTGATCGCAGATGTCGTCAAATTTGACGACTCGGTAACCTTCCATAGCTGCCTGCAGCGCACAAATCGGATCGATTTCCGTAACCCAGACAGTGGCTCCGAGACCTTTCAGCGATTGCGCGCAACCTTTGCCCACATCTCCATAGCCACAAACGACAGCAACCTTGCCAGCAATCATGACGTCTGTGGCGCGCTTGATGCCGTCGACCAGTGATTCGCGACAGCCATACAAATTGTCGAATTTCGATTTTGTTACCGAATCATTAACGTTGAAAGCCGGGCACGCGAGGGAGCCGTCTTTCATCATGTCATACAGACGCTTGACGCCGGTCGTCGTCTCTTCCGACAAACCCTTCACGCCTTCCATGATCTCGGGGTAATTTTCATGCAACCTCATCGTGAGGTCGCCGCCGTCATCGAGGATCATATTCGGCTGCCAGCCATCGGGTCCATTGATGGTTTGCTCGACACACCACCAGTACTCGTCCTCGGTCTCGCCTTTCCAGGCGAAAACAGGAACACCGAATTCTGCGATTGCGGCGGCAGCGTGATCCTGCGTAGAGAAGATATTGCACGAGGACCAGCGAATATCGGCGCCGAGCTCTTTCAGTGTTTCGATCAACACCGCTGTCTGGATGGTCATGTGCAAGCAACCCGTGAGACGAACGCCGTGCAGCGGATTCTTGCCTTTGTACTCTTCGCGCAATGCCATGAGGCCGGGCATTTCAGTCTCGGCGATGGCAATTTCCTTGCGGCCCCATTCGGCCAAAGAAATATCTGCAACTTTGTAGTCATTATCGTGAATAGCGTGAGCTTCGCTGCTCATGGTGATTCTCCCAAAAAAAGTTTACGCAGCGGCGGCTTTCAGCGCTTCTGCTTTGTCAGTGTGTTCCCAGCTGAGATCGATGTCTTCCCGGCCAAAGTGTCCGTAAGCGGCTGTCTGACGATAGATCGGCTTGATCAGATCCAGCATCGCCAAAATTCCGTATGGGGTGAGGTCGAAGTGTTCGCGTATCAGCGCTGTCATCTCTGCATCCGAAATGGTTCCGGTGCCAAATGTCTGCACGCTGATGGATGTTGGCTCTGCGACACCAATTGCGTAAGACACCTGAATTTCGCAACGCTCGGCGAGACCGGCGGCGACGATGTTCTTCGCAACGTAACGACTGGCGTAGGCAGCGGAGCGGTCGACCTTGGATGGGTCTTTGCCAGAGAATGCACCACCACCATGGCGCGCGGAGCCGCCGTAGGTATCAACGATAATCTTGCGTCCGGTCAGACCGCAGTCACCCATAGGACCACCGATTTCGAATCGTCCGGTTGGGTTGATGTGGTATTGCGTATCAGCGCTAAGCAACTCGGCAGGCAATATGGGCTTGATGATTTCTTCCATCACACCTTCGCGTAAATCTGCCATTGAAATGTCCGGGCTGTGTTGTGAAGACAGAACAACGGCATTGATCGAGACCGGCTTGTTATTTTCGTAGTTGAAGGTCACCTGGCTTTTCGCGTCCGGGCGCAGCCACGGCAAGGTGCCGTTCTTGCGCACTTCTGCCTGCCGCTGGACCAGGCGATGCGAATAGGTGATGGGCGCGGGCATGAGAACTTCGGTCTCATTGGTAGCATAGCCAAACATCAGACCCTGATCGCCGGCGCCTTGTGCTTGCTCGGATTCGCGGTCAACGCCTTGCGCAATATCTGGCGATTGTTTGCCGATTGCATTGAGCACCGAGCAGGTTGCGCCGTCGAAGCCTTTGCTCGACTCGTCGTAGCCGATATCGAGCACGACCTCGCGCACGATCTCTTCCATGTCGACCCAGGCAGAGGTCGTAATCTCGCCGGCCACAATGACCATGCCTGTCTTGACCATGGTTTCACAGGCGACGCGCGCTTTTGGATCCTCGGCGATAATCGCATCGAGAATGGCGTCGGAGATCTGGTCGGATATCTTGTCCGGGTGGCCTTCGGAGACCGATTCGGATGTAAAAAGGAAAGCGTCAGACATAACTAATGTGTATCCAAAATTACGGGTGGCGCATTGTACCCTTGATGCGGCCCTCGATAACAGGGAAAATACGCGGTCCACCAAGTTCGATTATCACCCCTCACAGATAGAGGCCGCGAAGGTCCACAATACAAGATAGGTCACATGTCACTTAAAGAATTGAGCGCCGGCCGACCGGCCCGGCGCGATCTCGCGAATGCGATTCGAGCCCTGAGTATGGATGCGGTTCAGGCCGCTAACTCAGGCCATCCGGGTGCTCCAATGGGCATGGCCGATATGGCCGAAGTGCTCTGGAATGACTACCTGCAACACAATCCGGCCAACCCGCAATGGGCCAACCGCGACCGGTTCGTATTGTCGAACGGCCACGCATCCATGTTGTTGTATAGCCTGCTGCACCTGACGGGCTACGAAGAGTTTTCGATCGATCAGGTCAAGAACTTCCGTCAATTCGGTTACAGGACAGCGGGACACCCGGAATACGAGCCGGGTGGACCGATCGAGACAACGACGGGTCCGCTGGGCCAGGGCATGACGAATGCAGTTGGCATGGCGATGGCCGAAAAAATGCTGGCGGCCGAGTTTAATCGTCCCGGCCACGATATCGTCGATCACAAGACCTGGGTTTTCCTGGGCGATGGCTGCCTTATGGAAGGCATATCACACGAGGCCTGTTCGCTTGCTGGCACACTGAAGCTTGGCAAGCTCATCTGCCTGTATGACGACAACAATATCTCGATTGATGGCGAAGTAGGCGGCTGGTTCACGGATGACACCGTTAAGCGTTTTGAAGCTTATGGCTGGCAGGTTATCGGGGATGTTGACGGCCACGACGCGACTTCGATCGCCGCCGCCATCGAGCAAGCTACCTCGGACACTGACCGACCGACGTTGATCTGCTGCAAAACCATTATTGGCTTCGGCTCACCCAACAAGCAGGGCACTGCAGCAACACACGGCGCACCATTGGGTGATGAGGAAATCGCTGCAGCCAGAAAGGAGCTCGGATGGGAGTCGGCACCTTTTGAGATTCCTGCTGATATTGCTGCCGCTTGGGATAGTGAAGCGCGTGGTGCTGCTACAGAAAGTGCCTGGGATGCCGTATTTTCGGCCTACGAAGCCGAGCATCCTGAGCTCGCCGGCGAATTCTTGCGGCGGATGACCGGTAACTTGCCAGACGACTGGAGCGACTTCGCCGACAAAGCCGTTGCCCGCATCGACGATGCGGGCGAATCGGTCGCAACGCGGAAAGCTTCACTGATTGCGTTGAATGCATTCGCGCCGGCACTACCCGAAATGGCCGGTGGTTCTGCTGACCTGACAGGTTCCAATCTGACCAAGCACAACGGATCAGTTCCTATATCGGGAGATGACGCAGCCGGTAATTACGTCTGGTTTGGCGTCCGCGAATTCGGCATGACCGCGATTTGCAACGGCATGCGTCTGCACGGTGGCTGGTTACCGTACTCGGGCACATTCCTGACGTTCTCTGATTACTCGCGAAATGCGCTGCGCATGGCCGCCCTGATGAAGATTCAGAATGTCCTCGTATACACACATGACTCAATCGGTCTGGGCGAAGACGGGCCGACGCATCAGCCCGTCGAACACACGGCGTCATTACGCCTGATGCCGAACATGAGCGTCTGGCGTCCGTGCGACGCAGTTGAGACCGCGGTTGCCTGGCGCTACGCCATCGAACGGCAGGATGGACCGACGAGTCTCATCCTGACCCGCCAGGGATTGCCGCATCAGGCACGTAGCGCTGGACAGATTTCGGATATCGCGCGTGGTGGCTACGTATTGAAAGACACTGACACAGTGGCAGATATTGTCTTCATCGCAACGGGCTCAGAAGTTGCTTTGGCGATGTCAGCGACAGAAGTGCTGGCAGCGGATGGTGTGAAAGCGCGCGTTGTGTCCATGCCGAGCACGGATGTATTCGAGGCGCAAGACGCGGCTTATCGTGAGGCGGTCTTACCAGCAACGGTTACCGCGCGAGTGGTTATCGAAGCAGGTGTGACGGCATCGTGGTGGCGTTATGCTGGACCAGCCGGACAAGTGATCGGTCTGGACCGTTTCGGCGAATCAGCACCGGCAGATGAATTATTCGAACACTTCGGCTTTTCGACGGACAATGTAGTTGCGGTCGCGAAAGACGTACTGAAATAAGCAATTTAATTTTGATTTTGGAGTAGTAAGAAATGGCAATAAAGATAGGCATCAACGGTTACGGTCGCATCGGGCGCAACATTTTGCGTGCAATTCACGAATCTGGCCGTGCTGGCGAATTTGATGTGGTTGCCATTAATGATCTGGGCGACTCGACCGCAAATGCACACCTGACGCGCCGCGATACGGCACATGGGCCGTTTCCTGGCACGGTTGAGGTCGACGGCGATGACATCATCGTCAATGGTGATCGCATCAAGGTCTTTGCAGAACGCGATCCGGCCAAACTACCGTGGGGTGAGCTTGGTGTAGAGGTTGTATTTGAGTGCACGGGTTTCTTCCGCACGCGTGAAACGGCTGGCAAGCACATCGAAGCCGGCGCTAAAAAGGTTGTGATATCGGCACCCGGCGGCGCCGATATCGACGGCACTTTTGTCTACGGCGTCAACCATGACAAGCTGACAGCGGACCACAACATCATTTCGAATGCGTCGTGCACAACAAACTGCCTCGCGCCACTGGTTAAGCCGTTGCATGAGTCGATCGGCGTCAAGCACGGCATAATGACGACCATCCATGCGTACACGAATGATCAGGTCCTGACAGATGTGTATCACTCGGACCTACGTCGCGCACGATCTGCAACGATGTCGCAGATCCCGACCAGCACTGGTGCTGCCAAGGCAGTCGGTCTGGTATTGCCGGAGCTCAATGGCAAGCTCGACGGATTCTCCATGCGCGTTCCGACGATCAACGTGTCAGCAGTCGACCTGACGTTTGTTGCTGCACGAGCGACCTCGGTCGATGAGATTAACGATATTCTGAAAGCTGCCAGTGAAGGGCCGCTCAAGGGCGTGCTGGCTTATAACGATGAGCCGCTGGTGTCGATCGACTTCAATCACGACCCGGCATCGTCAACGTATGACTCAACGCTGACCAAGGTAATGGACGGTACCCTGGTGAAAGTTTGTTCGTGGTATGACAACGAGTGGGGTTTCTCGAATCGCATGCTCGACACGACCGTGGCACTGGTTAACGCCAAATAACAAGACCACCTGGTCTGGAGTTGTTATGTCTGTCATCAAAATGACTGACGTCGATTTGCGGGGCAAGCGAGTCTTGATCCGCGAAGATCTCAACGTTCCCGTTGCTAACGGCGAAGTGACCTCAGATGCTCGAATTCGCGCGGCCCTGCCAACGATCAGGGCTGCGCTCGATGCGGGCGCAGCGGTCATGCTGATGTCACACCTCGGCCGACCAACTGAAGGGCAACCCGAAGTCTCGTTCTCCTTACAGCCTGTCGCTGACCGTCTGGCAGTCTTGCTCGAACATGATGTGCCGTTGATAAAAGACTGGATCGACGGCGTTGAGGTTTCTGCAGGCGATGTCGTACTCCTCGAAAACGTCCGTTTTCTGGAAGGTGAAAAAGCCTGTGACGACGGGCTGGCGAAAAGGATGGCGTCCCTGTGTGACGTTTTCGTCATGGACGCATTCGGAACAGCGCACCGGGCACAAGCCAGCACTTACGGCGTAGCAGAACACGCTGCTATCGCCTGCGCTGGGCCGTTACTGTCAGCGGAACTGGAAGCATTGGCCAATGCACTCGATAATCCAGCGCGACCATTTGTCGCAATAGTCGGTGGTTCGAAAGTATCAACGAAACTTACAGTACTCGATGCACTGGCTAAAGTTGTCGACTGTTTGATTGTCGGCGGCGGCATAGCCAATACATTTATAGCAGCAGCCGGTCACGATGTTGGCAAGTCCTTGTACGAACCTGACATGCTCGATATTGCGAAGGCGCTGGTGGCGGATAGTGAAGACAAAGCTAATATTCCGGTACCGACTGATGTTGTAGTGGCGAACGAATTTTCTTCTGACGCTCAAGCGGTGACAAAAGAAGTCGCGGCGGTGTCGAAGGATGAACTGATTCTGGATATTGGTCCTGCGACGGCAGACCAGTTCGCGAAAATTCTCGCCGGTGCTGGCACCATTATCTGGAATGGCCCGGTCGGGGTATTTGAGTTTGATCAGTTCGGCGAAGGCACCAAAGTTCTGGCGGAAGCAATTGCAAAAAGCAACGCTTTTTCGGTCGCCGGCGGCGGAGACACTCTGGCAGCAATCGATAAATACGGTGTCGCCGACAACATCTCCTACATCTCCACCGGCGGAGGAGCATTCCTCGAATTCGTAGAAGGCAAAACACTACCAGCCGTGGCCATCCTCGAACAACGCGCGAAGTAAGGGGTCTGATTGGCAGGGACTATCAATTCGACTGTGTGTCGTGGAGAAGTGATTGTCCCTGCCAATCAGACCCCGTGAATCACACGGCTCACCCAGGCCAAGGGCCGGTAATAGCAACCGTCATCCCCGGATACTGAATATTCACAAACATCGTTCTGCCATCCGGCGAGAAGCAGACCCCGGCGAGTTCTGAATCGGAGTAGGCATTGTTGGCCAACAGATACTGACTACCATCGGGTCTAACTCCAACCAGTGCGCAATGGTTTGAATCATCCGAAGTGTCTTCGCAGACGATCAGATCACCCCATGGTGCCATCGTCAGGTTGTCGCAATTGTTGAAAAGCGAGTTCTTGTCGGCCTCTGCGATGAGCGTCAGCTCACCAGGTGAATCTTGCTCTTGGGCGGTGCCTTCGAAAGGACCTGGCCTGTACGAGAAAATTTGCCCGAGCCGTGCGGGCCCTCCCAAAGTGCACGTGAATGCAAATTGGTCTCCGGCAACGGTGAGTCCCTCGCCGCGAGCAAACGTTGCTGCACCCAGTGCTGCACCACGTAGTCTCAAGTCATTCTTATCGCCATCCACGTCATCGAGATCTATCCACTGCGTAGCATATGATTCGTTCACGCGTGCATCGGTCCGGTCCCAGTTGTGCGTCGGCTTTGCCGGTTGATCGACAATCGCAAGTGCCTGCAACCGACCACCTTTTTGCAACTGACCCGGCACGTGCGGGATGAAGCGGTAAAACAGGCTGTGCCATTGGTCTTCGGTTAGGTAGACGATGCCGGTTGGCTCGTGTACTGCAGCGGCCTCGTGTTCGAATCGTCCCATATCCTTGAGTGGCACTGCGGTGATCAGTTCAGTGGCCGATGAGGGGACCTCGAATACATAGCCATGACGTTTCTCGCGTGTTACGAGGGTGGTGTGGTTGGAAAACGCTGGCCCTGGCGAAGCGAAACTCTCTTCACAGGAAAGCCACGATCCCCAGGGAGTCTTGCCGCCGGCACAATTGATGTCGGTACCGCCGAGGCTCAGGAATTGCCGTTCGGTTTCGCCAGTGGCCGGGTTATAAATGGTCGTTGTGGTGCCACCGAGTCCGGGTGACTGCTGTTTGCCACGATCGTAAAAGCGTGCCTTCATGGCTTCTGATAAACCGGAGTAGCTGTCGGTATACGGACCCGCGTATTTCGACGCTGCGCTGAGCTCATGATTACAGATCAACACTATCCGGCCATCGTCGCCCTCGAATGCCGCCATGCCGTCGTGTGCTCCGGGCACAACCAGGCCATCTGCCATTCTTTCGCCGATGCGCGATACCACTGTGTAGGAAAATCCCTCCGGCACATCAATGACTTGATTGGGGTCAGCCGGTAGTGCAGCGCTTGATGCTCGTGTTGGCTTACTTGTGAAAGTGAGAGCAGGAGCAGCGGCGGCAGCGGTGATGCTTTGCAGAAAGCGGCGACGATTGACCATGCGGTGCTTCGTTTAATATTTCGGGGCGAACAGCATATCAGCGATCACGCGTCAGCTGTGCAATAATCGCGCGCATGCAAAGACGAACAAAGATAGTCGCGACGCTGGGTCCAGCCTCGGACGACAAGGAAACGCTGCGAAAAATGATCAACGCTGGTCTTGATGTTGCGCGACTGAATTTCTCACACGGAAACGCCGCTGATCACAAGCGTCGTGCCGAACTGCTGCGATCGGCGGCTGAGTCCTGCGGTCGCGAGGTCGGCATCATGGGCGATCTGCAGGGTCCGAAGATCCGAATTCGCTGTTTCGAGGATCATAACGTCGCTCTAAGCGACGGCGACCGTTTCTTTCTGGATAGTACGCTGGGCGACATGGATGGTAATCAGGAAGGCGTTAGCGTGGCGCTTGATACCTTGCATGAAGATGTTGTCGCTGGCGATATTCTGTTGCTGAATGACGGCCTGATTACGCTCGAAGTCGAAAGTATCGAGGGCACCCGGATTCAAACCACGGTGGTGCATGGCGGCATATTGTCCGATCACAAAGGTATCAACCTGAAAGGTGGTGGTCTGTCGGCGGCAGCCCTCACCGATATAGACAAAGAAAACATCAAGCTCGCCGCAGAGATGAACCTGGATTTCCTGGCGGTATCGTTCGTTCGCAATGGCGATGATGTCAATGATGCGCGCGAGTTGCTGCAGGCGGCGGGCGGCCATGCGTTGATCGTCGCCAAAGTTGAGCGTGCCGAGGCGGTCGAGAATATCGATTCGATCGTTGCGGCGGCTGACGTAGTGATGGTCGCGCGCGGCGATCTCGGTGTCGAAATGGGTTACGCCGAACTGACTGGTATTCAAAAAAAGCTGATTCGCAAAACGCGTAAGGCCCACAAGATCGTCATAACAGCGACACAAATGATGGAGTCGATGATTCAAAACCCGATTCCAACACGTGCCGAAGTATCCGACGTTTCCAATGCCGTTATGGACGGCACTGACGCTGTGATGCTGTCCGGCGAGACTGCGGTTGGTGCTTATCCCGTCGCGGCCATTAACGCGATGTCAGAAGTCGCCATTGGGGCCGAGAAATTTCCGTTGCCGGTCAGCCGAACCAGCCACCGTATGGATGACCATTTCGATCTCGTGGACGAGGCGATCGCGATGGCGACGATGTATACGGCTAACCACATGTCTGTCAGAGCGATCATTGCTTTGACCGAATCCGGGTCAACAACTCGCTGGATGTCTCGTATTCGCTCGGACATTCCGATCTACGCATTTACGCCATACGTCGCGACCAGCCGTCGGGTTGCCATGTATCGTGGTGTCTATCCAGTTAGGTTCGAAATTGATGTCGAGAATCCGCGCGACCTGTATCAGCACATTTTCGATACGCTGCTCTCCAATAAGCTTGTGGAAGTTGGCGATCTGGCATTGCTCACCAAAGGCGATCTCGACGGCGTTTCCGGAAGTACTAACTCGATGACAGTCATAAGAATAAGATCAGGCTAATGAAGAAAATATTATTGCGGCTGTTCGGCGGTGCAACTCTCGCGCTCCTCTTGATCGCTTTGCTGGCATGGCTCGGTTTGCGTGCAAGCCTTCCGGATCTGGATGGTGAAATAGTAGCTCCTGGACTGACTGCCGTCGCGACCATCCAGCGGGATGCATCCGGCATCCCGCAAATCACTGCAAGTAGTCGTCTTGATCTGGCGTTCGCGACAGGATTTGCACACGGTCAGGACCGCTACTTTCAAATGGATTTGATCCGTCGCGAGGCAGCAGGCGAGCTTGCCGGGATCGTGGGTTCGGTTGCGCTCAGACTCGACAAACTTAATCGCTTTCATCGCTTTCGCACTCGTGCCCAGGCAGTAATAGCTGCTGCGTCGGATGAAGAAAGAGAATTAATGCAACGCTATGCTGATGGCGCAAATGCGGGGCGTGAATCGTTGGCTGCCCGCCCGTTCGAGTACTTTGTTCTCGGTGTCGATCCAAAGCCCTGGCAGCCGGAGGACTCAATTCTTGTAGTCTATGCGATGTATATGCAGCTCAATGATTCGCGTGCCAGCAAAGAAGTCCGCCGCGGTTTCGCATATGGCATATTGCCCAAAGAAGTTTATGCCTGGATGTACCCGGATGGCACGCCCTGGGATGCTCCGTTGATGGGCGAGGCACGTGGCGTTACGCCTATTCCTGACGCCGATGTTTATTCCTTGCGAGATATTGAAGACGTGTCCGCTCCCGCCAGAGAGCAGGGACGCTATCCGTTGCGTGGCAGTAACAACTGGGCGGTGTCCGGTGCGCTTACAGAAAATGGCAGGGCGATTGTCTCTAATGACATGCATCTCGGATTGAATACACCCAATATTTATTATAGAGCCCGGTTGCGAATCGAAGGTGCTAATCCGCTTGATATATCGGGTGCGACGTTGCCCGGGGCGCCGTTCGTCATTGCTGGCAGCAACACTCGCGTTGCGTGGGGATTTACCAATAGCTACGGCGACTACACCGATGCGGTTGTGCTCCGCCCTGGCGCGAAAGAGGGTACTTACGCAACGCCCGAGGGTGATCAGTCGTTTGTGGTCCATAACGAATTGATCAACGTCAAGGGTGAGGATCCGGTCGTATACGAAATTCGTGAGACGGTTTGGGGGCCAGTGCTCGATGATGTTGAGTACCCGGATGGTGAAATCGCCGTTAGCTGGACCGCCCATAAGCCGGATTCGGTTAATTTGAATATCATGCAGCTCGAGACCGCGATATCCGTGTCCGAAGCGGTCGATATTGCGAACACCATGGGTATGCCTGCACAGAATTTCGTATGCGGAGATGCCGGCGGCAATATCGCCTGGACGATTGCCGGCAAGATCCCGAAAAAGTCCGAATTTAATGCAATGCTGCCCGCCGACTGGAGTGGCGAACATGGCTGGCAAGGCTGGATTGCCAGCAGCGATTATCCTCGAGTGGTTAACCCGGAAAGCGGCCGTATCTGGACGGCCAACGCGCGGGTAACAGATGCAGAGGCACTGCAGGTCATCGGCGATGGCGGTTACGATTTGGGCGCCAGAGCTCGGCAGATTCGAGACAGTTTGTTCACAAAGGACACCTTTGTACCCGCCGACATGTTGGCTATTCAGTACGATGACCGTGCGTTGTTTCTGGCGCCCTGGCGAGATCTGCTGCTTCAGACGCTGAGTGATGAAGTTGTGGCGGGCGATCCGGAGTTGGCCGAATACCGGAGACTGGCACAGGACTGGATTCCACGCGCTGCTCCGGAGTCGGTCGGGTACCGACTGGTGCGGGCATTTCGACTCGAAGTTGAAAATCGAGTGTTCAGCGCGCTGATGACGCCCGTAATAGCTAAATACGGCGATGACGTTGCTTTGCGGAAGAGCAACCAGTTTGAAGCGCCACTGTGGTCGTTGGTTACCGAACGCCCAATACATATGTTGCCGGAAGGCTACAACGACTGGAACCAGTTCTTACTTGCTGCGGTGAAGCGGAATATCGAGTACTACCACGAAAAATATGAAGGTCCGTTATCGTCACGTACATGGGGCGAGATCAACACGGCAGCCATTCGCCACCCATTGAGCCAGAGTATTCCGGTCTTCGGTGACTACCTGAACATGCCGGCTGAGCCGCTAAACGGTGATCTTGATATGCCGAAAGCACAAGGTCCGGCATTCGGGGCTTCCGAACGGTTTTCGGTTGCGCCGGGCGATGAGGCGCACAGTGTTTTTCACATGCCAACCGGTGCCAGCGGCCACCCGCTGTCTCCGTACTACGCTGCAGGACACTCTGACTGGGTAAATGGCTTACCGAGCCCGTTTTTACCGGGCGATGCGATGCATACGCTGACGCTGACACCTGACAGGCGCTAAGATAGCGTAGACGCACACCATGGATAATTGAATGGCAGACGACAGATTTTCAGGGACCAGTTCCTATATCGCGACCGATGACCTGAGTATGGCTGTGAACGCAGCCGTGACGCTGCAGCGTCCAATCCTGATCAAGGGAGAGCCCGGTACAGGCAAGACGCAACTGGCAATCGAGATCGCAAGATCACTCGGCAAACCGCTTTACGAGTGGCACATCAAATCGACTACGAAGGCGCAGCAGGGCCTCTATGAATACGATGCTGTGGCCAGACTCAGGGACTCACAGCTCGGTGATGACAAAGTTCACGATATCGCGAACTACATCATGCGCGGCAAGATCTGGGAGGCGTTCGAATCCGAGGAGCAGCCGGTACTGCTGATCGATGAGATCGACAAAGCGGACATCGAATTTCCGAACGACCTGTTACAGGAACTCGATCGAATGGAGTTCTACGTTTATGAAACCAAGAAACTGGTTGCTGCCCGGACTCGCCCGATTATCGTCATTACCAGCAACAATGAGAAAGAACTGCCAGACGCGTTCTTGCGTCGTTGTTTCTTTCACTACATCAAGTTTCCTGATCAGCAAACGATGCAAAAGATCGTCGATGTACACTTCCCAAAGCTCAAGAAAGAGTTGCTTACTGAGGCGTTGAACGCTTTCTACAAGGTACGCGATGTCCGTGGCCTGAAAAAGAAACCGTCGACCTCTGAGTTGCTCGACTGGATCAAACTGTTATTGGCCGAGGATATTCCGCTAGAGGCTTTGCGTAGTGAAAACTCGCGTAGCGCCATTCCGCCGCTGTACGGTGCCTTGCTCAAGAACGAACAGGATGTTCATCTGTTTGAGCAGCTCGTGTTCCTGGACCGGCGTAATAATCCGCAGTAGCCGGATTTGCCTGTGCAATGTTGATTCCGTTTTACTATTTGCTCCGCGAAGGCGGGATGAAAACGTCGATCACCGAGTTGCTAACTTTGCATGAGGGGCTGCAAAGCGGACTCGCCGGGCAAAGCGTCGATGAGTTCTACTTTCTCGCGAGAACAACTCTCGTCAAGGACGAGGCGAACCTCGATCGTTTTGACCGGATATTCGGCGCTTACTTCAAAGGTATCGATGACTCCTTGTCCGACCTGATGCAGGACATTCCGGAGGAATGGCTGCAGCGCCAGGCTGAGTTGTCGCTGTCGGAGGAAGAGCGAAAATTGATCGAGTCGATGGGCGGATTCGAGGAGCTGATGAAAGCTCTGCAGGAACGCCTTGAAGAGCAGGACGAACGCCACGAGGGGGGTAACAAGTGGATCGGTACAGCAGGCACGTCGCCATTTGGTGCCTACGGCTACAATCCGGAGGGTGTTCGTATTGGCCAGGAGGGCTCACGGAATCGCAGCGCCGTAAAAGTCTGGGATAAACGCGAATATCGCAATCTTGATGACTCTGTCGAGCTTGGAACACGCAATATCAAAGTCGCATTACGTCGGCTTCGCAAGTTTGCTCGAGAAGGCGCCGCGGACCAACTGGACTTGACTGACACCATTGATAAGACGGCACGCAATGGCGGCATGTTGGATATCCGCATGATTCCGGAACGACACAACGCGGTAAAGGTCCTGTTGTGCCTCGATATTGGCGGTTCGATGGATGACCACGTGCGCGTTTGCGAGGAAACATTTTCCGCCGCACGCAGCGAATTCAAGCATCTCGAGTATTTTTATTTTCACAACTTTATTTACGAAAACATGTGGAAAGACAATCAACGCCGGCAGACGGAAAAAACGCCGACGCTCGATATTACTCACAAGTATCCATCAGACTACAAATTGATTTTCGTTGGTGATGCGACAATGAGCCCATACGAAATCGTGTATCCAGGGGGCAGTGTGGAG
>Ga0255048_10001519_pt1 | contig 15924 bp, 23 predicted proteins | sample JV7_2_2_MG_FD_183619 | JGI IMG/M metagenome (GOLD analysis project Ga0255048, IMG submission 183619) | Seawater microbial communities from Jervis Inlet, British Columbia, Canada - JV7_2_2 | ecosystem: Environmental > Aquatic > Marine > Inlet | place: Canada: British Columbia | collected 2016-10-06
TAATAAGATTGATCCCGAACATAAGAAAACAAAGGAAGAACAGAACCTAACCCATAAACAGATAAAAGAAAGATACTTAAAAAATGCGTAAGTTTGTACAGATCATTAAACCTAAAACATTACTGCACTTTCAAAAGAATAATCATATATATAGGTATGTTCTTGTTGATAGGTTTGAAGTTACTAAAACTCACCATAATGGCTTTGATGATAAGGAGCATATGACTGAAGCTGAAATCTTCCAATTAATGAACCCCCGCAAGTTACGCAGAAAATATATACATAAGAAGTAGGAAGTGATATAGTTAGTAATGGCTAAAGCAAAATGGGGTGTAGATACTTATGTCAAAAGAAGTAAACCTCAAATTGGTAGGCACAAAAAACGGATGAATAAGGATGAAAAACGCAGTCATAAGAAAAATAGAGGACAAGGTAGATAATGCTTAAAAATATTAAAATGGGAATACTCTTATGGATTCAAGGTTGGACAGGACAAATTAACTCGTGGGCTTGGACAAAATGGGATATACTACATAGAGAAGATTGGGCTAAAGGTTATAAGGAATGGAAAGATGGACTTAAAAGATAAAATAGTAGGACTTGCTTTAGCAGCTTTAATTGCTTTAGTTGGTTGGAATTTAAAAGAAACTTGGACTATGAAAGAACAAGTTTTTCATCTTAAACAAGGGCAAATATTCTTATCTAAACAAATTAAAGAAACTAAAAATTTTGTTAAACGAAACCTTAAAGACAAAAAGAAGAAAAAGAAGAAGAAAAAGGTTGAGAATGAATGATGAGATATTTAATTATAATTTTAATCTCCCTATCTTTAGTTGGTTGTAAGGCCAATATTCTTAATACTTCTGTTTGTCCAGATAAGACAACTGTTGAAGTTGGAGTAACTGAAACAGATGCTAAAAATGATAAGTTACAAGAAAAGAAATCTATAACTCAAACTTGGAAATGGGGAAAGAAGAAGTGCGATGAAAGTTAGTTCAAATACATCAGTATCTATGCCAATGAAAAATCTCATTAGTATAGTTGGAGCAGTAGCAGTTGGGGTATGGGCATATTTTGGAGTTATTGAAAGAATTAATACTTTAGAAACTGACAATCATTTAATTAAAAAAGATTTAGATAAAGCAGTTGAGTTTTCAATTAAATGGCCAAGAGGTGAACTCGGTTCATTACCAGCAGACAGCGAACAATTTTTATTAATAGAATCTTTATTAAGTGATGTAGAGTATATACAAACAGAAATTAAAGAATCTAGACATAATGCAGTCAATATAAATAGACTACAAAAAGATGTAGAAAAAATATTAGAACAAATTGAAGTTCTTAAAGATAAAGTGAGGAATAATGGAAACCATAATTAGTGGAGTTATAGTACTTTGTATGTTCTACCAAGGTGGAATTATAGAGCATACTTATATTCAGGATCAAAAAATGTCTTCATGCTTAAAGGCGAAGCGTCAGGTCGAGAGATCAGTAAATCCTCAAAATGTCAGAATGCAATGTGGAGAGGTTGATGCTATTCTCGAAGAAGATAAAGATACAGGAAGAATTAGAGTAGTTAAAATAGTTAAAGATAAATATGATTCAACAGGTTACACAAAATAATGTCAAATTATAAATGTAAAAATTGTCATTGTAATTGTCATTGTGATGGTAATTTACACAATCATCATTGGGATGGTGAACCATGTACTTGTGAAGATTGTCATTGTTCTAAAGATGACAAACTTGTTGCAGGAAATCTAACATACGAAAACGAAGTAAAAAAATCATCAACAAAGGAATAATTTAATGACGGAGGAGCTTCCCTATCATGAAAATCCGTTATTACAAAGAATTGAGTAATTATCGTTGGATTGGTTTCTTTGTCGCTATGATAAGTATTTATATACTATCTGATGGAGATTTTTTTGGCGATCCTATAATGCAATCAATCGGATGGGGTAGTGCTTGTTTTTCAACTGGCTTTTGGGTATTCATAGCTATGAGAGATAAAGATATACCTAGAAGTTTAATGGAATTAGTGTACTTTGTATTATCTATAAGAGCAATAATTAATTGGATAGGATAAATGGAAGAAGACGCATTAGAACAAGCTGTTAAGATTGCTAAAGAATTAGAAAGACGGGATTCTACTAATCGTTTATCTTTATACTCTCCATATGATTATCAAAAGAAATTCCACAATACATTAGCATCTCAAAGATTGTTAATGGCTGGAAATCGTGTCGGCAAGTCCTTTTGCGGGGCTATGGAAATGGCATACCATGCGACTGGGAAATACCCAAGCTGGTGGGCTGGTAAACGATTTAACCGACCAGTAAGATGCTGGGCAGGGGGTGTTTCTAACGAAACTACTAGGGATGTTTGCCAAAAAGAACTTGTCGGCCAACCAGATGATCCTACTGCGAAAGGTACAGGTTCAATTCCATTAAATGATATAGGTGATACAGTTAGAAAAGCTGGTGTACCAAATGCTATAAACTCATTAGTAGTAAAACATAAAACAGGTGGATATTCAAGAATAGGATTTAAAGCATATGAAATGGGAAAAGAAAAATGGATGGGAGAAGCTGTTGATGTAATCTGGTTAGATGAAGAACCACCACAAGGTATTTATTCACAAGCACTAACAAGAACAGCAGATAAAGGTGGAATAGTTTTTATGACATTTACACCAGAACAAGGGATGACACAAACAGTAGCACAGTTTGTAAATAATTTAAAAGAAGGACAAGCATTACTTCAAGCAACATGGGATGATGCACCCCATATGACAGATGTAGTTAGAAAACAAATACTAGAAGCATTACCACCACACGAAAGAAAGATGCGTGAGAAAGGTATTCCACAATTAGGTTCTGGATTAGTTTTTCCTATTGTAGAAGAAGATATAATGTGTGAACCTATAGATATACCTAGTCATTGGCCTAGATTATGTGGAATAGATTTTGGATGGGATCACCCAACAGCAGTTGTATGGATAACTTGGGATAGAGATGTAGATATAGTTTATGTTTATGATTGTTATGCAATGCGTCAAGAAACAGTACCTGTACATGCATCAGCTATTAATGCTAGAGGAAGATGGATTCCTGTAGTATGGCCTATGGATGGAAGACAAGCAGATAAAGGATCAGGTAAGAATTTAACAGAACAATATCGTAAAGAAAAAGTAAATATGGCAAGAGAACATTTTAGTAATCCAGCATCACAAGGTATGAAAGAAGGTACAGGTGGTAATTCAGTTGAAGCTGGTATTATGGAAATGTTGACAAGGATGCAAACTAAAAGATTGAAAATCTTTAAAAATCAAGGTAAACTGTTTGAGGAGTTACGAATGTATCATAGAAAAGATGGTAAAATCGTTCCTGCCCATGATGATGTTATATCAGCAATGAGATATTGTGTTATGTCATTAAGAAAGGCAAGAGTGAAGAATTATCAACCTTTACAGATACAATCTGATTCTGAATTTAATGTTTTTAATTAAGGAAAGGACAAATGGGCGGATTTTTTAGAGCAGTTACTAGAATATTTAGTAAACCAAAAGCTGTTGTAGTACAACAAGCACCTGTTCAACAGGTAGCACAAACTGTTGATTCTACATCATCAAAAAAATTAAGTATTGGTAAAGGTATGGCTAATACAGGTACTTTATTAACTGAAGCTACAGGTATTGAAGAAGAAGCAAATGTTTCTAAAACTGTACTTGGTGGTACAATCAATAAAAAAAAGAAAAAAGCATAATGTATGGAAGTAGTTACTGACGAAACTTGGAGGAAACAAGTTGGTGAGTATCTAAAGAAAAACTGTCATATATCTGCTGATCTAGGAGATAAGTTTTCCTATATTGGCTTCATTGAAAATAATAAAATTTTAGGTGGTTTCTTATTCACAGATTATGATGGACATAATATCTATGTTCATCTAGCAATAGAAACACCTAGATTATTTAGCAGAAAACATATAAGATATGTCTTTGACTATGGTTTTAACCAAATTGGATGCGGTAGAATGACTGCTGTATGTAGAAATGGTTATGAACGAAATGAACGAATTTTAAAAGGTACAGGATGGTCAAAAGAAGGTATCGTAAGGCAAGTTATGCAAATTAATGGACAATTTGTTGATGCAGCTATATATGGTATGTTAAGAAGCGAATGTAAATGGATAAAAAAGGAATATAAATAATATGGGCGGAAAACCACAACCACAAATGCCACCACCAATAGACACAAGTGTTCAAGATAGAGTAGATGCATCTGAAGCAAAACTTGCAGACGAAAAAAAGAAATCTTTAGGTACAAAGAAAAAAGGTATGGGAAGCACAATACTAACATCTGGTACTGGAGTAGATGAAGAAGTTTCTACTTCTGGATCATTGTTAGGTGGTAAAAAATATTAATGGAAGTTTTTGAGTATATAAAAAAAAGATGTTCTTCTTTAGAAGCATCAAGAAAAACATGGGAAGATCATTGGCAAGAAATATTAGATTATGTAATGCCAAGAAAAGCAGATGTAACTTTTGTTCGTGCTAGAGGAACAAAACGAACAGAAATTTTATTTGATTCAACAGCTATCACAGCAAACAATTTATTAGCAGCCAGTCTTCATGGTACTTTAACTTCTCCTTCACTTCCTTGGTTTACATTAAAATTAAGAAATGAAGAATTAATGGAGGAAAGAGATGTCCAGTTATGGTTAGAAGATTCTGGAAGAAGAATGTATGATACATTTAATGAATCTAATTTTAATACAGAAGTACATGAATTATATTTAGATTTATGTTCTGTAGGTACAGGTGCATTATTTGTTGAAGAAGCAAATGAAGGTTTTGAAAAAGGTTCAATCCATTTTAATACATTACATATTGCAGAATATTTTATTCAAGAAAATGTTAATGGTAAAGTAGATACTCTTTATAGAAAATATAAATTAACAGCTAGACAAGCAATAGAAGAATTTGGTGTAGATAATCTAGGTGAAAAAGTTATTGAAGCATCACAAGCAAAACCAGATAAAGAATTTAATTTTATTCATGCTGTAGAACCGACAAAAGATTATGAAAGAGCAGCAGGAAAAGTAAAAACAAAATTACCTTTTCATTCTTGTCATGTATGTATTGAAGATAAAATGACAGTTCGTACAGGTGGTTATAATGAATTTCCATATTTAGTACCGAGATGGTCTAAAGCAACAGGTGAAATTTTTGGAAGATCACCAAGTTATAACGCATTACCAGATATTAAAACTTTAAATAAAGCAGTTGAAATAGGATTAAAAGCATGGGCAAAAGCAATTGATCCACCATTACTTGTTCAAGATGATGGAGTAATTGGTAGAGTAAGAATGACACCTGCTGGTATTACAGTAGTTAGAAATGATGGTGCTATTAAACCATTACAAATTGGTTCTAATTGGCAAATTACTGATATGAAAGAAAATCAATTAAGAACAGCAATTAGACAAGCATATTATTCAGATCAATTACAATTACAAGAAGGCCCACAAATGACGGCAACAGAAGTGCAAGTTAGATATGAATTAATGCAAAGACTTCTTGGCCCAACATTAGGGAGATTTCAAAGTGAATTTTTAAATCCATTAATTGAAAGAGTATTTGGTATTATGTTAAGAGCAAAAGCATTTATGCCAACACCAGAAATGATAGGTAATCAAAAATTAGATATTGAATATGTAGGCCCACTTGCTCGTTCTCAAAGAATGGAAGAATCTATTGCAATAGAAAGATTATATCAATTAGTAATGAATGTAGGTCAAATTGATCCAGCAATTATGGATAATATAAATCATGATGAAGCGATTAGAATGAGAGCAAAATTATTAGGTGTACCTAAAACTGTATTAAGAGGAAAAGATGAAGTAGCAGAAATAAGAGAAGCTAAAGCACAACAACAACAAGCTATGATGGAACAACAAGCAGCACAACAACAAGCACAGACGGCTTTAACACAAGGTCAAGCTATGAATCAATTAGGTCAACCAGAAACACAAGAAGGAATGGAACAATCTACAGAAGCAGCTAAAGAACAAGGTCTAATCTAATGGCTGAAAGAGAAGACGAATTAAAACAATTAAAACAAGATTACAGAATTACTTTTGCATCTAAAGAAGGTGAAAGAGTATTAGCTGATTTACAGTCAGCTTATTATCATAGGGGTTCATTTGTAAAAGGTGATCCACATGAAACTTCACACCGAGAAGGTCAAAGATCGGTATTAATCAGAATAATAAATCTTTTAAAGGAGGATAAAAATGGCTGATGAACAAACGACCACAACAAACGACAATCCAGTACAGGAAACTATATTAGGATCGCAAGTAAGTGATAATCAAACAACAGATTGGCGATCATCCTTGTCAGAAGAATTAAAAGCAGATGCAACATTATCTAATATCAAAGATGTTGAATCAGCAGCTAAAACTTTAATTCACCAACAAAAAATGTTAGGTAGTAGAATACCATTACCTAAAACAGAAGAAGAAAGGTCTGAACTTTATACAAAGTTAGGAAGACCTGCATCTGGAGATAAATATGAAATTAATATTCCAGATACTCATAAAGGCTATTTTAATGATGAACAAGTTAAAGAGTTTAGAAATGTTGCACATAAAATAGGTTTAAATAATCAACAAGTTACAGATTTAATAGACTATCAACTTAAATCTGTTGATTATGAAACACAAAGAAAAAATACACAAATAACTGTAGATAAACAAACTACTGAAGATTTGTTACGCAAAGAATGGGGTTATGATTACGATAAACAACATAGAAATGCACAAAGAGCATTAGAAGTTTATGGTGATACTGAACTAAAAGAATTAATGAATGGTGAAGCAGGAAATATACCTGCTGTAGTTAGACTATTTGCTAAATTAGGTTCAGAAGTAACTGAAGATATGGCTAAAAATACACAGAATAATACATTAGCTGTATCACCATTAGATGCTAAAGCTGAAATTGAAAGCATACAACAAAACAAAAGTCATCCTTATCATAACGGACAAGATAGGGAGCATAAAAATGCAGTTGAACATATGCGACAATTACATGAGAAAGTATTTGTTTAGTTATTAATTATTTGTTATAATAGTTGTACTAATTTCGCCCTATCTTTTAGGACAACGAATAGGTAGCCGTGATTGGCTTTAAACTTCCGAATGATCGTGTCGTGTTACGATAAGGTTTCCCGAAAGGATAAAGACCGATTTACGGAATATGGTAAACTACCATTGTGGTACTTACCCCCTATTCTATATGTAAACTAGGAGATATAAAACATGTCAACTCAAATCACAACAGCTTTTGTTGAACAGTATAAGAGTAATGTTTTTCATCTAGCACAACAAAAAGGTTCTCGTTTAAGAGATGCCGTAAGATCAGAAACTGTAACAGGGAAAGCACATTTCTTTGAAAGAATCGGATCAACAGCAGCAGAAAAGAGAACTAGCAGACATTCCGATACACCGAGAATGGACACACCTCATAGTAGAAGAAAAGTTACTATGGATGATTACGATTGGGCAGACTTAATTGATAACGAAGATAAAGTTAGAATGTTAATAAGTCCGACAAGTGATTATGCGTTAGCGGGTGCTTATGCTATGGGCCGTGCAATGGATGATGCGATTATCTCGGCAGCAACAGGAACATCTTATGGCGGAGTTTCTGGTGGAACATCAGTTGTTTTACCAGCAGGTCAAAAGATTGTTCATGGTGGAACTAATCTTACGATTGCTAAATGTTTAGCAGCGAAGAAGTTACTTGATGCAGCCGAAGTTGATCCAGATGAACAAAGATTTTTGATTTGCACAGCAGATCAAATTTCAGACTTTCTAAATATAACGGAAGTTAAATCGTCTGATTACAATACTATTAAGGCACTAGCTCAAGGGCAAATTGATACCTATTTAGGTTTCAAATTTATCCGAAGTGAAAGATTAGGACAAGACGCAACACCTAACAGACAAGTCCTAGCATTTACTAAATCAGCTATAGGTTTGGCACTCGGTGCAGATATAACTACAAAAATATCTGAACGATCTGACAAAAACTATGCAACACAGGTATTTCTATCTATGACAATCGGGGCAACTCGTATTGAAGACGAAAAGATGGTAGAGATAGCATGTGTAGAATAATCTTACAGGAGGATATAATATAATGGCTTATTCAGTTCAAAAAACGAAATGGTCGCAAAATAATCCAACTGAAAGGGTAAAAACTAACGAACAAGCAGGTAGAGTTAGAATTGCTTATGCAACTTACGAAGCATCAGCAGAACAATCTACTATTGAAATGTTCAATTTACCCAACGGAGCAAGATTATTGCGTGGCTATTTAGGACATGATGCTTTGGCGAGTGCAACAACATTATCAGTAGGCTATGCAGCACATACTACTTCAGCAGGAGCAACAGTTGCTCTTGATGTAGACCAGTATAAAGTTGCAGCAGCTTCTACTGCTGATACAGTAACTGCTTTTCCATCTACAATGGCATTAGATGCCTTTGCAGAAATGGATGCAGATGCTACAGGTGTTCCAATTACAGTTACTCTTGCAGGTGCTAATGGTACAGGTACTATTAGTCTTTGTATGGAGTATGTTGTAGACTAATCATCAACTTAACAAATGTAGGGGCGATATAGATTGATTTCTTATCGCCCTTATTATATATTCAAGAATTATGGCTACAGAAGTTTCTATTTGTTCAAACGCATTAAGAAGACTAGGTGATGATCCTATTACAAGTCTTACTGATGATACAGAAAGAGCAAGACTATGTAATGCCTTTTACACACCAGCAAGAGATGCAGTATTAAGACTACATCCTTGGAATTTCGCTATAACAAGAGCAGCTTTAGCACAATTATCTGCTGCACCCGCTTACGGGTTTTCATATCAATACGCACTACCAACTGATCCTTATTGTTTAAGAGTATTAGGTATGGAGTATGAAGATTATATTTTTAAAATAGAAAATGTAGCAACACATGGTAGAGTTTTATTAACAGATGAAAGCACAGCTAAAATTTTATATGTAGCAAGGATTACTGATCCTACTGTATTTGATCCTATGTTTGTAGATGTTTTAACAGCGAAATTATCTGTAGATTTAGCATACCCTGTAACTAATAGTACAAACTTACAAGATAAATTACAGAAACTTTATCAAGCCAAACTTTCCGAAGCTAGAAGTATTGACGGACAAGAAGGATTTATAGACGATCTTGTTTCTGATACATTTACTGACTTCAGGAAAGCATAATGGCGAGAGTACATCCTTTTCAAACAAACTTTACTGCTGGAGAATTAACACCGAAACTTGCTGGTCAAGTTGATTTTAAAAAATATAATAATGGTGTTGAAACTTTAGAAAATATGACTGTATTCCCACAAGGTGGGGTTACAAGAAGATCGGGTAGTAGATTTGTATGTGAAGTAAAAGATTCTACAACTTCAGTAAGATTAGTTCCTTTTGAATTTAATATTACACAAGCATATGTTTTAGAATTTGGTAATAATTATATAAGATTTTTTAAAGACAATGGACAAATTACAGAAGCCAATAAAACTATAACAGCAATTACACAAGCTAACCCTGCTGTAGTAACATCTTCAACACATGGTTATTCTAATGGAGATCATGTTTGGATTAATAGTGTTGTAGGAATGACACGACTTAATGCAAGAAGATTTACAGTAGCAAATCAAACAACAAATACTTTTGAATTAACGGGGGAAAACTCTACAAGTTATGATGCTTATGTATCTGGTGGAACTGCCGCTAAAGTTTATGAAATATCAACAACATTTACTTCAGCACAATTATTTGATTTACAATTTACACAATCAGCAGATGTTATGTATATTGTACATCCAGATCATAAACCTGCAAAATTATCAAGAACAGGACACACATCTTGGACATTAGCAGATGTTGAATTTTTAAGAGGGCCTTATTTAGATGCAAATACATCTTCAGCAACTATGACACCAAGTGGTACTTCTGGTTCTGTAACCATTACAGCATCTACAAGTACATTTGTTGCAGGTGATGTAGGAAGATTAATTAAAATAGAAACAGGACATGCAAAAATAACAGGTTATACTTCTGGAACACAAGTAGCAGCAACAACAACAGATAATTTTACAGGTACAGGAGGACAAACAGATTGGTCTTTAGGTGCTTGGAGTAGTGTTTTAGGTTATCCTAAAACTGTATCATTTTTTGAACAAAGATTAGTATTTGGTGGATCAACAAATTATCCTCAAACAGTATGGGCAAGTGAATCTGGATTATATGAAGAATTTGATGCAGGAGATGGAAGTGCAGCAGATGCATTTATTTATACAATTGCAGCTAATAGAGTAAATGTAATTAGATGGTTAGCACCAGCAAGAGATTTAATTGTAGGTACTGTAGGTGGTGAATTTAAAGTTGGAAGACCAACAGGTGAACCTTTAAAACCAGACAATGTTAATATTGCACAACAAACTACATATGGTGGTTATACAACAGCACCTATTCAAATAGGTAATGCAGTTTTATTTGTACAAAGACAACAAAGAAAAGTTAGAGAATTTTCATATCGTTTTGAAGATGATGCATATTTAGCACCAGATATGACATTACTTGCAGAACATATAACTGATACAGGAATTGTTGATGTTGATTATGCACAAGAACCAGATTCAATTTATTGGGCTTGTAGAACGGATGGCACACTATTGGGTATGACATACCAAAGGGAAGAAGATGTAGTGGCTTGGCATAGACACATTTTTGGTGGTTCTAATAAATTTACATTTAATGGAGCAAGTGGAGTAACAGCTTATACAGCAGATGCAAATTTTAATGGTTATATTACTATATCATCTCATGGATTATCTACAGGTGATGCAATAACTTATAGTGCTGGTGGAGGAACTAAAATACCTCAATTAACAGAAGGTGGAACTTATTATGTTTTTGCTAGAGATAGTAATACAATAGAATTAGCAGATACCTATGCACAAGCTATAGATAGAACAATAACACAAATAGCTGTTGGTTCTGGTGCTAGTCATTCAATAACAGCAAAAGCAAGAATTAAATCAGTTACATCTATAAATTCAGTATCTGAAAATCAAGTGTGGATAGTTGTTGAAAGAAGAATTAATGGATCAAAAACACAATACATAGAATATTTAGATAGTACATTAAATATGGATTGTACATTATCTGCTCTAGTTAATGCTGGAACTACAATTGTAACAGGTTTAAATCATGTAGAAGGTGAAAGTGTACAAGTATTAGTAGGAGATGCTGTTTATCCTAATCAAACTGTATCAGGTGGTTCTATTTCTGTAACTTTACCTGCACAAACAGGATATAAAAGTATTGAGATTGGATTAGGTTATACTTCTAAAATTAAAACTATGAGAGTAGAAGCTGGATCACAAGCAGGTACTGCACAAGGAAGAAAAAAAAGGTATAATGAAGTTATGGTAAGATTATTAAAAAGTGTTGGAGTTACAATAAATGGAGATCAATTACCATTTAGAACATCTGCTACACCAATGGGGCAAGATATTCCAGATTTTACTGGAGATAAAAGAGTAAGTAATTTAGGATGGGATAGAGATGGACAAATACAAATTGAACAAACACAACCCTTACCAATGACAGTTTTAGGTATAACAGGAACAATGACAACAAGTGATTAATATGGAGAAAATATAAAATGGCATTTCCGTGGTTAGCAGTAGCAATAGCTGGTAGTACAGCAATTTCCTATATGGGAAGTGTACAACAATCTAAACATTTAAAAGCAGGGGCAGCTTGGGATAAATACCATTTAGATATTAGAAAAATGCAAGACACTATTATGGCTAATGAAAAAGCAAGAAAATTAATAAGTGAAAAGAGAGCCGCTATTGGTGCAAGAAGTGTTGCATTTACAGGTTCAACATTATTAGAACAAGAAAGTGTTGTAGAAAATTTAGAAGACGCATTATTTTGGATAGATAAAGGTGTTGAAATGGATATGAGAACAATGGATATTAAATTAGCTGGTGCGTTATCAAAAGAATCATATGCAAGAAAAACATCTTTGTTATCGGGTATGGGTAAAAGTTGGACTGCTTATGAAACAAGTAAGACATAATTTATGGTATATAAAATTATAGTAAGGAATCAAGAAATGGATATAGTATTTAAAGGATATAGTAGAACAGTACCAAAAACAGGTCAAGATTTTAAAGCATGGACTATTACAAAAGATCAAAATGGTTCTGTACAACAAGCAGTCTTTCAACCAGCACAATATAGAATAACTTACGAGGAAACAAATGGCCATTAATATTAAACCTATTAGGGGAGAAATAGAACAAAAATCTATTGGTACTAGAGGTTCACCAATATTAGATTCAGTACGATCTAATAGAATAGATTATGAAAGTTTTACTAATGAATTAACTTCTATTGCACAAACAATTAATACTCATAATGATAAATTAAACCAAAGAAGAATTGTAAATAAAAGTACGAAGTATGATGCTAAAATGGCTATAGATGTAAACAATTTTTCACAAGATATAGAAATAGGAAAATATAATGCAGAAACACAAACTTATGATCCTTATACTTTAGATGAAATTACTAAAAAACAAGAAGAATTTAATACAAAAATGGAAAAAAAATATAAAAATACAATTTATAAAGATGATGATGTAGCATGGGAACATTTTTCATCTTATTATTGGAATAATTTAAAAGCGGCAGATTTAGGTTCACACCAAGGTAATAAAAAGAAAATACTTGCAGATACTGCTATTGCTTATCAAACATTTAAAACAACACAAGATATAAATATTACTAATACTGGTGCAAACGATCATATGTGGGATAAATTGGAATTCATGATTAAACAAGAAAAAGACATGTTTGTAGCAAATGATGGTGTGTCAAAAATAGATTTAGCAAAAAATATAAATGATATTACTCAAAAATTTTTAGTTAAGGCTATTAAAGGTGGTCATGAAATAACTTTAGAGAATGGTGAAAAAGGGTATGATTGGGATAGTATTAGAAATGAAGTAAATGATGAAAACCACGATTATTATAAAAGAAAATTATCAATAGATGAACGAAAAGGTTTAATAGAATATATTAAAGAACAATCTGTAGAACAAAATTTCTTTGAAGATGCATGGGTAACTAATAATAACGAAACTATATTTAAGAATAAGATAGATGGCATAATAAAAGGTGATGTAAAAATAAGCGAAATAAAACTTTTAAAATTTAAAACATTAGAAGGAGAAAAACTTAGAAATGGACTTATAGAGATAGCCACAAAAGTACAATTAGGTGAATATGGAGATGAATCTAATATTGCTAATTTTTTAGAAATTAGAGCTAGAATACTTGATGGTACAATTACATCATTAACAGAAGATATAAAATTAAAGTCTGATGAACCTAAAACAGAAGGTAAAAATATTTTAGAAAGAGTAGGTACATCTATTGGTAATACTGATTTTGAAAGATTAAATACTGTTTTACAAAACAAAGATAACAAAAGATGGGGGGTAGAATATCAACAACTTCAAAAATTAGTAGTAAGTAGAAAATCTGAAATAGAAGGTGTAATGAAGGATTTTGATATGGCTGCATCTGTTCGTATGTATGATTTTGAAAGTGAATTAGAAATTGAATTCTTTAAACAACTTAAAGAAGGTAAAAGTTCTACTGAATTACTTAATCCACAAAGTAAAGATTTTATATTAAGACCAGAATTATTAAAAAAATATGTTTTAAGTGTTAGTGAACAAGCAAAATTAGTTGCAACACAAATGAGTGAAAAGAAATCCGTTGGTCTGTACGAAGGGCCAATGTGGGATGACGAAATGAAAAAAAAATATAATAATGATGTTTCGGCATTTATGAATGGTACAGAAAGACAAAATTATTTAAAAACTGCATCTGGAATAGCATATATTACAAACCAACCAACTATTGATGTTGAGATAGAAAAAAATGTTGCCGTTATTTCAGCATTAAAAGCTAAAGACAAAAAAATAGAAGCATTAAGAAAATTAAATATTAAACAAGAAGATGTTAAACAAATGACTATAGACCTTACTGAACTTAATTCAGCAAACTTTACTAGCAAATATAGAGTAATGAAAGAACAATTTAAAAAAGCAATTGGCTATACAAAACCTAAAAAATAATGGCTGAAGTATTAAATGAAGAATTGTGGCTTAAAGATGCTGGAGTTACAGCAGACACAAAAAATTATAGTATATATAAAGAAAAACAATTCAATCTTTTAAAAGATGCTGGTGTATCAGATGAAGAAATTTTAGGTCTAAAATATCAAAGTAATGAACTAAAGGCAGCAAATCAAGCATGGTGGAAAAATGCTATAGATGGAGTTGGAGAGTGGGCAGTAGGTGATGATGCAGATTGGGATACTTATTGGGAAAGAGGTTTAGGTAAATCTAATATAAATCTTGCAACACAATTTCATTCAAGTGGAAAATATGGATATGATTGGCAAAAAGCCATGGAAGCAGAACCAGAAGATACAGGTGCATTAGAAAGAGCATTTGAAACTATAGTAGGTCTAGGTGCAGATTTACCAACATTTATAGCGGGTGGTGCAGCAGGAAAATTCTTAACAGGTGGTAGTGCATTTGGTACAGGTTTTGGTGCAGGTTTTGTAAATGATAGTATTAAAGCTATGTATGTAGAAGCCTTAAATAGAGGTGAAGTTAATAGTTTTAGTGAATGGTGGGATATTTTTTTAAAGCATGGAGTTGCAGAAGGCATAAAGGGTGGATTAGTAGTAGGATCAATGTCAGTAGCCCCATTAGCATTAAATGCAATGAAAATACCAACAAACTTTCTAACTAAAAATATGTCTAGGTGGGTTGCTCTTACAGGTGTTGGTGCAATATTAGATGGAGAATTACCTTCAAAAGAAACAATGGTCAACAACGCAATTATACTTGGTGCATTTGGTATTGTAGAATCTAAAGCATCTAAAATGGTTAATGATAGTAGTTTAAAAAATAAAGTAGATACTAATACAATAGTAGATCAAACTATAAAAAATACTCAAATGAAGGAAGATGCTGGTAGTAAAAATATTAAAACATTTAGAAAAGATAAGAAAATAACAGAATTAGAAGTTAAAGAAATTAAAAAAGAATTAGTAGAATTAAACAAGTTAGATACTTTATCAAAACCTAAAGTTGTTGAAAATAAAGCTAAAGAAATAGAAAGACTTGAAGCAAAAGTTAAACTTTTAAATGATAAAATATCAAAACCTGCTAAAAATTTAACTGAATCTGTAAAAGATATTAATAAAACACAATTAAAAATAGCCGAAAAAGAATTAGCAGAAGCTAAAGAAGGAAAAATTATAGAAAAACAGCAAGTTGAAGCATTTAAAGAAGGACAAAAAGTTAAATTAGAAAAAGAAACAAAAACACTATCTGATAAAATACAGGAAGCACAAATTGAATTTAATATTATTAAAGGAAAAAAGAAGAATGGTGAGATGTTTAATGAGGATAGATATATAGAACTAAAAAATGAAATTAAAAAGAATGCTCAAAAGATTACAGAAAATAATAAATTACTAAATAAAGATAAACGAATTTTAGAACTAGAAGAAAAATTAGCTGAAAGGGGTGAAACAGTTTCAAAATTTATAGAGAGAGATAAAGTTATTAATAGATCAACGAATCCAGATATGAATGCTATAATGGATCAAACATTACTTGGTAAGATTAAATCTGATGGTAATATAAAAACTTATGCAGTTCAGTTAGTTACATCTATGATTGATAGATTATACCCCATATTACTAGCTGTAAGAGAA
>Ga0255048_10001520_pt1 | contig 15904 bp, 20 predicted proteins | sample JV7_2_2_MG_FD_183619 | JGI IMG/M metagenome (GOLD analysis project Ga0255048, IMG submission 183619) | Seawater microbial communities from Jervis Inlet, British Columbia, Canada - JV7_2_2 | ecosystem: Environmental > Aquatic > Marine > Inlet | place: Canada: British Columbia | collected 2016-10-06
TGGGGCAAAATCGGCTGGTGAAGAATTCAGTCCTGCGCAAATTGAAGACATGAAACGTCAAGGTATCGATGTGACGCCTTATATCAAAGAGGTCAAGTAGTCGTGCAGGTTGATCCTAAGTTTAGCTTAGGGCATGTAGAATCCGTACTATTGCTTGGGCAGGAAATAAAGCTCAAGCACCGCAAACCCAAAAAGGATAGTCATGGGGAATGCGACGCGGACATGCGAACAATAGAACTAAACAGTAATCTCACGGGCAACTTCGCAATGCGGGTGTTGATCCACGAGCTAGTACACAGTGGGTTACGTTTGGGTGGTGTTGACTATCACCTGACTGAAGCCTCTGAAGAACAGATATGTACATTGATGGAATCGTTGGTTCCTGAAATTGCGGCAATAATCATTGGTGCCGTGAATGGCGAAGAGGAAGAGTAATGGCGAAAACCACAAGTAGTGTTAATTATTTAACAGCCAGAAGACCAAAAACAGGTAATCCTGTTGTGGCAACAAGTGTAGATCCAATTACAGGGGTAATCTCACATGCTATTGCATATGATTCTCTTAATCGTATCGTATCAATCAACTATCGGGTTGGTGTCACAGGATCAGCTTCAGAGGTTATTACGTTCACTTATAGTAATAGTGGACATGTCGAGTACAAAGGCGTAGAATACAAGGATCACTATATTAACGTATGGGAAGGGACTCTGGTTCCCATCTCTCCGGCAGAACTAGATGCGGCTTGTGCTGCAAATGTTGGTGCCGAATTAAAGACAATCGAAACACTAGGACTTACAACAAATAATATAGTAACAATGGATGATGGATATGATCTAGTAGTTACGAATGAGGGTGAACTCATATTCACTCCAACCATATCATAGGGAAAGAAAGATGCCAAAAAAACATAGCGAAATAACCAGTAGTGATGAGATACACGTTCCCAAAGGTTTTACCGAAGCGGACAATTCTACAGCACTTGTGAAAAATGATTCTGGAATATTAGAGTATCGTGACCTAAGCACTCTTGGTGCTACAGGACCAGCAGGAGACCCCGGTACTACTTTAGTATCAACTCCAGTGGTGGATATCATGGACCCTTCAGTAGAGCTTTCTGTGCTTGGTGGAAATGCTGGCGATACAATGCAAGTCAGACAGGAAATAGCCGCAGCTGAGGATTGTGTTTCTACTTATATATTTGACACATCTGGGATTGCTGCCGAAAATATTCCATTTAGTGTAGATGGCTCAGGGGGGCAGTGGATTCTCCTTGCGGGAACTCCTTTTAATCGTATTACTGAAGGTGCTGCTTCTACAGGTATTGTTGATGGAGGCGTTCTGTCGATCAATGGTGATAATACAAAATTTGATGTAGCTGCTGGTGAGGGCTGGGTTATTGATAATTATACAGACCCAACGAATCCTTTTGCTAAATATGTTAAGTGGGATGCTCTGACAGCACAGGCTGTTACTTATATGGCTGTAGCTGATTTTACCTTTATTTCTGTAGATAGTTCGGGAACCTTAATTCAACGATTTACCCCTTTTACTCAGTCCAATAAAAGACAAGAGATATATCTAGGAGTACTTGTACACAGTAATAATATAACAATCACATCTACATCATATAACCCAGTTCCGGCTTACGGCGTATCTCTTGTATCTAACGATTTAGCTAATGCTATAGGCCCTTCAATTAATATCACAGGTAATATTATTTCTGCTGGAGGTGCTAACCTTAGAATAAGTAAGTCTGCTGGGACATCTTTTGGGGTAGGAACTAATTATAATAATGATCGTACCGCACCAAACACAACAACAGATGCAGTTCAAACTCTCGCAACATTTAATCAATTATATAGAGATGGAGTGGGAGGGTATACAGTAGTACCTTTTACTACAGATATTGATCCTAATTTTTATGATAATGGTTCTGGTACATTAGTTGCTATGCCAGCAGGTAAATTTCAAGCCATGAGGATTTATTTCTCTGGTTCTGAAACGTCCATCAACGTCAATCAAGGACAAGTTGTTTATGATACTCTTGTAGATGCTCTAGCTGCTGTGTATGCAGAAGATCCAGATATTAACCCTATTATGGAAAATATACTCCTTAGAAGTATTCTGATTGTAAAAGAAGGAACCACGAACCTCCAAATAGAGGAAGATGCTAAATTTATAGAGATTGGAGCATTGGGAGATCTTACTTTCGATACGGTTAGTAAGTCAACAACAACAGTCCAAGCAGCTTATGATAATAGCTCTGATCCAGAGATTATAGTAGCAGATGAAACTGTTGGAGCCTTCACAATTAAAGATAGTGCTACAAATTCTAACAGGGACAACATTCTAGAAGTTAAAGACACTAGTGATGTTGAAGTTGTAGGGATAACTAGAAATGGAATAAAGGTTAGTAAGGACTTGATTGTTGGTACTGACTCTTTTATGGTAGATCCTGCAACAGATAGATCTTCTTTCAATGGGCCAGTAGGTTCGGCTGTTTTAACTATTCATGATAACGGCACTGCTGATAACCCTATCCTTAATATAAATGCTGACGATGCTAGTCCTTGGGCATTAGTAATTAATAATGAAACTTATTCCGGTTCTGATACACAAGGTTTTAAATTCCAAGTAACAGACACAGGTGATAGTTATCTTTATGCTGCTGATGATACAGTAACTCCCGGCGATTTTAAATTTGCAACTGATAATACAGTGCGACTAACTATAGATGGTACTGATGGAGAAGTCAGTGTTGTTAATAATATAAGAGTTGAAGGTCAAGCCTATAGCGAAACTAATAATCTAACAGACGCCGCAACTATTGCAACCGACTGTGATCTTGGTAACGTGCATGAAGTAATATTGACTGACAACCGAACATTGGGCGCACCCACCAACCTAAAGGATGGAGCTACCTACATATGGATCATCAAACAAGATGTCGGCGGTACAAACACACTCGCCTACAATGCGGTCTTTAAGTTTCCCGGTGGTACTGCTCCAACACTAACAACAACAGGTGGTGCTGTTGACATACTTACGGGCGTGTCTGATGGTACTAATATTTACTGTTCATTATCGGCGGATTTTAAATAATGTTTACTTTTCCTTTTACAAATTTCACTGCTGGAACTTCTTCATTCGTTAATACGTACTCAACTATCTTTAATGGCGTAGACGAAACAATACGATTCGGTAATGCTTTCGGTTACACAAATAATTTTAGTGTTTTTTGTTGGATAAGTACTGACAATCTCACAAGTAACACAGCTTTATTTAGTAAGTGGAACGCAGGTATTACTCAGAGGAGTTGGGCAATATGGCTAACTGCTGGTGGTAAATTACGTGTCGGAATCAGTGCGGACGGAGGTACAACAAACATGAAGGATTATACAAGTACTGCTGCTGGTACTGTTGAGAATAATGGTTGGCATCTTGTGGGATTCACTTTTGCAAGTAATGTTCTTAAATTGTATGTTGATGGCGTTGAGGTAACTACCTCTAAAGGCACCGATCCAACTGTCAATGCTATCCATGCTGGAACAACCGATATATGGATGGGCAAAGACAGAAACTATTCCTTCGCTTACTACCCCGGAAGTGTTGATGAGGTTTCAGTTTGGACAGGTACCGTACTCTCAGACGCAAATATAACAACCTTATATAATTCAGGATTACCAACAGACCTTACTGCCTTATCTCTTGCTGGAACACTTGCTCACTATTGGAGAATGGGTGATGGAGATATTGCGACAACTATATATGACCAAGTAGGTTCTGCAGATGGAACACTAAATAATATGGACGCAACTAACTATACAACGGATGTACCAAGCTAATGGAAAAAGTTTATGTGGTTATATCAACAGATGATATCGTACAAGAGATGATCGAAGAGTCCTGTCATAATGGACCAACCTTCAGGAGAAGTTTGGACGGAAGCCTTTCTATACTAAAGTTCTGTAATCCTTTTCCAAACACGATGGGCGGGAGAGAGAAGAAGACTCGCATTGAGATTATGGCCTATCTTGTTGACAACGCAGCCGACTGGGAGCTAGTGGAAGAATAATGGTTGATTACAAAAAGATATAAAATTAAAACAACAATGATAAAAGGAAGTGGTAATGTCGGAACGTCCATTATTACCGTGAATGGAAAATTATACATAAAGGATTAAAATCATGGCTAGACCATCACAACATCAAGTAAACTACATTAACGCTGGAGACATGTCATCAGACGTGACTGGAACCTCTCAAGATACTGAATTTCAAGAAGTGCTCTCTTTCCAGTTTGTTTGGACAGGAACCCCAACAGGCACAATAGACATTGAACTCAGCAATGATGGATCAACGTGGACCCCAGCAGGACTTAGCGGATCAGACCCAGCAGGTTCAGCAGGTAATGCAATCCTCGAAATTGAGACTGCCAGTAAATATGCAAGAGCAGTTTACTCCTCTACAAGTGGATCAGGTAGCTTAAGCGTACATTATTCAGCTAAGTCTTTAGGGTAGTATAATGGCTCGAACAATAAAGACACAATGGTCTTTCGATCATGAAACTTCAGACAGTGTCGCTTCTGTGCGATTTCCTCGAACTGCTGGTGGTGGAGGTGATCCCGGTCCCGGTCCCGGAGATAATGACATCTTGACAATTACGGGAGCGACTAATACAGCCTTCAATAAGGTCTACACCAGAATAGAAGATGACTTTATTTATGATGACGACTTCTTTGGTCTAAAGTTTATTGTTGATACTACAACTACTACTCACGCGGTGTATTCCTACTATACAGGATCTATATATTATATAGTGGCTTGGGATAGCGTTGCAGGCGAGTGGGTGGTGACTACAGATTCAGTCAACCCTCAAGGCATCGCAGACGATGCTACATATGGAACAATCAGTTTAAAAGAGGTACTAACGACCGACTCAGAAGATGATGGTTCTGGTATTAGTCGGCCAGACAGTTCTGACGCAAATATAAGCTATAGTTAAGATATGACAAACTACATCAAACAATACCCAAAACTAACACATCAGTTTATCGGATTCATCTCCGGTATCCTGATTGCAGGCGTCCTTGTATACAGTTTCGGCCAAACATCCGACATATACAAAGAGACAATTACTAAGCTTGAGCGTAAGTTAGTCATTGCTGAATACGAGCACAATAATCTCAAGACTGCTCACAAAGAACTGAAGACTGCCTTCTCTGAAGATTACGAAGAGATTACGAAGCCAGATGGGACTAAGGTAGTGCGGCGAATAACCAAGAATACGAGCGATTCTGTGGCTGATTCAAGCAATCAATCAACGACTAAACAAACCATAAGAACTGAACAGACCGCCGCTCATACCGCCGTTCGGGAGTCAATTCGCAAGGATTTGAACATCACATTGAGTCTGGATACGGATTTGGACGTACATATCGGAGCTGGATATAGGGTGTTTCCCCCATACAGCATCGAGGCTGGGATTGAAGTCGACCCCCAAAACCCTAATGTTATCAAAGGTTTACGTCTTGGAATAGGCATCAGACTGTAGTGGTTGACATTACCCACACGATGTGGTATAATAGAGTGTCCCATTTTGGTGGACAAATGACCCACAATATGGTACAATGAACGGAAAAGGTATGGATTGGAAAGAGTTATTATTTAATAAAATCTCCGATATGGAAAGTAAGTTTGAGGAAAGACTCAACGCTATTGATGTTAAACAAGCTGAAATGACTAAAGATCTGAAGCATCAGAACGACGACTTGAAGTATCACATCAAACGTACCAACCTTCTTGAAGCAGAAATAAAACCAATCAAAGAACACGTCAATGGCCTGCAATATACAGGCAAGGTAATCGGCTGGGCCGCAGGTATACTTATAACTTGTGGTAGTGTAGTCGGGGCAATAACAAAACTAAAAGGATGGTGGTAATGGGTAAGCTTAAAAAGGGCTTGAAAAAACTTTCTGATAGAAAGGATAAAGCCTATGTCTATGAAGGAATAGCGGGACACGAAAAAGATGATGCAGATTATCATGATAAAAAGATACGTAAAGACATTAAAAAAGGAAAAGGTGTGAGTCGTAAAGATTTTGATTCGTGGGAAGACTCTGCAAAGGCTTCTTGGGGCGCAGAGCACGAAGCGAAAGGTCATAGGAAGAAATTAAAGACCTATGATAAATTAAAAAAATCATATAAAAAGAAGAAGAAAAAGGATTAGAATATGCCTAAGTACGGCGGAGATCACAAAGCAGCAACCAAGAAGATGGACAAGATCAGAGCGAAACGTGCTGGATCATTAGGCAAACTTGGACGTAGTATCGCAAGCTTCTTTGACAAAAAGAAAGCTAAGAAAGCGGATTCAGTAAAACTTAACAAAAAGAAAGTGTCAGACTTTCATGAAGGATTCAACAAATGAGTTCCAAAAAAGAAAACATGAGCAAGGTACTTCAAGTACTTCAGAAAAAAGGGAACAACGTACAAGGTTCCAGTGAGGCTGTTGAAACCAGCGGACTCAAAGAAAAACTAAAGAAACGTAAGAAAAAGAAGAAGCATGACTTCAAGGATGAGGACATCGCTTTACCAGCAAATACATCAGGGAGCTACTAGTTGGCTAAATCCAAATCACAAATCATACGCATGGCTATGCTCAACCAATCATTCAATCCGAATGTGTTGGAATCAAGAGCTACCAAGAAGCAAGATGAAGTACTCAGGGATGTTTGGTCCCGACATAAATATGTAATAGCTGGTAACCAGTCAGGTAAGTCCAGTTTAAAGGCGCGAGATATAGCGTGGAAGTTTACGGAAACTCATCCGTATTGGCAACGTCCCAACAGTAAGAGGTGTATGAACAAACTGTGTGGTAGTACTGAGTTCGATATCAAGAGTGAAAACGGAGACCTTTCTACGGCTTTATTCTCATGCAAGAAATGTCCAACCAAATGGATGGACTGGCGAGATGATAACCTGAATATGATCATTGGTTCAAAGACTGCACAATTGACGCAAGAACTTTGGGATGAAAAACTAGAGCCGTACCTAGAAGGTGTGAAGCTCAAGATTGAACGTCAAGGCCACTCAATTAAAAAGGTTATCAACATAGATCCTGATAGCGCAGGGTATGGTAATAAAATCCTGTTCTTCTCTCATGACAATGCAAAACAAGCAGCAGCCAGAGTTCAGTCATTAACATTGCATGATGTATGGCTAGATGAGCTACCAGACGACTGGAAACTTGTGGAAGAACTTCACCGTAGAACTGATGCCAAACGTGCTCAGTTTTGTGCGACGTTTACTCCAAAGACTCCGAACCCAGAAGTTAGAAGGATAATCGACGAAGGTGACGCGGAGATTGTATCGAAGTACAAATTCGGTATGCTTGATAATCCAGCGTATGCTAATCGTAAAGAAGAGCAAATGAAGGCTCTAAATGGTATGACCGAAGCACAGAAGAATTGTGTGTTATATGGTGATTGGTTGGATGGCGATGAGAAGGTATTTCTTTTCAGTAAAGAAAATAATGTCCTCCCCGCGATTCAAGGCTATGATCAAAATTGGCCTCATGTTCTTGCGGTTGATCCTGCTATGAGCACAACTGGTTGGGCACTTGCCTGCTGGAATCCCATTATGGGACGATGGTTTGTAGTCAAGGCCGAATACCTGAAAGCCAATAAAGAAGAAGACTCCCCAAAGACTATCATTGCGAAGCTTGAACGTAAGGTTCTTAATTATAATGTAGTGCGGCGAATTTATGACCCGCATGAGACTTGGTGGATGACAACTGCCCGTGAAGAGTGTGGAGTGAAGTACATTCCAGTTCCCTCTAAGACAACACGTAAAAAAGAACTACTTGTTAATTTGATTAAAGCAGTAGGTGAGCGTAAGTTAATGTTTGTTGGCGACTTACCTTCCTGTTATGACGAGTTACACCGTGCTGATTGGCATCCCGATAAAGATCATGTGATCCGAGGTGCTACACATTATCATATACTAGACAGCCTTCAATACCTGTGGGACTTATTGCCTACAGATGTAAAAACTCTAGAAGTCTCCAAAAGTCGAGATCAAGAGATTGTGGCTTTGTGGAGAGAAGAAAAGAAGCTCAAAGAAAACGTAAAGAAAGCTAAAGGTTACGATAAGCATCGACAGAAGCGAAGACTCTCAGCATTCCAAAGACGCAGACCCAAGTTATAGCTTGACATAGACTTCCTTTTATGGTATAGTTATTAGACTTAGAAGGAGTTAAAATTATGGTAGTAGAAGTTAGTGCTTGGTTGCAATTAATATTATGGGGAAATCTCCTCATCATGATAACAACACTTATATCGCTCGAAGGAATTCGGCGAGAACGTAAACAAATGCAGCGAGTCATTATAGCTCTTGCTGAAAGAAGACGACGATAATGAAACTTGAATTTGAAATTACAATCGATCTTGGTAGCTTAGAAGCCCCAAAAAAGCGGAAACGCAAAAAGAAACCTGTAGAGTCAGACACTCCAGACGCAGATGAATATGCACATAACGATAAAGTATGGAACAGTGACGTAACTCCGGGTTATTATAAAGGATAAGCAATGCTTAAAGTTGTTCAGTGGGACGAGAAACAAGTAAAGACAAAACTAAGCAGAAAACTTAGTGATGCAAAATTATACCGTAAAAGATGTACGGAATCGAAATGGAAAGAGAATGAAATTACTGTATTTGAGCCGGGAGGTTTACACAACAGTGAAGACTTCGATATTGCAGCCTTCGATATTGATAGCGCAATTCAAAGCGTATTTGACACAGATGTTAATGTTCCTGATGTAAATTACGTATATAGACATGTTAAGTTTCTACACAGTCAACTTATTGCAAATCCACCAATGGTCCAACCAAGACCAAACAGTACAGACGTATCAGACAAACGATCTGCAGAAAGCGCAGATGCACTTATTCATTATGGTCTACGTCAATACAAACTAAAGAACGTATTTGAACTAAGCTGCCTTAACACAATGGTATATGGCATAGGCTGGATTAAATCAGTCTGGGACGAAACTAAAGGCCGTATCCTTGATTTTGATGACACTAAAGGTGTTCTTAAAGTTGAAGGTGATATGAGCTTTGTGTCAAAAAGTCCTTGGGATATTTGGACCCAACCACACAAAGAAGCTTGGTCTGAGATGGAATACATCTTCGAGCGTGTCTGGTATAATGAAGACGAACTTGAATTTAACTTTACACCAAAGCAGGTTAAGTTAATCAAGAAACGTGGGGACCAAAAACACAAACAACAAGATTCAAGATCATATGCAGACAAGTTCCGTTCTGGTGATGACTTCAAAGAGATTATCTATGGAGTATATTGGTACTGGGAAAAAGGACTACCAATGAATGGTTACCTTGGAAGACACGTTGCCTGTCTAAATGACGGCACACCTATAACTGATGTAGAAGTGAATCCACATCGGTTTATCCCAACAGAAGTAAGAGAAGAAAAACTAAACGGCGACATTGAAGAAGCCGACATGTATAGTACCGCCCGATTACCTTTCCATCCGCTTCAGGGGGATAAGGTTGCTGGACAGTTCTACAGTAACACATTCGTTTCCTATGAGAAGGCTATACAGGACATGATCAACAAGCTGGATCACTTGACGATGGAGAACATCGAAGCTAATGGTTCAGTGAATGCTGTAGTTTCTGAGGCTAGTGGAATCGACGAGACAACAATCAATGATGGTGGTCCTTGGCAAGTTTGGCGTGTAGCTGACATGTCTCAAGCCCCAACATTCAAATCAGCAGGTGGTCAAATGCCTGACATACAAATGTTCCGTGATAAACTCAAAGGTGCCGGCGAAGATATGGCTGCACTAAACGAGTCAATGTTCGGTCAACAATCGCGTGAGCAATCAGCTATGGCGATGGAATACGCAGTTTCTCAGGGTAATTTAGTCAGGCGAAACATCTTCGAGCATTACGTTGAGCAAGTAGAAGCGGTATACAAAGACTATCTTGATCTGATTCGTACACACTGGAATACTAGCCGCACAATCCGAGTAATGGGTAAAGAAAAGGCATTTGAAGCATTCAGCATTAAAGGTGCTAATATCGAAGGCGGCTTTGATATCGTAGTCGAATACGGTACATCGATGTTCCTTGATCCAGTACTACGTAAACAAGAGCTAGTACAGAACTTTGCAATGTACCAACAAATGGGTGTCGATCCTAAGGTACTGCTTGAAGGAATGGAAATGGGTGATGCCGAGTCTATTCATGATTATATTAAAGCATGTGAGCGTAGACAATCTGAGATATTCGAACAGATGGTTGCCCATGACATATATATTGAACCTGAAGAAATGCAAGATCATCAAGCGATGGTAGCTTATGGATACAAATACCTAAGTACAGCAGAATTCAGAGATCTGGATGATGACGACAAAAAACTCATCAGACAACATATCCGAGCTAGAGAAGAACTAGCTAAAGGGACTATTGGCGGCGGTCAGACCGGCGCTCTACAAGGACAGGCTCCGGCAGGTCCAGCGGCTCCAGCAGCAGATGCAGCAGGAATGCCAGCTCCACCACAAGGTCCGGGGATGGGTCAGTAGATTATCTGGCGGTTATCTGGTGGTCAGGATAAACAACGATTACCTTAATATAAGCATTTACTTGACAAAGTTATCTAAATGTGCTATAATCTAAGGTATATTTATAATAACGGCGGTCAAACCGCCGGTGGTCTGAGGATCACACAGTCACTGGAAGGGGGCAATTATGAGCGACCAAAACGGAAACGAATGGTTTAGCGGAGAAGATGCGGCTATATTAGAAGCATTAGAGTCTGGAAATTTAATGGACGGACTTAATGCAGTCGAAACCGACAATAGTATTGATGCAAATGAGATGGAGAATTTCATCGAAGGCGCAACGAAAGCTATGGAAGGTCAAATATCTAATGAAACTGAGGAACCAGCTACAGAAGAAGAGTCAAGCGACGGCGATGACGAATTAGATGTTGAAGGCAAATCGGAAGATAATGAATCGAGCGACGGCGACGAGGAAGAGGAATCCGAACTATTTGTTGATGGACCCAGAGGGCAAAAGATCCAAGTTGATCTGAAGCCAGACCGTGATAGACTTATCAAGCTACACCAAGCAGAAGATCGGGCTAAAATGTACCAATCTCAAATTGATAAGATGAAGCACGAAGCAAGTCAAAGCGCAGAGAAAATGGAAAGCTTATCGGAAGATAGTCAGTTATTCCAACAACTTAGCGATATGACTGATGACCTAGATCTAAGTGATCCGGCATCCTTTAATGATATCATTTCGGTATTAACAGAAGGTGCGGTGACATTTGATGATCTAGTAGAGAAAGCGGTTAGCGAGCGAGATTACATTAGTGAGCTTAGTGAAGATGGGTTAGCCCTACACGAAGCACGTAAGGAAATCAAAGCCGAAAGACGCGAACTCGAAAAAGCTAAACAACGCAAAGAGCGTGATGAAGCTAAATCAAAATCTGAGCATAATGCTAGAATGGAAACGGAACAGAAGTCAATGATCTTCAACGCTTTCACAAAGTATGATGTTCGCGGGACACTTGGTGACCCTTCTCGTGAAAACGGAATTATGCAACGCGCATGGGATCAAAGTATCAGTCAGCTTAAAAAGCATGACTCGGTAACTCCAGAGCTTGCTGAAGAGATTTTCAGAGGCGAGATAGAATTCTTCTCAGGACCGAAGAATGAAGTAGTCAGTAAAGAAGTGGATAAGGTAGTGCGGAAACGTAGTGCTTCAGCTACCAAGAAAGTTCAAAAGGCAGTCAAGCCATCGGCGAAATCAACGCGCGAAGAAATAGAAGAACTAGGATGGGATGCATTAAGCAATCTCGACAATTTTAAATTCTGATCGGATAACCCGATCCAACATAATTACAGGAGCCTATAATGGCAGCAGGACAAGATTTTACAGGGTTTAACTCACAAGCAGATGCCCTCTATAACTCGGAGAAACTCTCCAAAGTATTACAAATCCTTTACTCTAAATCAGTAATGGTACAGATCTCAGAAGAGCACAAAGAATACGAAATGATTACGAAGAAGAAGTCTGGCGAAGAAAACGGCAGATCATATAACTTCATGATCCAAACAGATTTCGGACCGGCAGCGGTTGGTGCATCTGCGACTGGTGAATTCCAATTCAAAGACCAAGCACAATCAACTCTAGTTGAAAAAGCAGCAATCTTTAAGCAAAAGACAGCCACGATTGGCCTTTCATACAGCTTAATGAAAAGAGCGGCTAAAGCTCCAACATTCGAGAATCCTCTTAGTGTTGAAGTTAAATCTAAGTCTACAATCCAAAAGAGACTTATGGCTTCTGAATTCCACAGAGATGGAACAGCGGTTATCGCTCAAGTTGCAACGCACACTGCTGTAGCAGAAGATGCTGATGCGGTATTAACACTAACTGCAGGCCGTGGTGGCGAGTCAAGATATGTCGAAGTCGGTGATATCCTTCTTGCAAGAAAAGACTCAGACGGTACTGAATCAGTTGCAGGACTAAGTCTTGTTGTTGTTAGTAAGAATCGTTCGGCAGACACAGTTACTGTTACAGCTACTGGCGCAGCAATCGGCGCTAACGATCTTGATGATGCTTCACTTTTCAGAAAAGCTGATACTGATGACTTCGTTGGTACTGCAGATTACCTTGCAAACATCAATGCACAAGCTACTCCAGCTGGTGTTGCATTTGACCAAGTTTCTCTTAACCTTTGTGGACTTGAGACTCTTTACGCAAATGACGGACGTAAGGTTCACGAAATCGTAATGTCCGGTGTTACTGCTGGTACTGTATACGATGCAGGTGCTGCAGCAATTAGTCTTGACGACTTCCACGGCGCACTAGATGACGTTAAAATCAAGAACGGTAGAGCTTCTGCAAAATGGACTCAACTACTTGCTTCTAATGAGACTCTGAGATCAGTAATCGACGGACAAGAGCAAGACAGACGTTTATGGTCACAAGGCGATAACAAAAGAGGTTTCGCTGGATTCGGATATATACATGACAATAGTTCACTAGAAATGGTAACTACTGAATATGTAAGATCTGATCGTATCTGGTCAATTCCACAAGGCGAAGGCGTTTGTGAGATGATCGGTAAAGACTTCGAAGACGTTTCAGTCGGTGGACAAAAAGAGTTCATGGCAATTAACTCTAGTGGCGCAAGAGCTGCTGGTATGAGAAAATACCTTTGTGGATACTTAGTTTATCTTTCAAAAAGACCTTCTCTAGTAGTTTCAATCAGAAACTTCACGGTTTAATTCCACGGGGGTCCGGTGTGGCCCCCTTCTTTTCTCCCTTTAAATTAGGACACTCGCAATGCCAGTTATCGAGCAAACAAAACCAAAAGAAAGATTATCATTAAGTGAGTCAGCACTTTATGCTGCGTTTAATGCAATAACATTAGAAACAAAGGTAGCCGGATCAGCTCTTGATTTATCTGGACGTAAAATTCTACCTAAATATATTCACATCACAGACGGATCACAGTCAGGTGATATACAATTACCAAACCCAATCGAACACAACGGAGAGGCCGTATTCATTGTAAACAACGATACAGATGAAGCAGTATTAGCTGAAGGTGTCTCGTGTCCACTTGGAACTCTCTCCCTAGTATACAGTAACGGCTCCTCTTGGGTTAAGTTATTCTCAATACTAACAGTATAAGGTAACACAGATATGGACATACTAGGCAATCTAAAGAAGGTTCTATCCTTCGAATTCAGAGCCGGAGCATACACGATCACTTTCAAAGGTGATACAGTTACTCCTCCTACAAAAGACATAACCATAAATATACCTGACGGTGATGCAAGTCAAACACTTGTCACCGACAGCAGTACAAATACACTCACAAACAAATCTATTGATGCTGATAGTAATACAATCGTGAATATTGATAATGATGAGATCAAAGCCGGCGCAGCGATCGATGTCACAAAGCTTCATGACGGCTCAGTAGACAATACAGAGTTTGGATACCTCGATGGTGTTACAAGCTCAATTCAAACACAACTCACAGATAACGCTGACGATAACACAGGCACAGTCACAGTACACAGTGATGTATCGGACGCAGGTTCAGGTGCCATAATCACAGGAGCCGAGCGTACAGACATCGGCACAAACACAACAAACAATACCGGACCTGTTACAATACACAGCGACGTAACAGATGCTGGTTCAGGCGCAATCATTACCGGAACTGAGCGTACCGACATTGGACTTAACAATACACACAGAGGACTGGTTACAGGCAATCCTCACGTTGTTACGGCAACTGATGTAGGACTTGGCAATGTAGCGAATGTTGACACGACTGACGCGACTAACATAACCTCAGGAACTTTGGCGGATGCGAGACTCAGCTCCAATGTGGATCTGCTGGATGCCGATCAGACATTGACTGGCGAGAAGACTCATGAAAAGGTAGTGCTTGCAAGTGGTACGTCAATTGACGCAAACGGTAATAGTACTCTAGCAGAACCGGACAAGACGGTTATTGCCCTAACAGGTGTACCAACAGTTACTGATATCGTAACAATTACGGCAACATCTACAACGACTGGTAAGTATATTCAACTTCAGAATGATACGGCTAGTACTTTTATTGTACGCAATGAAACAGGCAATATCAAGACAGGTAGTGATTCCGATCTCGACATGCTTCCAGACGCAACGATTATCCTTCGATACGACGGAACAGACTGGCGTATTGTCGGTGGTAGCGGCGGTGGGGCCGGCGGTCTAGCGGTAGAGCTTTATGACCACACTTCCCTTCCTGCAACACTTTCAGTAGACATTCAATACTTAGTGGACATCAGCGGAGGTAATGCAAGTGCAACACTTCCTGAGACTAGCGCAGATAACGATGGTAGTAAAATCGTTGTTCAGCCGATTAATAATCCGGGTGGCGGCACGATTACCCTTTCTGCCGGAGGCTCTGACGACTTTAACGATCCTGACTTGGGTACAGATACTGAGTATGTGTTGGATGTAGGTAAAGTTGAGTTGGTGCTGAATAACACGGATAGCACACTTGAGATCAGTGATGCGTATTGGGCGGCGAGTACGGATGTTGGACAGACGAAGTGGGCTAGGCATGACCTTCTTACTAGTGTTAGTGTGACTGATCCGAGTAATGCAGATCTATTGTTTAGTAATCTGACAATTGGAAAGACCTACAAAATATCAGTGTCAGCAGACATGACTGTGCCTGATTCTGGAGGCACTGATTATTGTGCTGTTGAGACTTACCATGGTGGGACTAAGGTAATGTCTACTTTGAATTTAGTGGGTGGCTCTTCAGGTGCTAGTCAGTATGTGTCAGCAGGGGCCAGTGCTATCTTTGTTGCAACCACGACTACTTTAACATTCCTTATAACTGTGGTCGGCACTGCTGAGGTAAGAGAAGACGGAACAGGAACTTGGGCCATATTAGAAGAACTACCACAACACGCAATAACAACAGACTGGGACTAGTCTCACGACTATCCTACCATAAGGACTAACACATGACACTAAAGCAGACACAAAGCAAGTATATAATGAAGAACGGGAAACGTCAGCCTGATAGTTTTGTGGATAACTGCGGTAGAGAGTGTAATAGATGTGAAGCCTATCAGCCTTGGGGTAATTACCATAAAAAGGGTAAAGGACGTGCGGCGCAATGTAAGACCTGTTATAAAGAGCAGACCGCAATGCCCTTTGAAAGAACTGCCAAGGCACAGCAACAAAAGCTACTAAGTATACAAAAAACACTTACAGATAAAAGATGTAAAAGATGTTCGGAGTGGAAATTTATAGATAAGTTCTCTTTTATTAAGGCGTTAAAAAGATACA
>Ga0255048_10001522_pt1 | contig 15891 bp, 11 predicted proteins | sample JV7_2_2_MG_FD_183619 | JGI IMG/M metagenome (GOLD analysis project Ga0255048, IMG submission 183619) | Seawater microbial communities from Jervis Inlet, British Columbia, Canada - JV7_2_2 | ecosystem: Environmental > Aquatic > Marine > Inlet | place: Canada: British Columbia | collected 2016-10-06
TATTTTCTTAACATTCTTTTCATGCTTCAAAAGAAACTCAACAATATGATGATATAAATTCTGCCTTCTCATTTCCGTTAATAAAACCATATCTTTTGCAAGAGTGGCATCAACAGGATTGACAAAATCTTTAAATGTACCCATTGTTTTCTTAACTGTTTTTGATGCAAAACTATGTATGCCTATCTTATCAAATCGAGAGATCATTATATCCACAGGCATAAAAGTGATATATTCAAAATTATCAACAAGCTGTTTTTTTAGCTTGGCATCAAATACATCATATTCCAATACAGTTTTGACAACAAAATCCTTTCGCATTTGTAGAAACTCATTAGAAATTCTAGCCAGTTCAGGATGTTCATTAGCATATCGTTCATACATACCAACAATATCGCCTTCTTCTGCTTTAAGTTTTTTTTCAAGACTTTTTTCAAGTTTATAAAATTTCCAAGTAATCTTATTTTCACGCTGTTTGCTATTTGCTAGATTCCTCAATAATAGCATATATCCTAGATTTTCTTTGTTATAACTAAACTTATTTAATTGTTTTTCAATTTTATGAACAAATAACTTTTTATATTCAGAAAGTTCTGCGGCTCTATATCTGTAATGTTCAATGTAATATTTTAAATCTTTGGCCAAAGTGCTATTGCCTCTTTGTGAATCAAGTTTTAAACTTGATAGTATCCAATGAAAACTATCCCAAATTTCATCTAGCCAATCACTTTTTTCTGATAATTTTTTTAGTGTGCTTATTCTCTTAACTTCCTCAACAACCTTTTTTTGATTATTTCTAAACATATTCATTGTTTCTTCAGCTTTCATAGCATCCAAAACATTTTTAGAAGAGTTAAGCCTATTCTGTATCTGTATGTATAATTCCTTTACTTCAGGCCTGTTCTCAATGTGATATTTCCAAAGCTCAAAAGTTCTTGGAGCATTAATTTTTGTCCATTGCGGTCTTAACAGCCAAGCCATCATAAAGTCAGCCATCAATTCAACCGCACTATCTCTGTATTTAACAAAACCTTTACTTTCTGTAGTTCTATTAAATGGTTTCCATTTCATTGATAATGCTTTTAATTCTTGCAAAATCATTTCTAGATTAACTAATCCTCTATTTTTAAGCTCTTTTTCAACCTTTTCTGCAAAGATTCTTTGTGCCTCCGCATCTAGTTTAGGATCAACTTTCTTGCCATTAATCTTATCGGCAATAGCCTTGATATGATGCGACATTAATCCCTTCATTGCATCCTTTACAATGAGCTTTTTAAGGGCAGAAGATAATCTAACAAAAGCCTCATAAAATTCCTTGTTAATAAACTCCCTTGCCTTTGGATCAGTAAAAATCTTTAAAACACTTTCAGGTGTAATTTCCAATTTTTTAATTTCAGTATCAGTTTCCTTCTCCAATTTTTTAGCTTCTATTTCAGCTTCTTTCTTGAATTTATTAATCTCTGCTTTACTTAATGGCTTTGCTCCATCATTCTTTCCGTCAATCCACTTCTTCATATACTTGTGAAGATTGGCAATATGACCAAGAATATTTCCTTTTGCCATATCCATTTTAGGAACAAAATCTATTAGATGTCCTAGTTCATGGGCTAAAGTCATCAAAAATCTTTCAGGATTTGCTTGTAACTCCCTTTTTACAATAACTTTGGCTTGCTCATTTATAGGTTTATTTTTATCAAATTTCTTTAGATGCTGGAATACACCTAAAGTACCACTTCCTAAATTTTCTTTAAGTTCAGGTAGTTTTTGTAATAAGGATTCTACAAGAGTAACAATATCCCAAAATCCTATTGTTTGTGAATTTTCAAATAATTTCTTATAATCAGCTTTACTTCCTTTTGGAAATTCAGTAAATTCATAAGGTTCAATGGGCATACCAGCCGTTTCTCCATCCCGTGATCCTCGTTCATAATGAAAACCACCTGAATTACCTTTATCTGCGTGATCTCTCCAATAGCTTTCCGCTTGAGTTTTTAGTCTACTGTCCAACCGCATTGGCATCAACAAAGCAACAACATTATTTGTTTCGGGATGCAGAAACACTATCGCACTTCCGTCATCCTTTGCCATAATTTTTGCCTTTTTCTTTACTCCGCCTTCCTCAAAAACACTTAATTGGTTATAGGCCTTCCTAGAAAACTGAACAAATTTCTTGCCTATCTTACCTATGAGAACATCAGGGGTATCATAATCTCCTTTTTTCTTGGCGAAAACTACGGATATTTTCTTATATTTTGCATTTAATCCCTTAAATACTTTGTCTATTAATTCTTTTCCTGTTTTAAAATTATATCCATCTCTTTTATCCCAAACATTCTCTCCTTTTTTATTCTTCTTATTAAATTCCTTTTCAATGTTTCTATAATATTTATTAACAATCAAAAGTTTTCCATCGCTACTGACCTTTCCATCTTCAGATACTACTTTTTCCTTACCGCTATTTTTATTAAGATCATTAAGAGCTTGAACAATGGTGGACTTGAATTGAGAACCATCCTTGTTGATTATTTCATTGCCTTCTTTCTTAACTTCAATAATATCAATTTCATATTCACCAGACTTTTGTTTTACCTCAAATGAATTTTTCCTACTTTTACTTCCTGTTTCAACCTTATCTACAGGCAGAGCATCATTTATAATAAGATCTAATTTACCACCCTTTTCTGTAATTAACTTTTCATTTTCTTTCTCAATTTCCAGTTTAAGATCATTAATAATTTTATTTAATTGTTGTTCAGAATCCTTTTCTATTGGAACTTCATCTTTTGGAACTTTTTTGTCTATGGATTCTAATTGTTCTCTAACTGATTTTTGCTCTTCAGCTATTTCCTTTAATCGTTCCTTTGGAGTATTTGGATCTTTAATTTCAGATTCCAGCTTTTCTATTTTTTCCAGCAATGTTTCTAGAAGTTTATCAGTTTCACTTGGAACTTTCTTTTCTGGTTTTTCTTTTATTTTTTCAGCTTGTTGTCGTAAGAATGTAGGAATATCTAAAAGCTCATCTTTAACTTCCACATCCTTCTTTTCTTTTTCTTTAACAAATTTTGCTTTTTTCTCTTCTACTATTTTTAATTTCTTTTCTAGAATTTCTATATTTATCTTTGCTTTATTTCCTTCTATACTATCTTCCTTGATTTCTACCTTGAGATTATTATTTGCTGGATCTAATTTTCTAGCCTGACTTTCAAGAATAGGTACTGTGTTTCCTTGAGAATTTTTAACAAGTAAGACAGATTCACCGCCTATAACTTCTCTTCCAACAATAATTCCTTGCTCCGTTCCACTAACATTAATGTTTATTTTTTCACTAACTTGATATTTAGGAGGCTCTATTAATTTTATTTCTGATATTTCCTCCAATCCTTGAAGATACTTTTTTTGTGCATCAAGAATAAAATCAGGAATTTCATTTCTGAATAACTGATCTTTTACTTCAGGTCTTTGATCGGTAATCATCAAGATTGTATCAGGAGTAATGGCGTGATCCTTGTAGATATTAATTAAATTTTTTACTTGACCTATTGTGGCGTGAAATCCGAATATCAATACGGCTGTATGGGCAAAATCCCTCATTGTAGGAGTATGACCATTCATTCTAGCTCCCAATTCCGTCATTACATAAATTTCAGAGCTTAATCGTGCTATTGTAGGAGCTGATTTTCCAACAACAGTCTTTGATAAATTCCCCGCACCAATCATAGATTTTGTGGCAAATTGTGTCGTTAATCCCGTTACTGATGTTGCCGCTCCAAGAAATGCCATTTTTCCTCCAACAACAGCAGTTTTAATATCAATAAGATGATCCATATATTCTTCAAAATTATTTACTTTTCCATCTATCATAGCTTCAGTAAAAGAATGTCGTAATACTTCAGGCAAGGCAAAAGCTCCCGCCATACAAGTAACAGGGGCGGCTGGGGCGGCAAAACCTCCAGTTACCGCTGTAGTACCTCCAGCAACAGCAAGACAACCTACTCCCATAGGAATTAGATCTGCCCCTAAAGTTATAGCTGATTGTATAATTTCCTTGTGAAAAGTCTGACCTTGATACATAAAGATTTCCTTCATCATATCATCTTTTTCCAATCCTGATGATTCAGGATGATCCAAAGACCATTCAATATATTGGTCAAACATTCCTATAACGGACTGACTATATCCTTGTTTAAATACATTTTCATTTCCCTGACCACCAGTATAATAGGAAAGTTTATTAATTTGTGTTTTAACAAATCCTTTAGGCCTATCTCCCAACCAAGGTTTCCACCAAGTAGAACTAGGCCACATTGCTAATTCAGGATTTGCATATCCTACTTCAGTTGTACCCCAAAAATCAAAGCGTTTCATTCTTTCATCTAATTCAGCATTTTCCTTTACACTCCAAATACCATTGTCATCTTTTTCCCAATCTGCGTGATGATAATCCTTATACAGAGCTTTCATTGCCTCTGTATCTCCTTGAACTATTTTTTTAATTAATTCATCTGTACCAGCTCTATTAAGTATTTCATCAGGCCCGATTTGAAAAAAATTAGCCATTGTAATAGCTCGTTGTTGGTCAAGAGTTAGGGCTGTTGCATTTTTATGATCGTAGGCTTCCTCAACCCATTTAGGCACTATATAATCAGGATTCATTGATCGTTGAGTATTAACAAAACGATTTAATGCTGTTACAAGAGATTGCTCCTTAAATTGAAATACCCCCCAAGCCGAACCATCAGGACTAGCAATATTTCTATTATCGGATTCAAGAGATGATATAAAACTTATATAATTATTCCAAGATTCTATTTGTTGTTCATTCCATCCATAATTTTTTACCGCCCACTTTAATATACTCCTTGTTTCCTGTCCTGTTGTCAAAGGTGTATTTAAAATTTCTACTTCTTTCTTTTTCTGAAACCCCTCAATTAATTGCTCTTCCTTCTTTTTAATTCTTTCAGGTTTTAATAATTCTTCATTTTCCTTACTATAAGTAAATCTATTGGTATCTGCGTTCCATCCGACATTTCCCTCAAGAATATCCCTTGCCTCTAAATCACTTAATGTTTTCTTTTGATCTTCATTCAGGGCGGAACTCATCAGCTTAATTTCATTTTCTTGTTTAATGTCGTTATAATTTACATTAGGAAAATGGTCATTTAGCCAAGAATCTATAAATCCTATTCTTCCCTCATTATCGCCTTTAAACTTTTCGTAAGCCTCTAAAACCTTATTCTTAATTATATTTTGATCTTCCTTTGAGAGCTTTAAAAATTCAGTTTGATTTTCCTGATTTTCAATAATTTCCTTATTGATGGTACTTTGTGATTTATCAATATTGGAAGTGCTGTCTTTATTAATTGTTTCTACATTATCAGCAAAAGGCTCGGTAACTTGATTATTGAGCAGACTTGCATCTACATCCATATCGTTATCGGTAAGAACATTGCTCTTTACTTCCTTTAATCCATAGGATTTATTGATTTCCATATCGCTGAAACCAGCTTGTTTAAGAAGAGGGCGTTGATTATTAATCCAATGAACGATGGAATCATCGCTGAAACCAGCTTGTTTTAAATGCAATGGTGTAAGTGTTACCATTTTTACTCCAAAGTAGGTGTTATGTCTAAAGTATTAATATCAAAATCTTGTTCAAATTGAGTACCGCTAACAGTAGAGGGTAAATCTGAACGAATTGTTTTATATTTTAATTGTACTCGTTTAAGATATTTCGGTATTGTTTCCCCATCATTTCTTAAAGGAATTTCAAAATTGGGAATAACAGGCTGTTTTCCCTCAAACCATACTCCCGTAGCTAATGTATAAGGTTTTGTAGGATCAATATCTGTTATCCAATCAAAATCACCATATGTTTCATCCTTACTTCCATCCCTAGCTTTCTGTGCAAATGCCACCATATCATCCATAATATAATTAGGGCTTGATTTATTTGACAACATATTGACATAGTTAAATCCCTGACTTTCTCCCTCTGCAAGAACCTGATTAAAATAATTAAGACTATCATAAACTTTTTTTCCAAACTGTGTTTGCATAGCTAAAACTAAATCTTCTGATGATAAATCTTGTAAGTTGGATAATAAAGCTGACATTTCCCTACTGCCAACCTCGTTAGCCAACATAACAACAGCATTTTTATATAAAACTTTTTTATACTGATTTTTCTCTTTAATATTATCATCAATCTTATTGTTCAAAGTTCTGTAATTATCAGGGCTTATTAATCCTTGCCAAAAAACTTCAGTTAAAAAACCTCTTTCCGTTTCCGTATCTATCAATCCTTCATAGACAAGGGTATGAGCCAATGTTGATGATTGTATTCCTTGTGGAGTATCCCAAGTATCTGTAGATCCTACTGATTTGTTTTGCCACGCATAAAACTGTGTCAATATTGCCGTTTTTTCACTAGGCATTAAAGATGAATCTCCTACCCTAACAGCAAAATCATTAGCTAATAGAAATCCATTTTCTGTTCCATTTCGTATTTCAATAAACTCATTAACAAAATTATTCTTAACTATCCTATTCTTTTTCTCCAGCATTGAATTATGAGTATTATACTGATTCTTAAAATTTCCATCTGCTTCAGAAATCATTATCTTGCGAATATCAGGATCTAGATCAGGATTGTATATATATTTTCCATCCACCTTTTCATTTAAGTTTCTTAAAACGCCCCCCCAATCCACTTCATTCTCACCAAAAGGATTTTGTATAAATTCACCCTCCTTGACGGCCAACCAAGCAATAGCTTTATTAGCCTCATTTTCTAGTTCAAATTCCAACAACCTTGTAATTTCATCATCAAATAAATTATTATCTTTATTTTCCTGAATTATTTTTTGCATATCTAACCAAGCTGAAGTAATTTGTGAAGTATCAGTTGCCTTATCCAGCTTATCCTTATATGTTTCTACGCTTTGATGATAAGCCACTCCTGCATTTTTTATTTTCTGCTTTCTTATTTGTTGATTAATTACTGTTCTACCTTCAAAAACTTGATTATTAAAAATAGCCTCAAATTCTGTCCAAGTTTGTTCATCATACTTATTTTTAAAATCTTTCTTCCATTTCTCTGCTTTTTTATCATAATCCGCTCTCCACGCATTAGGAGTTAAAAAATCTTCTCTATCCAACAAAGAATCATTAAATTCAGATACATTTTTATAAATTTCTGTTTTTCCAAGATTCTTATGAGTATCTATTTCAAGCCTTCTTAATTTTGCTTCAAGATTTGTTCTTTGCTTATGGGTTTCTACAGCTAATTGTCGTACATTATCAGCAAAATTTGTAGCAGAACCAGAAGCTACCTTACCTTCTCCCAAATCTGTTTGTGTTGTTTGAAAATCAACATTTCCTTCTTTGTATCTTGGAATTTTAACCATTATGATAATATTCCTTTTTCTGCTGCTTTTACTCTTTCATTAGCACTCCAAATATCCATACCTCCCTGAATTAAGGAAGATCCAGCACTATACAATTCATTGGTTATTCTACCAGCTAATTTAATATCAATTTCTGTAGCCTTGAGAACAGCCCCTTTTTCAATCCACCATAAATCATTTTCATAGGATGTAATCGTTTCATTCTGAACAATAAGAGGAGATCCTGTAAAAGCTATTCCACTAGCACTAAATCCAGCCCTTTGCTCACTTAACAATCTAGCTGTTTTTTTATTAAGGGATATTCTTTTATAAGCTAATTCAATATCATTTTTTTGTTTATTAAATTTAGCAATCTGCTTATAATTATTAATCGTGGATAAACTTCCCATAAAGGAAAAAGCCATTGATCCCATTATCCATTTTGCCATAGGAGCTGCAAAAAAAGCTGGTAATGGCATTATTTTATCTCCTTCTTAATGGAATTTTGTTTCATTAATTCTTGACGAAGATCAAAATTCTTGTCAGCCCATTTCTCAAGCCGTTCTTCTAAAAATTTATTGTGAACTTTCATCTCCTTGTTTTCCTTCTTTAATTCCCTATTATTTTTTTCTAAATCTTCCATTTAATCACTTGTCACTAATGTACCACTTATGCCAAGAATTGTCATAGGCAAAGGTTGAGTTTGTTGAATTACAATTTGTCCTTCCCGATCCCATCCTAAATTCGTTACCCTCTTATCGCCTGTAATGGCGGTAATGGATTCATCCATAGCATTAGCCGATGTTCTAAACGGCAACTGATCTCCATTTATTGTAGCTCCTATTGTATCTAATAATCTAACCAAGACCTCATTATATCTTTTTTTTCTTCCTTGTGCAGTACCAGCCGAAGCTCCAGCTTCAACTTTCATTGTCTTTAAAGTAGATACATACCCTAGTCCAACTTTAATTGTTTTACTAGAATAGGAACTTGTTAAATTTATTGTAATAGCTCCATTTGATACTATCTGTGTTGGATAAACAGCATTATCTATAACAATTTGCACAGTTTCTCCCTCTAAATGCTCTAAAGAAGTTACTGTTGTTGTAGCCCCTGTAACAGTACCAGATAATCCTGAATCCATATCCAATGTTGAATCCAAATATTCTATATACTTAACAGTTGATCCGTTCACTATTCTTTCAACAACAATCCATACCTGATTTTCCGATGTTTCGGAAATGGTAGAAACACTTTTAACTTTTGCAAGAGTTTGGCTTGTAACAGCCAGTCTTACATCATCTGAAGTTGTAATTGTTAATAATCCTATTCCATTTGGTGAAGTTTCCGTAACTGTTACTATATTTGCGGCTGGATTGGATACAGTAAAATCTGCGTGAGCATTAATCGCTGTAAAGATATTATCCGCTGTCGTATTATTGTTTGTATTTGGCCTCCATCCATTCGTTTCCGATGGAGCAGAACCGCCTGATGTTTCCGATGTAAAAGTAACAGATGTTCCGTCTGATTTTGTTAATGTTAATTTTGATCCTACAATGATATTTGCATAATCCGTTACAGTAATGGTACAATTCGCATCACGGCCTCCAAGAATATGCCTATGCCAAGCTATAACATCTTCATCTCGTTGATAAGTCATTCCTAATAAAGTTCCATCATTTCTTACTACCCAATATATTGCATCAGGTTCTTGAGCATAATCAACATCTTCAATTCCACCTTCTGTAATATGTTCCGCTAATAATGTCATATCAGGGGCAACATAAGCATCATCCTCAAATCTATAGGCAAATTCCCTTACTTTTCTTTTTTGTCTTTGTACAAACATAACGGAATTACCAATTTGTATGGCTTGTGTCGTATGTCCGCCATAAGTTGTTTGTTGTGTAATTGTTACATTATCAGGTTTTAATGGCTCTCCTGTAGGCCTTCCTACTCGAAATTCACCACCAGCCGTACCAATAACTAAATCTCTTGCTGGTGATAACCATCGTATTAAATTAACTTTATTAGCCGCAATCGTATAAATAAAAGCATCAGAGGCACTTGCATCATCTACATCAAAATTCTCATATTCACCAGATTGGGATGCCCAAATTGTTTGAGGATAATCTGTAGATCCAGCAAATACTAATCGCTGTTCATAAAATGATACTGTTTGAGGAAAACTTGTTGTATTTGACCAAGCTCCTAAAGACCAAGTTATACTTCCTGAAGAAGTTACGGCTTTAGTTATAGTCCAAGCAACTACTGTAGCACTTGTATATCCAGTAATTTTTCCCCAACCATCTCCTAATTTTACTAATCTTCCTACATCCGTAGATGCGAATAAACTTGCCGATGCCGTTAATGTTCTTCCCGATCCTACTGTTGTGGCACTTGTCGTTAGTGTTGTTGTCGTTGTATTTGTATCAAGAAAAGGGCCAACTTGAAAATCAACATCAGCCAAAGTCCAAGCCGTATGCCCCGTTCTTGATAACTTTGCTGGTTCATGGGAGGGATGAACGAGATACATTATATCCGCAGATTGAGTAAATTGCAGATCAAAAATTTGTGAATCCGTATAAGGAGTTGTTATTTCATAAACCTTATTGGCTATACCGCCTGATGAATAAGCCGTATATCCTGATGAATTTACACCTGATAATTCAAAAGTATTAGTTGTTTTATTCGCTACTGTAAATCTTCTTCCATTAAGTTCCGTCATTCCAACAACACTACTAATCCATACATGATCCCCGTTGGAATATCCGTGTGAGTTGGATGTAACAACGGCTGGATTGGCGGCTGTTATTCCCGTAATGGTTTTATCAGTTTCAGTAATTTGTCCATTATCTTTATAAAATCGAATATAAAGATTACCAAATTCTAGAATGTAGGATTGGGTAATATTAAATTCAAAAGGAATTAATCGTACAATTTTTGATGAATCTTTTACTTCGCAAACAAATCGTGTACCTGATCTTCTTGTAGCTCCGCCTTGCGGAAATACTGTCATATTTTCTAGTGTTTCAACACCATTATTATATTTTTTAAAATCTGTTTGACCAGCTAATTTTGGTGTTAATTCTCCAGCAGTAAAATTTGTTTGAAACGGATGTACTCTTGCCATCTATCACTTCCGAAAGTCTGTAAATGTTGGTGATACAAGATCATCAATAAATCCTTCTTGCCCATCAACACTTCTAGCTTCCCGAAGTTTAGATTCAAAGAGTTTCTGCATATTTTGTTGTAATTGTACACTTCCCGTAACGGGATAAGCAAGATCTACAGACATTTTTGCAGTTAAAGTATCAATAAATAACGAATCAAATTGAGCTGTATCTGTTACTCTAGCAATATATATAATCTTTGCTGTTCCTTCATCAGTTAGCAAAACTCTACCTGTACCAGCTAGATGTTCTATTTTAAATACATAATCAGAATATTCCATTTCCAAAACACGCAAACAGTAAGGATCTGTAGGTAACGCATATTGATAAGAATATTGATAAAGTGGTGTTGTTGATAATTGAGATAATTGTTGTCTAGAAATAGCAAAGTTCCAACGATGTGATCGCAAAACTTCATCCCGTGCTTCGCTATAAAAAGCATTACATAATCTAGCTCTTTCCGTATCATCTGTTAATGATACTATTGGAGCATCACCTAATCTTCTTAAAGCATTTGCACATATTGAAACTTCTGTAGCCATATTTCCCTAATAATAGCAGAAGGGCGATAGTTTTTCAATCGCCCTTCATATTATAGTTTAATCTACGACATAAACAATATAGCCGTACACAGTACTTGAAGCCGCCAAAGCAACATCTTGAGAAGTTAATCTAATGGATACTTTTCCTTTAGATTCAAATAACTTCGTATTATCTGTTGTTAAGACAGTACAAATTGTACTGACTGTACTAGCCGTATCTACATCTAAGCCGTCATCCATACCATTTGGATCAGCCGCAACACTATTACCATCTAAATCGGTATAAGCATCCCATCCAATATCCATAGTAGCACTAGTTGTTGTCCAATTATGTTTAATTTTACACATTGCACCTAGTACTCTTACAGAACCAGCGGGAAGCCTAGCGATTTCTACAGACGATGTAGCATCACCAGCCCCAGATTGAGTATGACTAAAATAAGCAAATCTAAGCCTTCCATGTAATTTTGTAGTTTCAGCAACTACAGATGGAACAGCATCAAGATTTGTAACTTCATTACCTTTTTGAGTTGTAACAGCCATAACTTACTCCTATTCCGTACACGCTATTTCTATAACTTTTTCTTCTTCGATACGAGTTGCACCGATTGTCATAGAAAGGAAAACTTGAGTTGCATAATTCTTGTCATCTCTTTCAGATATTTTAGTTTTAATATCTGCTCCGAGAGCAAGTCCAATTCCTGACTTCGCCCAAGCCGTAACTTGACGATTGCCATCGGAATCTGAGCCTAGCCTTTGGGTTCGGATAAACTTGAATCCTAAAAAGGAATCAAGAGTACCTTGAGCCAATGCCTTAACAGTTGCATAATCGCTAGATGTAACCTGAGTAACATTTAACAAGTCGGTGATTTGACCAGCCGCACAAGCTAAATATCTAGGTTCATCAGGATCAATATCAGCCGCATCCATGATTTCTTTAGCAGATAATAATTTCGCTAAAGTTAAACCACCTGATGCATGAACCACTTTGTTACCCGATGGTAATGAAACGGATGTTCCACCCGCTACTCCACCATACGCAGTACCAACAGCGGCCGCAATAATTGCATCATCCATAGCTCTGCCCATTGCCCAAGCTCCAGCCATTGCATACTCAGACTGTGGGGAAATTAATAGTCTAACTTTATCTTCGCTATCAATTAAATCCGCCCAATCGTAATCATCCATCGTAACTTTACGCCTACTGTGAGGAGTATCCATACGAGGAGTATCACTATGTCGTGAGGTACGCTTTTGAGCTGCAGTTGAACCGATTCTTTCAAAAAAGTGTGCTTTGCCCGTTACTGTTTCAGAACGAACCGCATCTCTTAATCTAGAACCTTTTTGCTGTGCTAAGTGTAATACATTACTCTTATACTGTTCGACAAAAGCCGTTGTAATTTGAGTAGACATTATACAAGCCTCCTAGTTTATTTAAGAACATAGAGCATATGACACCATGTCATATACCATATCCATAATAATCGGCTTTTTATCCTTTCGGGAAAACCTTATCGTAAAACGATACGATCAATCGAATCTTTAGAGCCGATTACGGCTAATGTTCCATTATCCTAGAAGGGGGGAACTAATATCTTTATATTAACATAAATTTTTTATTCTCCATACACTTTTTCATGAAGATCCTTCATTTTTTTAACTGATGACATATGATTAGGATTACTAGCATCCCAATAAGCATGAGTTTTATCATTTTGTATTTTTTCTATTTCAGCTTTTGCATCAAGCGGTGATACAGCTAATCTATTATTTTGCGTATTTTTAGCCATATCTTCCGTAACTTCTTTGCCTAATGTTGCAAATAATCTTACTACTGCTGGATGATTACCAGCCTCCGTATTCATTAAAGCTAATAATTCCTCATCACCATAAACCTTCATAGCTCTTTGTGCGGATCTGACATTTTTATCATATTCAAAACCCCACTCTTTTCGCAGTAAAGATTCAGTTTCACCTTTTCCTGTTTCAAGATTACTTTGAGCCTGTTGTGTTTGGTAATTTATGGATTCAACTTGATAATCAATAAGTTTTTGTACCTGATCGTTATTCAATCCAATATTATGAGCTACAGCCTTAAAATTCTTGATGTTCTCATCTTGAAAATATTGATTATGTGTATCAGGTATGCTAATTTCATACTGATCTGACTTTTCAGGCCTTCCTAGTTTTCCATATAATTCATTTTTTTCTTCATCTGTTTTAGGAATTGGTATTCTACTACCTATCATTTGTTGTTGATGAATTAAAGTTTTTGCCGCAGATTCAGCATTTTTTATCTTTTGAATTGTTGGATCATTTTTAACTTCATCTCCAAATCCTGTTCGCCAATCTTGATTATCACTTGCTTCAGATCCTAGTATAGAAGTTTCTTCTACAGGATTTTCTGTTACTGTGGTCTGTTCATCAGCCATTTAGTCTCCTTTTTTTTCATTTAATAAATTAATAATTCGTAGTACTACCGATCTTTGTCCACATTGGTAGGCTGTTTTATGAGGATTCTCACTAAAAGAATCCGTATTAAAATAGGCTGATTTTAGATCATCTAAAACTTTTTCTCCATCAATACCATTAAAGGTACTAGAATAAGCCTTTTTTAAACTTTTTATATCTCTTTCATATGTCATTATGTAGGAATATTCATTTCTTCTGCTTGAGCCATTGCATCATCTATCATTCCTTGAGCTTGAGGTGAACTCATTTTTTCAACTGCTTGTCCAGTTTTAGCCATTGCATCAGCTTGTTGTTGCTGTTGTTGAGCCTCCATCATTTGTTGTTGTTGTTGTGCTTTTGCCTCTCTCATTTCTGCAACATCATCCTCACTACGCAAAAGTGTTTTAGGAACACCTAATAATGTTGCTCTCATTCTAATGGCTTTTTCGTGATCTATAATATCCATAATAGATGGATCTACTTGTGCCACATTCATCGCTAGTTGATATAGTCTTTCTACAGCCACAGCCTCTTCCATTCGTTGAGAACGAGCAAGTGGGCCAACATACTCAATATCCATATTTGATTCACTAATAGATTGTGGAGGTTCTAGCAATACACCACCACGCAACATAATTGCAAAACATCTTTCAATTAATGGATTTAAAAATTCAGTTTGGAATCTTCCCAAAGTCGGGCCAAGCAATCGTTGCATTAATTCATAACGAACTTGAACTTCTGTAGCTGTCATTTGAGGGCCTTCTTGTAATTGTAATTGATCGGAATAATATGCCTGTCTAATTGCTGTTCGTAATTGTGTTTCTTTTAAATCTGTTATTTGCCAATTTGATCCAATTTCCAATGGTTTTACTGCTGTATCACTACGAACAACTGTAATTCCCGCTGGTGTCATTCTTATTCTTCCGATTACACCATCGTCTGTAACTAATAATGGAGGATCTATAGCTTTTGCCCAAGCCTTTAATCCAATTTCTACAGCTTTATTTAAAGTCTTAATATCAGGTAAAGCATTATAAGATGGTGATCTTCCAAAAATTTCTCCTGAAGCCTTTGACCATCTAGGAACTAGATATGGAAATTCATTATATCCACCTGTTCGTACAACCATCTTGTCCTCTTCACAAACATGACAAGAATGGACAGGAAGTTTTGTTTGTATTTTCCCCATAGCTTTTTCATAATCTTTAGAAGGTTCAACTGCATGAATAAAACCAAATTCCTTATCAGGTGATTCCTTATAAGCCTTATTTACATTCTCACCTAAATTATTTTCCCCAAATTCTTGAACAGCTTGTCGAGCCGTTAATTTATATTTTCTATATAGTGTATCTACCTTACCCGATATATCTTCCTGAATAAAATATTCTGCAATATGAAGTGTATTAAAATGAATACCTTTGTTTGCAACACCTTCCTGATTTTCCTCAATGAACATTGCAGAAGTGCCAATGGAACATAAATCTAAATATAATTCATGTACTTCTGTATTAAAATTTGAATCATTAAAATTTGCATACATTCTACGAGCCGTATCTTCCAGCCACATTTGAACTTCTCTATCATTGTTTAAATCTTCATCTCGTAATTTTAAGGAAAACCACGCCAATGAAGGAGAGGTTAATGTTCCTTGTAGACTTGCCGCCAAAAGATTATTTGCTGTAATTGCTGATGAATCATATAACACATCCGTTCTTTTTGATCCCCTTGATCGAAATAAAGTAACATCTGCCTTTCTTGGCATCACATAATCAAGAATTTCTTGCCAATGATCTGTCCAAGTAGCCCGTTGAGCTTCCATTTTTTCAATACGCTTTTTTATATATTCAAAAGTTGCCATTATTAATATCCGCCAAGCATAGTGTGAGAAGTTTCCGCTTCTTCAGTAACACCAGATCCACCAGTTAATATTGTTCCATAGTTTCCTGAAGATGCCAATGAGGTCATTTTATTTTTTTCTTTTTTTAATTTATCCTCTGATTCTTTTTCCTTCTTTTTTACTTCAGGATCTATTGCTGGAGGCATTTCTATTTTAGGCTTCATACCCATTTGCAATCCTCCTTTAATATTCCGTATATTGCTCCATCAACAAATTCATTATTAATTTTCATAACTTTTCTTACTGTACCTTCCTTTGTAAATCCTACTCCTTTTAACAATCTTTCATTTCTTTCATAGCCATTTTTACACATTGCCGTTATTCTACCACATTTTGCCGTATTAAAGCAGTATTCAAATAACATTTTAATAAAACTTCTTTTACAAACTCTTGGATGATCCAAAGCCAAGTGAACCCAAATATTATGTCCATCATATCCACTA
>Ga0255048_10001524_pt1 | contig 15875 bp, 16 predicted proteins | sample JV7_2_2_MG_FD_183619 | JGI IMG/M metagenome (GOLD analysis project Ga0255048, IMG submission 183619) | Seawater microbial communities from Jervis Inlet, British Columbia, Canada - JV7_2_2 | ecosystem: Environmental > Aquatic > Marine > Inlet | place: Canada: British Columbia | collected 2016-10-06
AACTCAATGCGTTAGATTAGCCAATGTTTATTAAATTACGTTTTGGAAATTGGGAGTGGTCGGCAAAAGAGCGTCACTCCCTTTTTATTTTACAGGAAGAAAATTAGCAAATGCTGAGCAAATGCTAAGCAAATGCTGAGCAAATGGGGTTCTATAAGATAAGATAAGATATTTATCTTATTATTTATTTATACTATTTCATAAACTAGCTAATTGAATATATTAGTTTTAAGACATTATAATTAGTCAATGTATATAAACATATATAAAAAGTATTTAAGTTTCTTAGAATTGATTTAAATAGTGTTCTCAACCATTGTGAGTTAGTATTTTAGTTGGTGTTTAGTTGTTTAGTATTTTAATTAAAATATTTATTTTAGTGTTTTGTTATTATTTAAAAATTTGTTATATATAGAACTATGGAAATTACAATCCCAACAAAGTGGGAAGATGTTACAATAGGAAATTACATCAACCTAAGACCAGTATTAAACTCTAAACTAAACCCTATAGAAAGAGTAGTCAACATTCTAGCAGTCTTAACAGGACAGAAAAGAGATGTAATAAAGAATATTAGTTTAGACCAGTTTAAGTCTATTAAAAAGAAAATGAGTTTCTTAGATACTGAATTACCTAACAAACTAAAAGACAAAAGATTTAAGATTGGTGGTCAGTGGTATGAGTTTAAAGTAGATGCTAAGAAGTTATTATTTGGAGAGTATATTAACAGCATGGAAATTCTGCAAAATGCTAAGGATGATGAGGAAGCAATATTTAACAACTTGCATCATATACTAACCACTATTTGTAGACCAGTTAGAAAAACTTTGTTTGGTTGGAAACATATTGACGTAAATAGTGAGATACTTAGAAAGACAGCAGATAACTTTCTAAATAACATGCCAATGACAATAGCTTATCCAATAGGTGTTTTTTTTTATACTCACTCGCAGGACTTAACAAAAGCTATAAAAACTTGTTTGATGGAGGAAGCCGAGAAGATGACGAAGGAAGCAAGGGAGGAACTGGATTTAGTCAACGCTGGGGATGGTGGCACACCTTAGACAATTTGACTAATAGTAGGATAGACAAATGGGATGAAATACTAAACTGGGATATAATTAAAGCTCTAAACATAGTAGCTTACTATAGTGATAAACAAAAGATGGAACAACAGGTCCACAGAGAAATGAGACAAAAATATAAACATAGATGAGTCAACAACTAGACATATTTGGTTTTGATGAGAGTCAATTAGAGGAAGTTAAAATAGACAACCCTACTACATTGAGTCAGGTGTTTAATAACATTGCTGCTGACATGGTTTATTGTTTACAGCAATCTGTTAGAAAAGAGGGTTTAGTTTATAAAGGTAATTTAGAACAGTCTATAAAAATGCCTGTTAAAATGTTTGGATTTAGAATGATAGCTACATTATATCTAGCTGACTATTACGACTATCTTAATCAAGGTGTTAAAGGTATTGGAGGAGTCAGAAAGAGTGGAGACAGAAAAGGACAACCATGGGAAATAAAAGCACCTAATAGTCCATATCAGTTTAAGAAAGGTCCTAGCGTTAGTCATGTTAGACAATGGGCTAAAAGTAAAGGATTAAACGAATATGCTGTAAGAAACTCTATTGCTAGAACTGGAATTAGACCTAGATACTTTTTTGATAATTGTATGCAAGAAACTTTCTATGGTCAGGCTTTTGATAAGTTTAAGACAGATATTAGAATAGTATCTGGAGAGAGAATAGCAAAAGGATTAAAAGAAATATTAAAGAAATGAGTTTAGAAATTAAATATCTACCACAACAATTTAGAACAGTCTACAATCCTGTAGAGGTTGTATTATATGAAACCAACAACACAACTAGAAACTATACTGGATTTGCTTATTTGATTGATGTTAAGGATGGTGCTACTACAGTAGGTAGATTAAAAGTTCCTCCAACTACTCAAGGTTTTGGAAGATTTGACATGTCTGGTATTATGGAAAGTTATATCTCTAGTGATTTAGGTTTGTTAAATGGAACTAATATTGCTACTGTAGAGAATAATAGTAATTCTTATAAAGACTTTACTTTAGAGTTTGGGTGGGTACATTATAACACAGGTTCGGCAACTTATGACATTCCACAGACTGTAACATTCCCAGACACTACTACTGGCACTTCTTATGACTTACTAACTTTTAATGGTAGTTTACCAAGATATAGAAGAGACGTGGTTAATTTCTATGATTGGCAATACAATAACTACTATACAAAATACACTAATAAATCTACTACTAGAAAGTTTTTGACTAACTCTGTAAATGGTAGAAGTCCTAATAGTCCTTATAATCAAAAAGTAATGTTAACAGATGAGGGTTATATGTACGTTTTATATGATGGTGATTCTATAGACCAGTTATATGTTATCTCCTATGACTCTTCTGGAGCTGCAATTTCTAGCACTCCTATAGCTTTAGGAACTGGGCTTGCTGCTAAACATTTTAGAGTACCATGTTCACCAGCTACATTAGATAACATTACAGGAGTTGTGACTCCAGTGGTTAGTAATTCTGCCACATCTTACTCTATAGAGTTAAGAGATTCACCTACTACAGCTTCTGAAAAGTTTTATTTTAACATAGACTCAGAATGTAGATTTGAAACTAGGAGACTAGAGTTTTTAAATAGTTTGGGTGGTTTTGATTATTTTAACTTTACTAAAGTGTCAAGACATACAGAAGAAATAGAAAGGAAGTTTTTTGAAACTACTGCAAATGATTTAAGTTTGACAGGTGCTATAGACTACTCTATATCTAATAGAGAAAAAGTCCAATACTATACTAAGTCAATGCCTAAGATGAAACTAACTTCTGACTGGATTGACTATAATACTTATAATTGGTTGTTAGAACTTATAGAAAGTCCTGAGATTTATTTAATGGATACCTACACAGCACCGTCAGGGAGTACAGAAATTAGACGAATCCCAGTTAAAAACATTGAAGGTAATTGGGAAGAAAAGGTTTCTAGTGTAGATAAAGTATTTAATTTAGAAGTTAATTTAGAGTTTGGTATTAACAATTTTAGACAGAGATTTTAATGGAAGAAAAATTAACAGAATTTGAAAAGATGTTAAGGGAGTTAGAAAATAAAGCAGTTCCAGAAAGGACATGCAATATTGATGACGAAAACTGTGAAAGCTGTAGCGGATAATGGTAAAAGAAGAACTATATATCAATGGAGAATGTGTAGAGTTGTTAGAGTCTTTAAACCCTAACTTAACTTTTAATATTGCTGACATTGCAAACCCTGACCAAAGAAAAGCCGACTTTTCTAAGACTATTACTTTGCCAGCTAGTAAAAAGATTAATAAAATCTTTGAGCATATCTTTGACGTTAATATAGATTTACAAACATTTAATCCAAATCTAAGGACAGATGTAACTTATTTAGTAAATGGTGAAGTCCAGCTAGATGGTTATTTACAAATAAAATCAGTAAATAATAAAGACGGATTAATAACTTATAGTTGTGTTATAATTGGTAGAATAGGAAATTTCTTTACTGCACTACAGGAACAGGAATTAACTGACCTAGACTTAAGTAGTTTAAATCATACTTACACAAAAGCTAACCAGGTAGCAACTTGGAATCTTCCTTTAACAACTGACTATTGTTATCCTATGATTAACTATGATATTAATTATGGTGGTTTAGCAGTCAGTGAGATTTGGTCCGTTGAGGATTTTAATCCAGCAGTAAAAGTCAAAAAGTATTTAGACGAAATATTTAATTCTATTGGTTATTCTTACACATCAACATTTTTAACTAGTGATTATTTTAATACTTTAATAGTTCCTTTTTCTAGTAAGGAATTTAAGTTAACAGAGTCAACTATTAATAATAGAGTTTTTAGTGCTTTTAATTCTTTAGTAACACAAACAGCGACAGCTTTTACAAGTGCAGCAGATGGTAACCACGCTAATATAAGTTCGTGGGAAATTAACCAAGTAGTTCCACAGACTGAAAGTTATGACGCTGGAAATGTATATAATGACACTACAGGTGTTTATACTGTAAATGGCACAGGTAGGTATAACATAAATGCTATGTTGAAACTACAAGGATTATTTACAGCTCCCTCAGCATCTCCTACAGTTGGCTCTAATTATTTTCCTATTTGTGGGATTCAAGGCTACATCTCTATAAAAAGATATACTTCTGGAGGTGTTTTTATAAATACTTTAGATTCTCAAAATTTCATAGTTAGTCCAGGTTCTGACGCTGTAGCACCAGGAGCAACAGTTACAACTACAAACACTCCAGTAAATACAGCAGACCCAGCAACAACACAAAACAATTATTTCACAGGAAGTCTAAGGTTACCAGCGTATATAGATATAGATGGATATAGCAACAGCTCACCTCCTAATAAATATTTTGTAAGTGTTAACAATGTAACTTTAAATCATGGTGAACAAATAAAATTGGAAATACTTTTTGAGGGTAGGTCTACAGACGCTTATGGAGCAATTATTCCATTTTATCAAACTAATGTATTTTGGAGAGATTCAGCTAATAATACCTATAATGCACCAGCAAACTCATTTAAATTAAAAATAACAGACAGCTACTATAATAATGAGGTAGTCAATAGTGGATATGCTCAGGATGATAATATAGACATGAACTCTGTTATTCCAGCGAAGGTTAAACAAAAAGATTTTATTAAGTCACTTATTAAGATGTTTAATTTATATATTCAGCCAGACCCAGCAGATGAAAAGAATTTATTAATTGAACCTAGAGACGATTTTTATAATAATGAAATAACTGACTGGAGTGCTAAACTAGACAAGAGTCAGGCTGTAGAGTCTAAGCCAATGGGAGCTTTAAACTATAAAGAGTATTTATATACTTACAAACAAGACAATGACTACTACAATCAATTATATTATAATACTTGGAATGAGGTTTACGGACAGGCTGACTTTAGTATTGTAAATGACTTTTTAAAAACACAACATAAAACAGAACTTATCTTTTCACCTACTCCAAGCGTTGGCCAGTTGTGGTACGATAGAGTAATTCCTACTATTATTAAATATGACGACAAAGATGGTATTCAAAGAACTGAAGCTAATATAAGGATTCTACAATGGGGAGGCTTAAAAGACACAGACCAAAACTGGCTACACAGCGAATACCCTAGTGGTAGCACTTTTAAAACTCAATATCCTTATGCTGGAATGTATAACGACCCTTATAATCCTACTGAGGATTTAGGGTTTAATTTAACTAATGAAATATATTGGGCAAATGCTTTTAATAATGTTATAACTTTTAACAATAATAACTTATATAATAAATACTATAAAAAGTTTATAGAAGAAATTACAGACCCAAACTCTAAAATAGTTAATGCTTATTTTTATTTAAGTCCTAGCGATATAGCTAATTTAAGTTTTAAAAAACAATATTATTTTGAGGGTCAATATTTTAGATTAAATAAAGTAGAGAATTACAATCCATCTAATCCACTTACTAAATGTGAATTTCTTAAAATAAAAGAAGCTACTGTTTTTAGTAGGTCTACAGTAGCTAGTCATGGAGGGATTAATTTACAATTAGATGGACAGAGAGTTCCAACTTTTGGAAATGGTAATGGAACAGCAACCAATGGAAATAGTATAGGAAATCAGTCTGTAAATGCAATAGGGACTAATAACTATATAAGTGGAACTGTTCAAGGTGCTACTGTTAGAGGGTCAAATAATACAGTTCAATCAGGTGCTACAAATATAGATATTAAAGGAGACGGAAACACTATATCCTCTGGAGTTAAAAATGTGCAGCTAATTAACTCTAATAACCAAACTGTAACACAGTCTAATGTTGTTTATGTAAATGATGAAATTCAAGGAACTGGAAGTTTTGAAACTATAAGTGCAGATTTTGTCCCTAGTGAAAATGTAAGAACTTACTTAGTAGACACTCAAGGGGGTAGCATAGACGCTGTATTTGAGGCAACTTATGAAACAGCCAACAGCTTACCTCATGTTGGTAAGATATGGACATTTAAAAAATTACATTCAGCAAATCAAGTTGTAATAGATGCTAGTCAAATAAATGCAACTATAGACGGAAACACAACTCACACTTTAACAAGTAATGGAGACAGTGTGACAATGATGTGGGATGGTCAACAATTTAATATAATATAAAATGGCAGAAAAAGTAGCTTTAGAGATAGATATAAATGCAAAGGGAGCAACTACCTCGCTAGGACAATTAGAGCAAGAAGCGGAAAGATTAAACGAAGAACTGAGAAAAGTTCCTTTAGGTTCTAAAGCATTTAAAGAATTAAAACAAGAATTAGTCGGTGTTAACAAAGAAATTAAAAACACTGAGTTATCTATGGAGGCTTTAGATAATGAACAGGTAGCTAGTGAACTTGGTTCTGTTGCTGGTGCTGTTGGTGACGTTTCTGCTGCTTTTATTCTACTAGGTGGCGGAGGTGGTGCTATTGAGGAAACTGTAGCTAATATTGAAAAAGCTATAGGAATTTCTATGGCTTTTAAAGGTGCTATAGAGGGGACTCAGTCTATGATGAAACTACTTAATAATAGCACTGTAGCAAACACTATAATAACTAAAGCTAATACTGCTGCTACTTATTTAGCTAATACTGCTATGAAGTTACTAGGCATAACTGTCAAGGGTACGTCTAGGAGTTTTAAAGTTTTAAAGGGTGCTATTATGGCGTCTGGTATTGGTTTATTAGTTGCTGTTTTAGGTGAGGTGGTTTCTATGACAATGGATTGGCTAGATAATTCAGACGAATTAGAAAAAGAATTAGCAGACTTAACAGAAACTCTAAAAGGGTATAGAGCAGAAATAACTAAATTAAATAATGAAATTGACGTAGCAACTCAAAAAGAGTTATTAAATGCGAGAATTAGAAAGGCAAACGCTAAAGAGTTAAGAGACATAGAAACAAGGGCTTTAAAACAAAAATTACAAAATTTTCAAATAGAAGAAAAAAGACTTAAAAATTTATTAGATAAAAACAAAGGCAATGAGGAGAAATTAGCTTTAATTAGAGAGCAACTAGAGGAAGCTAGAGTTAACACAATTGCTGCTAATAATAGATTAGAAATAAAGTTACTAGATAATAAACTACAGGCAACTATAGAACAAGAGGAAGAAAATAAAAAAGCCACAGACGAAGCAGACAAAGCAGAACAAGTTAGACTTGAAAAAGTTAAAGAAAGAATTGCAAGAGAGAAAAAAGCCGCTTTTGATTTATTAGTAGCACAAAAAGAGTCTTATGCAGAAAATCTACAAGACTTTATAGATTTAGAAAATTTTAAATTAGACTTTTTAATAAAAAATAATAAACTAACTAAAAGCGAAAGAGAATTAGCAGAGTTTAACACTCAACAAAATATTTTAAAAATAAGAAAACAATTTTTTGAAAAAACAAAACTAGCTTTAAAAGAAATAGATGACGAAGATTTAAACATGCAGCTAGACATTGAAGAGGAAGAGCCAGAGTTTGAAACAGACTTTTTACAAAAAACAGGAGAAGCTAATAAAGAAAAAATTAGAATTAAAATAGAGGGCATTAAAGATGAGATAAAACAAGAGAAACAATTAAGACTACAGCAATTAGCATGGGATGAGGAGAACGTAATTGAAAAAGCTATTTTAGATAATATCTATACTGCTGACCAAAAACTAGCAATAGAAACAGATTTCCAAAGAAAGAGAGAAGCTGTTATAGAAGATGCTGACAGAAAAATATTGGCAAATCAAAAAGCTGTAGAATCTGCTAAAATTGATTTAGCTATTCAGGGAATAGGTGCTTTAATGAACTTAACTTCTGCATTTGCTAAAGACAATGAAAAGAGTCAGAGACGTGCTTTTGAGATAAATAAAAAACTACAAATAGCACAAGCTATTATGTCAACTTATCAAGGTGCAAATGCTATCTTTACAGCAGCAGCATTAAATCCATCTAGTATTTTATTTCCAGCTCAACCGTTTATTGCTGCTGGAATTGCTATAGCTAATGGACTTGCAAATGTTGTAAACATATCTAAACAACAATTTCAGACTAGCAGTCCTGGAGGAGCTGGACAACAAACTCCATCTTTTAGTGGAGGAACACCTCCAACACTACAACCAGCTAACACTAGTACACTAGTACCTCAAAATCAAACTCAGGTATTTGTTACCGAAACAGACATAACATTAACACAAAACTCTGTCGCTGTAATACAAGGACAGGCAACATTTTAAATAAAAAACAATGGAAGATAAAACAGAATTAATAGAGTTAATAATAGACGAAGAGGATGAGTCTGGAGTGGACTATGTGGCACTCGTAGACTATCCAGCCATAATGAGTAACTGGCAAGCGTTCCAAAAACATGAGTTTGAAGACAAATATAAAACAGCTTTTAAGATTCAAGACGAAGATAAAAGAATAGTTAGTGGTTATTTTATGAAGGCTGATTTGCCTATTATTAGACTAAACGACCAAAACGAAAAATACTATGTAGTCTTTAGAAAACCAACTATTGAAAAGATAGTCAATAAATTCTTTAAGAATAATTATAATTCTAACATTAATTTAATGCATGATATTGATTATAAAAATAATGGAGTCTATGTTATTGAGTCTTTAATCATAGATAGTAAAAGAGGAATAAAAGCTCCTAACGGTTTTGAGAATGCTCCAGATGGTTCATGGTGGGGAAGCATGAGAGTAGAAAATGACGAAGTTTGGCAAATGGTTAAGGATGGAACTTTTAAAGGATTCTCTGTAGAAGGAATATTCGGAGAGGCTAAAGCTACTAAATACCCTACTACTTTAATTAGTAAAATTATTTCAGTAGTTAAGAAATATAAAGAAAAACATTTGTAATTGGTAAAGTATCAATTATTTGTTATATATATAAAAGTATAAATAATATATATTATGAGTGAATTAAAAGAGTTATTCAATGAGATTAAAAGCATTTTTAAAACTGAAGGTGTTGACATTGAAAACGATTCTCAAGAATTTGCTGAAACTACTGAAAACAACGTGGAAGAAACTATTGAAACTGTAAAGGAAAAATTTGAAGATGTAGTACTGGCTGACGGTACTGTAGCTCAAATTGAACCTGAAGTGGTTGTAGGTGCTGCTGTAGTTGTTGACATGGATGGTGAACTTTTACCAGCTCCAGACGGTAGACATGAATTATCTGACGGTAGAGTTATATCTACTGAGGGTGGTGTGATTGTCGAAGTTGAGGAAGCTGAGGAAGAGGCTGAGCCAGAAGTAGAAGCAGAATCTGTAGAAGAGGAAGAAATGTCTAGTCCTTTAAGTGAAGCTCAAGAAAGAGAAGCTAAAAAGATTATAGAGTCTATTGTGACTGAAAAAGTTTTCGGAATGGAAGCTACTATTTCAGAAGAAAACAACGAACTAAAAGAAGAAATAAATAATCTTAAAGAATCTTTTTCTATGTTACTAAACTTAACAGAGAAAATGTTAGAAGAGCCAACAAAAAGCGAAGTGGTTAAAAGACCATCTAGTTTTAAGGCTTTAAAAAAAGAAAATAAAAAAGACATAATAAGTGTCTTAAAAAGTAAAAATATAATAAAATAAAAATTATGAGTTTTGATGTTTCGGCTTTGGCCGCATATACCGAACAAAATGCAATGGACTTAATCATTAAGTCTGTGGCTGGTGGTAGACTTTCAGAATACGCTAATATTCAGGATGGCGTGAAAGGACCTACTACAATAAACATACTATCTAGTGATGTTGTTTTTCAAGCTGATGGATGTTCTAGAAGTGCAAGTGGTTCAACTACTTTGTCACAAAGAACTATTACTCCTGGTGCTGTTGCAATACATGAGGATTTATGTATGACTGACCTAGCTGCTAAATATACAGCAGTTATGTTAAAAGCTGGTTTAACTGGTGAAAAAGAAGAGATTCCTTTTGAGGAGTTATACTTCGCTGAGAAAGTTGCTAAATTACAGAAAGCTATTGAAGTAGCTGACTGGCAAGGTGACACAACTTCTGGAAATGCTAACCTATCTAAGTATGATGGATTAAATAAAATTATTGCTGCTGCAACTGCTGTTAATGGTAACCCTACTGGTATTACTACTGGGACTGGTATATTAGCTAGTAATGTTATTGGAGCTTTAACTGGAATGGCTGAATTAATGCCAGAAGATATCATGGATGCAGACGATTTAAAATTGTTTGTAGGAATGGATACTTTCTTAAAGTACCAAAAAGCTATAGCTGATGGAAACTATTTCCATTATGTTGTAGATGGTGGGTTTACTTCTGAGCTTCCATTAATCGGTTTCCCTAATGTTACTGTATGTGCAACTCCTGGTCTTTCAGGTTTAACTTTTGGTAACTGTTACCTTATGAGAGCGTCTAATATTTATGTTGGTGTTGACTTACCAGACGAAGAGTCTAACGATGTTAGAAGCTGGTACGATGACAATGACAGAATTTATAAAGTGACTATGGCTTTTAGAAGAGGTGTAAATGTTGCATTTCCTGACCAAGTAGTAGAGTTCTTATTAGTATAAATTTAATGGGGGATTAAATTCCCCCTTTTTTAATAACTGTTAGCTGAAACGCTAACTAACTGAAAATCAATTAATTATGTCATGTGTATTAAGTAATGGACAAGCTAGGGATTGCTCAGATAGCTTAGGCGGAATAGTAGAAGTATTAATCTCAGAGAGAGACAATATTACTGCTACTACTGTAGCTAATGGAGACATTTCTGCTATTACGCAATCAGGAGTAACTAATTTCTATAGATATGAGTTAAAGAAAGAGTCAGGGAGTTTGACATCTACAGCAACTGTAGACCAAGCTGGAGGGACTTCTTTTTATGACAATGTAGTAGCTTTCACTATAAATAAAATGAGTGCTGCTAAATCTAACGAAATCAAGATGTTAATGTTAGCTAGATTGTTCGTCATTGTAAAAGACAACAACGGTGTTTATTGGGCTTTAGGGAATGATAATTTTGCAGAAGGTTCGTCTTTAGTTGGACAAACTGGGCAGGCTTATGGAGACCCTAACCAATACCAAATAGAAATTACTGACAAGAGTCAGTTCCCATGTTATGGGGTACAGTCATCTGTGGTGGCTGGTTTAACAATTAGTGCTTAATTGTTCTTTGTTGTATGAAAGGGGGGTGGGTTAAACTGTCCCCTTTTTTTTAGTAAATTTGAATTATGTTAAAAAAAGAATACGTAGGAAAAACAGTTCACTTAAAACATTTTAATATTTTAGTAAGTGAAGAAAATATCCCAACTCTAAAGAAATTAGACATTGATTGGGTTTTTGAAACAAAGAAAAAGAAGAAAAATGATAGTGATAAATAAGAACACTACAACTAATTTTGTAGCAACCTTATTTGAACTTAGTCAACTTACTAACCCAGATTATTTATTTGAGTTTGAGAGTGACCAGACTAAGACTAAATATTATACTATCATAGCAGACATAAGCACTAATAAAAGTAGATATAATGAATTTAATTTTGTAGAGGGTACTAATAACCCAACAAGTGGAAGTCTGGACCTAGGGTCTCTAGGCTTTTATAAATACAAAGTTTATGAACAAAACAGCACAACAAACCTAGACCCAACAGGACTAAACCAAGTAGAAGAGGGAAAAATGAAATTAATAGACTCAACATATCAACCGTCATTTACTCAGCATTCAGTTTCACCAACTACTAATGTAGTATATAACCCAGCACAATGAGCGTAAAACTAATTCCATTAAATTTTGGAGGGTATGAATTACCTGAGTTTAAAGAGTCTAAGAAGGGAGACTGGTACGAATACGGAACAGACAGACCTTATAAAAACACTTACCCAGACTACTTAACAAAACTCTATAATGAGTCTAGTAAACATAACCAAATTATTAATAGCAAAGTTAAGTTTATTGTTGGTCAAGGTTTTGTTATAGATGAGAAATTAACATTCACAGAGAAGGCTTATGTTAATGGATTTATAAGACACCCTAATGAAGATGAGAACCTAGACGATTTAATAGGAAAACTAGCTAAAGATAAAAAGGTTTACGGTGGTTTTTGTTTACAAGTTAGAATGTCTAAAAACAATAAAATAGCAGCAGTTAACCACATAGATTTCGCAGATGTTAGAACAGGTGTTGACAATGACTTGTATTATTATACAGACGATTGGTCCACAAGAAACCCAAAAAATAATGATGACTTTAAGGTATTACAGCAATTCCCTTACAATGAAGATGCTAGACCTGACGTTGATTATGTTATCTATTACAAAGAATACAGACCAGACCTAGGTGCTTATCCACTACCTGACTATGTTTCTGCTATACCTTATTTAGAGTCAGATGCTGAGATAGCTAATTTCACATTAAGTAATATTAAAAATAACCTGTCATCGGGCTATCTTATAAGTTTTCGGAATGGTCAACCAAATGAACAGGAGATGGCTGAAATCGAAAGAAGATTTAAAGACTATGCTACTGGTGCTGACAATGCTGGAAAGCCTTTGTTATCTTTTACAGACCAAGCTTCTGACCATCCTGAAATTATGCCAATTCCAGTTAATGGGCAAGATGAAAGGTTTATAAATTTAAACAACCAAATAAGAGAAGAAATATTCACAGCTCATGGAATAACAAGTCCACAACTTTTCGGCATTAAAGAAAATGGAGGAAGTGGCTTAGGAAACAATGCCGATGAGATTGTAGTAGCTTCTCAATTATATCAGAATCTACAAATAGACCCAGAACAAAAGGTATTTAATGAATTAATTAATTCTATTCTTAACTATAATGGTGTTAATGGTCAACCTGTAAGAATACAGAAGATAGAACCTGTACAAAGATACTTTAGTGAGACTGCTGTTTTAAGTGCTATGACACAAGATGAGTTAAGAGAAAAAATTGGTTTGCCTCCTAGTGATGTTGGTGGCAATAAAGTAGCTGAGGCTATTGGAATATTAAGTCCATTAGTAGCAACTAAGGTTCTAGATAATATGACTATTGAAGAGATTAGACAGCTTATTGGTTTACAGGGTAGTATATCTAGAACTACAGAAAGTCTTAAAAAAGAGTTTGCAGACGTAGAGGATGAAATACTATTTAACCAACTAGAAGCAACTGGAATAGACATAGAAGAGATTGAGACAGTTCAATCTTTTGTTAAACCTATTACAAGTTTAGAAGATGCTAGACAATTTGAAACACAGCTTTTAAAGGATTATAAATTTGCTATTAATAGAGTATTAACAGGAGTTGAAAAAAGTATCTTAGACCTTCTTATTGATAATCCTAATATGCCTGTTACTGAAATAGCTGAGGCTTTACAATTACAACAACCTGAGGTTAATGATTTAATATCTGAGCTACAGAATGCTGGTGCTTTAGATAATGATTTTAAACCTACTGAGGATGCTAAACAAAGTATTCAAAGACCAGAGGATGAAACATTTATAGTTTATAAGTATGCTGAAAGACCTGACGCTCCAGCAGTACAGACACAGAGTAGACCTTTTTGCATAAGAATGATGGCTTTGTCTAGAGTAAAAAGATATACTCTACAACAATTAGAATTATTAACTAATGACTTTGGTCAGTCTGGAATAGACATATTTACAAAGCGTGGAGGATGGTATAATAACCCAAACACTGGACAAACAACTCCATTCTGTAGACACATCTGGGAAATGCAAATAGTACGTAAAAAGAAATGAAATTAAGTAGTTATCAAATATTAAAAGCTAGAAAAATAGCAGCAGAGACAGAGGCTCAAATGATACAAGATGACTTGGAGGCTTTAGTGTTACAACCATATAGCAGTAGAGCTAAAAACGTAAGAAACGAAATTAAAATTAAACACGATATATAATGGCAGTTTTATTCATATCAGAGCAATACGTTAAGAACACTACTCTCATTGACGAGAATGTAGATGTAAAATTAATTCTGCCAAGTATTAAAGACTGTCAGGAGTTAAGAATACATCCAATATTAGGGACTCCATTCTATGAAGATTTAAAAACTAAGATAACTGCTGGAACTTTAAACAGTGACGAAATTAATTTATTAGACACTTATATAGCTCCAGCTATGGCACAATGGACTACTTATGAGTGTAGTACATCAATGCTATTTAAATATAGAAACAAATCTGTATCAACTAAGAACAGCGAGAACAGTAATCCTATTAGCTACCAAGACTTACAATATCTTAGAGACGAATGGAAGAACAAAGCAGAAGAAAGAGAAGCTAGGTTAATAAACTACTTATGTGATAATGATAATCTATTCCCTAAGTATAAAGAAAATAGTGACGATTTACACCCTAGAAAAACAGCTTATCAAACTAGTTTTTATTTAGGTGGTTCTAATTCAAACTTTTGTTGGAGAGACGAATATAGAAATAGTAAAAAATGATATTAACCTATAATCAAATATTAAAAGAGTTTAAGACTTTTGCTACTAACCATAAGCAAATACAGAACTTTGGTAATGGTGACTTGTGGGAAATAGTAGAACATAACCAACTAGCAGACTTTAACTATCCACTATTCTGGGTAGCTGACCAGCCAGCTAATTTAGGGGATGGGACTTTTACTTGGAATTTTAATGTTATGGCTATGGACTTAGTAAACAAAGACGAATCTAATGAGAATGATGTTAAGTCTGACATGTGTCAAGTGCTTTTAGATTGTGTTTCATACTTTGAACAAAAGACAGCTACTAGCAATAACGTAGATTGGTTAAAAGTCAACTTAGTTAGGTCAGGAACTTTGACTAGTTTTACAGAAAGATTTGAAGATGAATTAACAGGATGGGGAATGAATATAGGATTTAGACTTCCGTTTAGTTATAATAATTGTGATTTACCAATAGAATAAAGATGGCTATATTTTACAATCCAAATAGAAAAAAAGGTTTATTTTACATGCCATCTGGTGCAACTGGAGGGGATAGATTATCTATTCAATATAGTGCTGCTAGATTTTGTGAAGACGGAATAGACCCAATTCCTGGCATAACTGGAGACACTGGAGGAACTTTCTCTAGTACTACTGGACTAGTATTTATTTCTACTTCTACTGGACAAGTTGACTTATCTGCTTCTACTTCTGGAAGTTATATTGTGACTTATACTGCTCCAAGTTCTGACACTGCTACAACATCAATTTTTATTGATTCTATTCCTGTTGTTTCTGCTGGTGCTGATGTTGCTATTTGTACTGGAAATAGTACTGTTCTAACTGCAACAGGTGCTACAACTTACTCTTGGTCCACAGGACAAACAGGTGCTAGTATAACAGTTGACCCTACAACAAACACAACTTACACAGTGACTGGATTTAATGGAGCATGTTCTGCTACAGACTCTGTAGACGTTACAGTTAATTCTCAAGATAGTGCTGCTTTTAGTTATGCTGCAAGTTCTTATTGTGCTAATGGTACAGACCCAACACCAACTATTACAGGTACTGCTGGCGGTGCTTTTACTTCTACTGCTGGGTTAAGTATAAACGCTTCTACTGGTGAAATAGATTTAGATACTTCAACAGTTGGAACTTATTCAATTACTTATACAACTACAGGAGTTTGTCCAGATAATCAAAGTGTAAACATTACAATTAACGCTGCTGACAATGCTGGATTTAGTTACTCTGCAAGTAGTTACGAGCCAACAGATGCAGACCCAACGCCAACTATTACAGGATTAACAGGCGGTACATTTAGCGGAACTACTGGACTTGTAATTAATTCTACTACTGGAGAGATTGATTTAAGTGCTTCAACTGTTGCTACTCA
>Ga0255048_10001525_pt1 | contig 15870 bp, 16 predicted proteins | sample JV7_2_2_MG_FD_183619 | JGI IMG/M metagenome (GOLD analysis project Ga0255048, IMG submission 183619) | Seawater microbial communities from Jervis Inlet, British Columbia, Canada - JV7_2_2 | ecosystem: Environmental > Aquatic > Marine > Inlet | place: Canada: British Columbia | collected 2016-10-06
CCCCCACCCCCCACGAGGGACCCACCCACTGTATATAGTATGGTATCCTTACTCTCCTACTAGTTTAATTATATAATATCCTTGCTCTCGTAATATATTAATATATTACTGGTCAGGATCTAATAAGAGTTATATTAGAAGCATAATAAGAGTCCCACATATGTTCCATTCTTATAGCTATAGTACTACCAGTAATACCATAATATTGCCGCTGATGGTCCCTATAGGGGCCCTATAGGGCACTATTCTACTATATATAGTGGAGGGGTTGACTTTACCCAGTGATTTATGGTATAATAGGCATTACAATAGGAGGTATATGTCTTGCGGCTGAAAAAATTAACTCCAGAAGACCGAAAAGAACTGGCAGACCTCTTTGCCAGAAACTATTCTGTGGCGGAAGCACACAGAATTTTTTATGCCCAACGGGATTACATCCCAGACGAGGAACGATATCCCTACCAATCTTTCCTAGCTTACAGAAATAGTCCCCAAGGCAAACAAGATACCAAAGACTCACGAACAGACTTACAAAAGAATGCTCCTACCAGTCCCTACGTACACAGGGGAGAGAGATTATCAGTACTAAACGAGACTCTGGGCTACCTACTAGGCCAGATTAGACTTTTCAGCCAAGATACCAAGAAACTCATCCCCCTCTCCAGCGAAACCCGACAAGTAATCCGAGAAATCAGAGAAGAAGCTGTTCCATATGATACGGAAGGCGTAGGAATCCGCTCACCTTGGGAGGATTTTGCTAAGCAACTAGCTAATCTCACTCCGGAGATGCAGGACTTCATAGCCACCACACCCAAAGGAGATCCTAACTAGTGCCAACTAAGAAAACTACTTCGGATAAAGTCTTTGGGCTAAAAGAAAAAAGAAAATATAGCTATAAAAAAGCAAAAGCCAAGAATAAAAACCCCAGAAAAGGAACCCCCGGCAACCCCCTAAGAACGGCAGGGCCTATCCAGAAAGGACCTAAGTATTAATGCCATTTCAATTTAATCCGGGAAGACCCGGCCCCTCTGGACCACCCTTTCCCGGTCCTGATCGTGAACGTTTCGGAGCGCCTAAGTCCGTAACTCCTCCTCACCCAGACAGATTGCCACTCGGGTTTCCTCCGCCGCAATCACAGCAGACTCCCCCCGCAGGACCTCCCCGTAGGGAAGCAGGCGGAGTACCCACACCACCCCAAAGGGGTCCAATAGCACCACCACAAGCAAACCCACTAGGACTACAGCCAGCCCAGCAAACAGATATGCGTGGGTTTATCATGCAACTACTTCTGAGTTTGTTTGGTGGAAGGTAAGGAAGCATTTAAGAAGCTTCTCTTCTCCAAGCTTGTAGTAGAACTCAGGCCGGGGAACGAAGTAACTTACCTAGACGGATGTAGCAAGCATCCGGGGCAAGCACTCATCCACTTTGGCGAGTGGATGTATTTTGTTGCTATGTGGGGGCGTAGAACTGGTAAAACTATCGCCGCCGCAGCCGAAGTAGTATATACACTAGCTCTCCCAGCCACACGAATTTGGATTGTAGCTCCAACATACGAACTCACAGACAGAGTTTTTGAATATGTTTATAAGTGGGTGGTGTTACACGATGTCTTTAAGCATTTCCACGGTCCGGGGTCTATTGTCAAAGCCTCGAACACCCGTGAGTCTCGTTATATCGAGACTAAGTGGGGTTCGTTTGTCAAAGGTAAGTCGGCAGAATCCCCCAACTCCCTTATTGGTGAGCAACTGGATCTTATTGTCATGGATGAGGCCGCACGTATCCCACAGGGGATCTTCACAGAATTACTAGAGCCTTGTACCTTGGACCGAAAGGGACGCATCCTTTTCATCTCCACACCCAGAGGTAAGAATTGGTTTTGGGAATATTTTGAGAGACGGAGATATGCAGAAACTAAGAACAAGGGATGGGCAGGCAGCCAATTCAAAACGGCGGATAATCCTTTCATCGACAGAGAATGGCTTGACAGCAAAAGAAGTCAGACACCTCCAGATCATTTCCGACGAGAGTATGAGGCTAGCCCAGAGCATTTCGCAGGACTTATCTGGCCTATGTTTAGGAACAGAGGACGTGGGCAAGGTGGACATCTCTTCAATCCGAGAGAAACTGAACTCCCTAGAGGCACTACCTACAGAGCAATTGACGTAGGTTGGAGACATCCCACTTACTGTCTCTGGGGTAAGGTAGACCAAAAGGATAGCATGTGGCTCTTTCGGGAGTACAAGGGAGAACCCAGCGTTGTCCATTCAGAACATGCGAGAAATATTGTTTCCATGTCTGGGGGAATGACAATCTACGACACATGGATTTCCCCAGATGCAAAACGAAAGCATCCTCTTGGTGATCGCCAAGAAGATATGGTTTCGGCTTATGACATTTATATAGATCATGGGGTGGACTGTAGATCCGCCGTTGACGATGTTAACGCGGGGATTTCAGTGGTCGGGCAATACCTCCAGTCTACGCTTAACGCAAGCAGCCCCCACCCCAGTCTTTATATATCCGAGGACCTAATACACTTACGCAAGGCCCTTGAGAATTACGTATATCAAGAACCAGTAAACCTACGGGAAGTAGATGCCCCCGAGCGTCCGAAGAAGTACAAAGACGACGAAGCAGACGCTCTCAGATACCTCTTGGCTACCTCACCACAATTCGACAGGTTGAGTCTGGCAGGAGAATATGATCGCTACGGCTATTGGGTTCCTAAAGAAGAAGAAGAACGTACACATAGTGAGCACCGCACACCGGGCGCTCCTAGAGTTCCGGGGTTTGTCTAATGCCAGATTATAACGATCCGAATAAAAAAGCTGCTCCCCACGAAGAATCCAAGCGGGTATTTGAAAATTTTCGCCGTGCGGAAGACGTGTTGGTGGGGAAGAAGAGGGATCAGTGGAAGGAGCACTATAAGCTCTACAGATCGGTGATGGAGATTGCCGACAATGATCTAGCTTCCCAGCTAGTCATACCTCTGGCCTTTACTACGGTAGAAGATATCTTACCTAGGCTTGTAGCGAATAGACCCAGAATCGAGGTACACCCCAGAGAGGACGCGGACAACACTCGTGCTGCTAAGCACCGTGCCCTGCTATTCTATCTTTGGGACATGATACCGATGGTCTTTAAACTCGTCGAATTTGTTAAGTCAGCAGAGATTTATGGTACCGCCATCTTCAAGGTGATATACCGCCAAAAAGAAGAAACGCGGGTTAATCGGGTTATGGCTGATGTTAACAAATATAGGCTAGGACTTAAAGTAGGTACCTCCAGAGAGATTCAGTTCAAGTCTGAACCTACTATGGTTTACAACGATGTCCATGTTGATCTGTGCGAAATTGATGAGGTCTATCCAGACCCGGATGGGCAGGATATTGATTCCTGTGCTTGGATCATTCACAGGACTGTAACTAACCTACACGACCTAAAAGCTGCAAAGAAGGATGGGAAGCCTCTTTACAAAGAGAGCGTTATTGCTCAACTTGAGAAACTTGTGGCTGCCGGGAACATAGTGTCAGAAGAGGGGGATAAGCGGTTACGGGACGAGATTGAGGAATTCTTCAACCAGAAGTCTGCGGATAAGGGAGACGTGCTTAAGCGTCAAATGCATATCCTAGAACAATGGGAAGATACCAAGGTCACTGTTGTTGTACAGGAATTCCCACAAGTACCGCCAATACGTCATGAATTTAACGAAGTTGGGCAGAAGCCATTTGTCAAGTTCACGCCTATCCCAGACCCCAATAAGTTCTACGGTATCGCTATACCCGAGCTTATGCACAGCATGCAGCTTGAATTATCCTTGCTTCACTCCGCAAACCTTGACAACCTTCTATACTCTGTGCATCAGATGTGGAAGGTCCTTAGAACCTCTGGGATCAATTCCAGAAATCTCAGATTTCGTCCGGGAGGCGTGGTACCAGTAAAGAACATGGGGGATATCGAACCCCTTGACAGAAGTTACACAGATATTAATCTACACAGAACTTCGGATGATATAAGAAGATGGGTACAAAAAGTAGGAGTCACGGACACATTCTCTGGGGTCGCAAGCGATCTGACTGGGAGGACCGCCACGGAAGCGTCTTTGCTTGCGGAGGCTTCGGGCTCCCGGGCTGGGCTAATGTTTCAGGTATTGACTGCCCAAGCTATGCAGCCATTGGGGAAGCTTATGGTACGCCTCAACGAACTGTATCTCCCAGACGAAAGAAGTCTTAGAATTATCGGGGACGACTTTCAGGACTTGCAGTTTGAGAAGATTTCCCCAGAAGACCTAATCACCGGATCAGGGCAGGACTTGGACATCGTGTTCGACGTTGCCCAGACGGAGCCGGTCACGCGCCAGTTCAAGCTGATGCGGGCCAAGGACATGCTCCAGTCGTTCGGGGCCATCGGCCTACCGCCGAACCACCCCGTCGTCGAGTACATCTTGTCCGAGCTACTCAGGGCCTACGGCAAGGACCGGCCTGAGATGCTCCTGAAGGCCCCGGAGACGCGGGCCATAGCCGACCAAGCCGCCGCTGCCCAAGGCCCCGCAGGGGACGAGGTAGGCTCACTAGCCGAGCAGTTGGCGGTAGACCAAGGACCACAGGTATAGACTATGAGAGATAGAACCAATTCAGAGCTAGAGGCAATTACCCATATTAAAGATAATCATGGGGGTAAGAGCCTTATCACATGGCTGGAAGATCTACTCGCAGATGAAGTAGAAGCCGCGCTCACTGTTGATCCAAATAATGTTGGGCTGCATGGTAGAACACAAGGATCTGCTATGTTGGCTCAGGAACTTCTGCATTTGTTAAATGCAGATTACGTGGAGGAAGAATCAGAAAATGTCAACGCTTAGTTCAGAGGAAACCCGCAGCGGACTTCTTAAAGAGTTTGGGGTTACTAACCCTAGATCGTATGAGGACGACGTTACAGAGGAAGTACAAGAACAGTCAGAAGCGGAAGAAGTTGTAGAAACAGCTTCAGAAGAGACGGCTGAGGAGAAGGCTTCAGAGCCATCCCCACTGGACCTTTACACAGAGGAGAAACTTAAAGAAGTTACTCCTGTAGAGGAGCAGTCGGAGATGGATAAGCTTCGCCAGCAGAACTATGAGCTTAACCAAAGGCTTATAGAATCTACAAAGAAAGCAGAGCAAGAGATTGCCACAGTACAGGAAGAATCGGCCTTGGAAGAGGTTGATTGGACTTCCCCAGATATCGTAAAGGTATTTGCAGAGGAACTAGATATGGATGAGGAGGAGGCGAAGAAGTTCGCTAAGATCTCGGGCAATCTAGCCGAAGTGGTTACACAGGGAACTGTAGGCAAGAAGGTGGAGTCTATTGAAAAAAGCCTTCGAGCAGAAGAAGTACAACGAAGACAAGATGCGGCTTATCAGCAATCTTGGGACAATTTACAGAACGGTCTAGCCGATGCAAAAGAGATGGGCGGGTTGGAAGATGAGATCGTAACGCAGTTTGTGGAGCACAAATCAAACTCTGCGTTCGGACGAGAACTTCAAAAAGATCCCAGCATTCTATCATCTAGAGGAGCTATTGTCAAAACTGTTCTTGCGATTGCGAGAGACGTTGGAAGGGACGCGGGCAGTGCTCCCGTTACTACTCCCAACAAAACTGTAACTGGAAGCCGAGAAGAAGTAACAGGTGCTTTAACCAAAGCCAATGTTGGTGAGGTTAAAGAAAATTCAAATAAAAAATCTCCGGATGAAACTCTTAGAGAACAGATTATGTCTGCTGGCTTTGGTGCCAGAGCTAAGTTGCCGGGGATTCTAGGTTAAAAATGAGGTAACTTATGCCTAATATTATTTCAGGTCAAAGGCCGGCTGCTCATGAAACTGCTTCATCTGCGATTACGTCTAGTAGACGCGTCGTTGAGATGCATTCGGATATCATGCTATATGATCCCGAAGCAGCCCCTTTGTCACTTCTCGCGGCTGCGGCAAACAAGCAGTCCGTGGGGAATCCAAAGTACGACGTTCTAGAAGATGAGCTAATTCCACACATTGATACCGTTGACGGTGCCCATGCGGGCACTACCACGGTGACTATTGATGTGGACAATGGTGCTTATCATCCGGACAATTCACTAATTAAGGTACCCCGCACGGGCGAGGTAATGCTGAAGTCGAGCAACTCTGCTGACACTCTTACTGTCGTACGTGCGTACGGTGGTACTGCTGGTGCGGCATTGCTGGACGGAGAGCAAATTATTAACATGGGCGGAGCCGCGCAGGAAGGTGCTGCTTCAGAGGCGTCGAGGTCCACACAGGCTACGGTTGGGTATAACTATACTCAGATTTTCCGTTGGCCCTTTGATGTGACCAACACTCTGATGGCATCTAATTTGTATGGTGGCCCGGATCTTCCTTATCAGCAGAAGAAGGCTGGAATCGAGTACGCTAAGCGTCTTGACCTTTCTGGTTTTGTTGGTGAGAGAAGTGTTAATGAGGCTGGTGGTCTTATCATGGCGGGTGTTGCAAGACGCTCTACTGGTGGATTGCTTGAATTCATTTCCACTAATTCAGAGGATCTTGGTGGCGGATTTAGTCTCAACACCTTTATGGAGTTGTCAGAAACCTATTTCCGTTACGGCTCAAAGAGTAAGGTTATGTTTGCTAGTCGAGGACTAGTGACCAACATCTCTCTGGAAGCAGTTCAGTTTATTCAGACTGAGCGAAGCGACGAGACGATGGGCCTTAGTATCGGTAATCTTGAAACCCCGCACGGACGGCTTAAGGTAATTGCACACGACTTGCTTGAGGGCAACGAGTATGGTGGTTACGGCTTTGTTGTGGATCTTGATTATTTCGGTATGAGATTTCTTAAGGGACGCGATACCAAACTTCACACGAACATTCAGGCTAACGATGTAGATGGTCGTAAGGATGAGTTTCTTGGTGAAATTGGTTGGTGGAGATCTCTTGAAAAAACTCACGGGCTTTTCACAAACGGTAACTAAGGAGTAAGAATGAAATTTATCTCTAGGGAAAAGTCTCCGGGCTTTATCATAAAACATGGTGCTCGGAAGTTGGTAGAAACCACTAAGGGAGTTATTCCAATAGTAGTAAAAGCTGCTAGGATTAAATTCCAGCCTTTGGGCTCACCCTTTAAAACTTCGGCCTTGCCGATTAAAAGTTATAAAGATTACGCTAGTGGTGTTCTCAATTCTTTCGAGGCCGCCAACAAACTTCGCGCTGCGGGCCATACGTGGACCAAGGAAGACGAAGAGGGTAATGAGGTCGATGTGACAGAAAAGGAAGTTATCAGCTTTCTTTTTAATCACGCCAAATATGGAGAAGACTTTGTTGCAATTGGCAGTGATGGTCAAGAGATTGTAGACACAATTATTGTGCCCGAAGGGGATGGGGGGTTTTATTGTCGGCTATGTGAGCAGCATTTTGAGAATGCTCAGGGCAAGGACGGCCATGCGACCTCCAGTAACAAACATAAAAAAAATATTGAATTAGCTAACTCAGCTTTAGTTAGTTCTCTCGCCTAATTAGGCTGTTCTATTAAGGAGAACACTATGAGTAAATATCCAAGCGTTGGTTGGAAAATCAAGAATGCCGCAGGAGCGGTTCTTGAAGATAACCAATTCGATTCGTCAGCCACTACATATAGTCAGTGGTATTCACTAGACGATGCTAAGTATGTTGGTATCGCTTTAGATTGTGGTACTGTTACTGGCACTACTCCCATTTGTACTGTGTCTTTCGAGACTAGGTTCGGGGGTAATGCGGTCACATATATTTTGCCGGACGGGGCAAACTCTGTGACAGGTGCCGCACCTACCGCAACTTTCTCGACCACAACCAACTCTTATATTGAGTACTGGGAAAACCCTCTCCCCTCTTCGGGGCAGAAAGGCCAGTTCAGAATCAAGTTTGTTGTTTCTGGAACTTCCCCAGTATTTCCGTGGGATCAGGCAATTCTGTGGAAAGTTAGTAGGTAAATAAGCTTTATGGATAAGGATGTTTCGTTGAGAGTCGGTATTGCAATGCATTCCAGCGTGTCTGGTTATACGTTGCGATCTCTTTTAGAAATCGCTCGAACAGTCCCTAAACTTGGAGTTGACATGGAGGCGGGGTCGTTTACGGCCCCGGCTCGGTGTCGTATTGCAGGGAGAGCAGTTGAATTTGAAGATGACTATTTGTTGTTTGTAGATTCGGATATGTCTCTTCCTACAGACGCTCTTGAAAAATTATATTTGGGAATTAAAGATAACCCAGAGATGGGGGCCATTTCTGGTCACTATGTAAAAAGAGATGGTTCAGGAGTATCTATTGCTAATTGGATGACAAAAGAAAAAAGATGGATGGAACAAAAGCAACAAGATAAAAAAGTCTTTAAATATATGAAGAAGAAAACCATTGCTCCAGTAGATGTGTTTGGAGCGGGGTGTTTATTGATAGACGTTAAAGCTTTAAAGAAGGTAGAATTTCCCCCCTTCAATACTGCATTTATTATGAACCCTGATACAAAGGTAGCAGAATTTGCTACAGAAGACCACTACTTTTTACAGAGACTTCAGCAAGCTGGGTATAAGCCTTGTGTTCATTTTGGGGTTCTTGCAGGGCATCAGGGAGAAATCTTATTTTGGCCCAAAGCGGAGTAAATTATGATTTTATCTAGTGCTACTGCAACGGATCTAACTTTAACCTCGTTCACTAGAACGTTGTTAGGAGATCCTGTTGGTTCGCCTTTGCCCCAATTCGCAGATGCGGATATTACGAATTCCCTTAATATTTCTTATATTGAGGGGTATAAGATTGCACGTAGGCTGGATGCTGGTTGGGGGCACAAGACAGCTTATGAGGACAGTGTGGCCGATCAGATCCTATACGATCTACCAGCAGATTTAGACGGTAGGATTATTGATGTAGCACTTGAAACTAATGGAAAAGACTTTGATACTGATTCGGCGGCTGTGTGGACATACCTTACTCCTAAAGAGAGTAACGTGGCTCTCAAGGGATATCGTATGCAGCAATTTGTTCTCCCTCAGTACGTATTTAAGCAGGGGACTAAGTACGGGATTGTTGCTCCCCCAGCTAATTCGGGCACCAATTCAATTCATTTACTTTACGAGGGGGAACTAGATGTTACTCCTAGTACTGGGGATCTTTTAGAAAGTGCTGCTGATGAACCGAGCTTTATCCCTGAATCAGATCATCCACTTTTGTGCTACTTGGCTGCGATCACGCTACGACTTTCTAAGTCCCTTCCTGTGGAAGATATCAGGACTGAAGCAGCAAGGAAGTACCCTCTCTTTATTGAGCAAGCTCAAGAAACTTTCCTCGATCTGGACGCGCAAATACCCTGCGCCGGTAAGGAACGTTATACTATCTTTGCTAATAAAACTGGGTTCTTGGTTAGGCGATAAATTTATGAGTATGCCAGTACAAAAGCAGGTATTTGATCTTTCTAAAGCAAAGATTAATATAAAATCATCTTTTTCAAAGTCCATTAATCCTGAGATAAAATCTATTTTGGGGTGTAGTATAGATACCTTTCCCGGAGGAGGAATTAAACATTCTCCTTATGGACAAACCTTTACTATGGGAACTTCTAAGGATATGTTTACTGGATATTCTAATGCCCAATTAGGGGTTGTATTTGATTTAATTATATCAGATGTAGAAGGGACTGCAAAATTAATTTTAGCTACTTCAACAGGTATTTTTACTAAAACAGATGCAGCAGAGGCCAACCCAAAAACTTGGGCAGGAGCTGTTTCTGAAGCTACAATAATTGAATTTAAAGATAAAGTTATTATTTTTCCTTACAGCGATAATGCTAATGATGTAGCTATTTATTCTGATGCTTCTGTTGTAGGCATAGGCAGACCAGCGGATTCTCTAATTTCTTTTGGTCCTTCAGAAGCTACGGGGGCAACAGAGGATGATGAACCAGACGGGGCTTTAATAGACGATTTGGTTCGCGGTCCAGTTAAATATTTTATTTCTTACATAACCTCTGCTGGAGCAGAAGGAGCACTGTCTCCGGCTTCTACTGTATACGATGCTAAGGAAGGGGATTCAGTAAGAGTTATTGTAAATACTACTGGACTAGATACTTCAACTCAACTCCAACTATACAGAACCTATGCGGGCAGACATCAGCCATATGCTATCCCACAAGGAAGATTGCCGATAACGGATTCTGCAACGGACGATAATTTTTTAGATCAGGTTCCAGATCATAGGTTGGGGGAATTACCTTTATGGCACGGAGATCCTCCGCCCAAATATGTAGTAGATGCCATCCCCTTTGCTGGGAGAATCCTTGCTTTAGCAGAAGATAACCAAGCTTCTCCTGATGGCACAACAAGTGAGCTGTTTATTTCTGATCCGGATAATGAAGGTTCTTGGTGGACAACCGCAGACGGCAATAGAATTTCTGTAGGGAATGATAGTGGAGATATAGGGACTGCACTTATCCCTTGGGGTAAAAATATTCTTGTAGCTCAAAAAAATCATATGTACACTTTTTCGGGCAGATCTTCAGATACTTTTAGAATTGATCCTTTTAAAGTAACTGATCCTAGAAATGCTTCTTTAGGAATTGAAAGTAAAGTGTCTTATGTTAAATTTAATGATGGAATATATCTTCATAATAAAGATAATGTATATCGACTTACTACATCAGGAAGTTTAACAGATATTTCTGAACCGATTAAATATTATATGAGATTAACTCATCCGTGGGAAACAAAAATTCCAATTTCTTTAGGTTCTGGTAATGGTTTATTGTATGTTTCATTACCTGATTCTAAACTTATTTTTGGATATTCTTTTAAAACACGATCTTGGATTGGAATATGGCATGGGGGATCAATATATCCTTTACGATATTTTAATGTTGCTATTAGGGACGAAGTGAAATATTCTGATCCCATATGTGCCTATGGAGCTAATGGACTTCAAGGAACTTTAACTTCTGGGATATTACTTTTAGTTCCAACATACACTACAGTAGATTTTATGGGGGAAGTTTCTGGAGTTGATCCTGATCCTGTATGGGATACTGGGGGAGTCTTTCAAATTGGGCCCTTTTTTGGGGATAACTTAGCCAACAATAAAAACTTTTTATATGTTGATGTTATTCATACTTTTAATGGGGACACAACAATATTAAGAGAAAGAATAAATATAAATTCTTATGGAGAATTTATAATGATGTCTTTTGCAAATATCGGAAATACTTCCGCTAAGACTCTTAGTGTGGGAATTAATGGATCTAGTTCTGATTTTATTGGAACTTTGGCTGGTACAGGAATGCGAGGAAGAGTACTTGCTTTAGTTCTGGCTCATCAAGAATTTGATTCGGATAGCCAATAATGACCACTAGATGGGAAGAAATAGATAGAGGCGTTAGAGGGGAAGAATCCCAATATGTTTCCTATGCGGAATGGGAAGCCAATGAATCTGCTGATGATCTTGCAATAGAAGATCTTATCATTAGAGTAAATGATTTAGATTTCCGTATTGGAGTTCTTACAGGGGATCTTGATACAGAGCTATTTGAAGAATTTTCTGTTATTAAAGCAGATATAAAGAATCTTAAAGAAGCAGTAAGATCTATGCAAATTCAACTTGCTATTGCTTTAACTAGAGGATACGGACAAGAAAGAGTTACTCACACAGCCCACGGCTTTTCGGAGTGGGATGCTGTTGGGTTTGATGTGGTCACAGAGCAGTACGTTCTTGCACAGAATTTGGCAGGGGAGCCAGAAGCACTGGGCGTCCTTGTGGACGTTACCACTAATAAGTACACTGTAATTTATGGCGGCAGACACCGCAGAACTTCTCATGGAAAGGCGCTTGGTGCGTGGTATTTGTCGCCCACTACCCCGGGCCTGTTAACGCAAGTTAAGCCCAATTTTCCTGCAAGTAGAGCAGTTATATTGTATGTAAATAATACACATTGGATCGTTGTTCCAGAGCAGGGTTTTGGTATAATTAGTCAGACACCGTAATGAGAAAAGTATTCATAGTAATTCTTATTGTGGCTATTATGGCGCTATTAGCTGCCATAGTGAGGGCAGATGAAACCCACTATTTATTCTCTGATGTGGAGATAGCTAACCTACCCGCCACCTGTTCCCCGGGTCACATCGTTGGTTTGGGGGATGCGGCAGACCTTACAGACTCTTCTGCTGGTGGTGGGAGTGTAGCAGTTATAGCTATTTGTAACGGAGCAGGGAACGGCTGGCTGACACTACCTATTATGTCTACCCATTGGAGATTGGATAGAGTAGGGCTACCATCTTGTGGGGCATCTACTCAAGACACTATGAGGATTGACGCTTCAGGGGACTTATGCTTTTGTGATGGGTCTTCTTGGGCGCTTATAACTGGGACAGCTTGTGAGGTGCTCGTTGCTAATGATTTGACAGACGGGACTCCAGATACACTACTAGACGGCGCAGGAGATACTCTCCAAGAGGGAACATAATGAAAAAACTATTTATACTGATGCTCTTGGTTGCGCTTCCTTTGTCGGCGGCAAATGTAGAGCTTAACCCAACTAATCACCCAGATCCCACGGTGGATATGTGTGAGTTCCTCGGGTGGAACGCTACCGACGCGAAGGGGGTCAGCTTCGTCGGGGCGAACCTCTGCTACGACGCGAGCGATACGGCGGCGTTTTTCTCGGATCACGGTGACTGCGACAACGCCGGGGAGGTACTGCAATTCGATCTGGCAACGCACGTCTACTCCTGTGGAACGCTGGCAGACGCAGACATTCCAAACACCATCACGATTGATTTAGCTACCTTGGCTACTACTGCGACCACGGCAAACGCTGGCGACTCAGCTACTGCTTTCTTCTCTGCTGGCACTATAGAGCATGAGTACGGTGGACTGGAAGCCAATCTTAGTGCGTACAACGGACTTGTAGATATATCAGGAGGTACGTCTAGCGAGGTTGCCAATCTTGCTGAGTTAAATACTGCCCTTGGTGGTGCAGGGATTGTTACTGGTGCCCACTTTACTCCCACCGCTGGAGTCTCAACCGATCACGGGGCGAAGGCTGTTGCTCTCGCTGACTTGGCAGATGGCACTGATGGCGAACTGATTACTTGGTCTGCTGCTGGAGTTGCAGAGGCCGTTGCTGTTGGAACAGCCACCCATGTTCTGACAAGTAACGGGGTGGGGTTGGCACCTACATTTCAGGCTGGTGCTGAAACCAACGACCTTGAGGCCACTGCCACCTCTGCTGGAGATGCAGAGATATTCGTCGGCACAGGAGTAGATACTGGTGCTTACATCACTGGACTTGCCGCTTGTGCTGCTGACGAAAAGCCCGAGTACGTTCCCGGTTCGCCCGACACCTTTACTTGTGAGGCAATTGGTGGCTTGGTAGACGCCGACATAGAAGATACGCTTACTTGTTCTCTTTACCTTCCCCTCGCTGGTGGCACCATGGGCGGGGGTCTCAACATGTCCACCAACGACATCACGATGGTGTCTGGACAAGGGATACAGGCGGGTGGCGGCTTCGTCTGGAAGATCTATGATTCAACCACGCCCGTGAACAACCTCTACATCAACAACGCGGATACCGGCAATGCTCCTGCGATTGGAGCAGAGGGTTCGGATGCTGCTGTTGATCTGAATTTGTACTCGCAGGGTGCAGGCACAATAGAGTTGAAAGATGCTACCAATGTAACCGGCAATCTTGGCGTTAGTGGCACTGTAGACGGGAAGGATATTGGCGCTTGCCTACTCAATCTAGCAGGTTTGAATACCTGCGTTAGCTCTGGCCTTGTGACAGGAGCGCATACCACCGACACATTCGTGACCAACAAAGACACCCATGATCATGACGGCGGCGACGGAGCAGAGATTCCTGATGCCGGCGTGGCAGACACCATCACTGCTTCCAACTATCTCCTCTTAGCGGGCGGCACTTTGACGGCAGAGGTGGTGGTAGACGATCTGGGATTCGAGTTCACCCCTGGGGACACGATCACTGATTGCACGAACTTCTCCGCAACGGGCGGGGCGATCTTCTTCGATGACTCCGAAGGCGTTCTCAAGAAGTGCGAAGACAATGTGCTGACTGTTCTCGACACCACGGGCGGCACCCCGGCAACCGCAGACATCAGCGACGTATCAGTGACTCAAACAGAGCTTGCTGAGTTGGAAACGATTGGTGCTACCACCATGAGCGCAAACCAGTGGGTGGCGATTGGTGGCATGGCAGAGACACTTGGATCGGCAGAGTTGGATCTGCTGGATGGGTTGACGGTGCTGAGTGGGAGCAACACGGGCGATCAGAACCTTGCCGATACCGTGGCAGAGATCAGTGACCTTGACAACGACGCCGCAACGCTTTCCCTGCCTGCCTCCACCACCATCTCAGCCTTCGGAGCAACGGTTGTTGACGATGCGAATGCTGCTGCTGCTCGCACTACGCTCGGGGTAGACGCGGCGGGAACTGACAACAGTACGGACGTGACTCTCGCGGGCACTCCCGATTACATCACTCTCTCTGGTCAGGTGCTTACTAGGACCGTTTTGGATGTTTCTGACGACACGAACCTGACAGCAGGCACGGGTGCGGTCCTGACCGGAGATGCGCTCTCGGTAGACCACGACGCTGCTACCAACTTCGTAGCGGCAGAGCATGTGGATTGGGCGGTGCGGTCGATGGTGTGGCCTGCTGGCGCTCTGGAAGTAGACGGGACTGGCTGCACCGTTCCTGCCGCTGTTGCCCTTGTAACCAGTGGGCCGACTCCAGAAGTAGTCAAGTGCTCTGACAGTGACACTGCCACCATCTCGGGCAGTACCGTCATGCCTCCCGGCTGGAATGCTGGGACGGTGATTTTTGAATTAATTCTTGGTCAGATCGCAGCTTCTACTGCGGCCTATGAGATGGATTTTGAGGGGCAGTGTATCGGGAACGATGAGCCGTTTCTAGCCTTCGCGGGGACAGGTGAACAGCCCGCACAGATAACCCTGACGGCAGACGATGATGCCCTGAAAGACGAGACAGCAGCAGTAACACTCAACGGGACGACTTGTGCCGGTGGTGACGTACTGGTGTGGCGGGGGGCTATTGATGCAACGGCGAGTGCTGCGTCGATTGAAACACTGGCCGTAGTGGTAGCAGTAAGGATGGAATACAGCGCAACGAGTGGAGACTAAGATGAAGAAAACGCTACTGATTACCTTGACTCTCCTACTGGTTGCGGTGGGAGCAAGTGCAAAGACGCTGCAACAGAGTTGTAACAACACTCTGAAGAACCTCGGCGCTTGCTCACAGGCACAGGTGGGTGATCCGGGAGCACTGATTTTCTACTGGCTCCCACAGGCGCGAGCGATAGAGATTCGGGATGCGTTTGTGGCGAACAGAAACTATCAGTCACTGCTCCTGTGCGTGAACGAGCCAGCAGAGCCGGTGCGCCCGTGGGATGCCTCTATTGCCTACGTCGAACAAGGGCATTGCTCACAGGCACAGGCTGATGCTGCCTCCTTCGTTATAAACCCCATCAATCAAAACAACTGGGTGGACTTTCAGATTCGTCTGTGGGTAAGGCGGGAGTACCGCAGCCATCGCATGCGCGCAGTCATCCTCCCAGTGCAAGAGGCAGAGGAAGCTAAGCCCATTGAACAATTCGAGGAAAACCCTGATTAAGTCTCGTCTCTCGCTTGCCGCCTTTTTGTTGTTTGTGTGTACGGCACAACAGTACAACGTTCCGTTCAAACATGCGGCGGCGGCATTCACTCCTGCCGATCTCACCCTATTTGCTTGGTGGCGAGGAGACGAAAGAGACGCCGATCCAGTTGGTTCATGGACCGACAAATCGGGGAATGGTCGTCATGCAACACAGGGTACAGC
>Ga0255048_10001528_pt1 | contig 15844 bp, 16 predicted proteins | sample JV7_2_2_MG_FD_183619 | JGI IMG/M metagenome (GOLD analysis project Ga0255048, IMG submission 183619) | Seawater microbial communities from Jervis Inlet, British Columbia, Canada - JV7_2_2 | ecosystem: Environmental > Aquatic > Marine > Inlet | place: Canada: British Columbia | collected 2016-10-06
AACGTTGTGTCTGCGGGTGCGAGCCTGTGCCCGAGGACGTTCCAGAGGAGTTGCGGCCAGACCCCCGCGCCAACGATGCCGCGGAGGTTTTACAGCCATGAACCCCCTTCACGCCCTACAGGAGAAATATGCAAAGCCATAGAGACGACGACTCGATGAAGGGCCCTGACTTCAGTAAGTTCTTTGAGTCCCTGGAAGAGACAAAGCTGTCCGATCTGGAAAAAGAAGCCAAGCGCCTCACCGCACTGAGGCAAAACACAATAACCGCCGGTGACACGGGCGAGAAACCAATCGCAGAATGGCGGTCTAAGGGTGTCAACATCTCCAAGATGCCCGACGACCCAAATGGTGTATTGAGAATTTCCATCGGTGGCGGCAAGGTGGTTGTTCGTGGATCGGCGGAGTTCTTCGGTTACTGCGTACTGCGCGGTGATCGAGATAAGTGCATCGAACTCCTCCGCCGATCTCTTAAGGCGTTACAGTCGCAAAAGGTTCCCGCATGATTGCTGTCGAGTGTCGTTGCCTACTTCAAACAATGCACAGTACCAAAGAGGCGGCGGTCCGAAACTATCGTGGCGCTTAACCGCTGCGCCCGCGAGCTGCGGGCTGTGGCAAGGGAGCTAGAACAGCTATGAACGTTCTGAACTGGGCCAAGACCCAACTTGCCCCGATGATCGATACCCCGATGACCACGGCGGAATGCTCACGGGTGCTACGCCGGGAGTTCAAGCCGCACTGGTTCCAAGACGACGGCTTCCTGCTGTGGCTCTACAACGCGCTCGCGCGAGACGCCAACCGCTCCCTAAAGAAGCCGAGCATCAAGAACGCCGGTGAGTCGGTCGGCACTTTCAAGCCGGTCCAGGCCCTGCTGATAGATGACTACAGATTCATACTTGATTCCTGCGCCAAGTCCAAGGGCCGCTATCACGCCAAGGGCGTCCGGTTCCTGAGCAATGCGGTCGAGAACGGCTTTCTGGAATTGAAGGATGAATACCCGGAATTCTCTTGATTGTAATGTGAGCGCGGGAATGAGCAACATCACCGTAGAGGCCGCGACCGAGATCCTGGAGGTGCTGGGCTGCGAGCACCACCCCATGTACCGGCACGGGAAGCCGACCACCGCCAAGAAGTTGTGCAAGACTCTGCACAGTTGCAGGGCGGAGCAGGTGTGGGTCGAGTACCATGTCGGCGGCGCGAAGAAGAAGCGCGGGACCTTCTACAGCATGATGCTCGAGCGCATTCGAACAACATGAGGCGTAACCACATTGTGCCGCTAAGTCGGGGCCGGTTTTCTGCGGCGCGCTCCTCGCCGTCCGGTATATGGTACCCGATGCCTGTGGCTCCGAACGGCCGCCCTCCCCGGAAGAAGGCCGTCGCCATGAACAGGTAGAGAGGTAGGGGTCGGTGGGCTGCGGCATCGTTAGGTGAGCTGCTAGAAGCGACCCAGCCGCAGCGCTATGAACGCAGCAGAGGGGAGGCCTAGCCTCCCCTCTTTCTTTTCTTGCGCTCTCTCTTCAAGGCCTTGCGCTTGGCTCGCTTAGCCATCAGACGCAGCCTGCCGGCGTGCATCTTCTCGATGAGCAGGGTGAAGCGTCGGGGGGCGACCGCCAGAGAGATTGCATACAGCCAGCCCCGACCCCTCACCTTCCCTGGTTTGCTATTTGCCATTGCCCATCATGCCTGTCGTGCCGGACGGCCGGATCGTCTCGCCCAGGATGGCCGCAGCGAGTGTCCCCGCGACAGTCCACGTCACCTCGGGCGGCCACTGGTACTTGTTCGCCATGTAGGGCACGAGGAACGAGCTCACGGCCATCGTGATAAGCCGCTTGCTCGCCAGTTTCTTAATCCATTCCTTCATATCTCTACCTCCCTTTTGTGCCGGGCCGGAAATCGGCTCGGCCCATCACACTGCCGTCGTTGCAAATGAAAACGTTCATATCCACGTGGTCCCACTTTGAAGACACTTGCTCGTTCAGGATTCCGGGGCTCGTTGGCAATCGCTCCCAATACATCGCCCCGTACTCCTGCACACCGTCGGGGCACAGCCCGCCGCCGGTATTGATACCGCCGGCCCAGGACGCGGCGCCCAAGATCGCAAGTGACAACCCGACCGCGAACATCACCCTGTTCTTCATGGCATCTTCTCCTCCAGGCGCTCGACCACCCGCTCAAACCGATCCAGGTCACGACGCAGCCCCTTCATCTGCTCGACTGCCCCGGCGTTGCTCGACGACAGATTCCCGAGCATCCCGCCCAGTTGGTCGATCGCCTTGTTCAGCTTCACGACTTCCTCCTTTGATGCTGACTCTTCGTGCGGACGGTTGCCGTGCACCGCCAGCAGGGTCCAGTTGATGCCGACGCACAGCCCGATGGTCGCGCCCATCAGCATCAACACCTTGAACCAGGTGACCGGCGGCCCGGAGTTGGTAGTCATGCTGTCGTACTCCTCAGTTGAAGCCCACGTTGATCGGCGCGAGCGGCGGCGGCTGGGACCAGCAGTTGGGCGAATCCGGCAGCGACGGGTTGATGACGCAGACCGAGACCGGCAGCCCCGGCGTCGTGGGGATCTCGACCAGCTGGCAGTTCAGGCGGTTCACCCCTACCGTGACTGGAACCCCGTTGGTCGCGACCTGGATGTCGGGCGGGAAGTAGTCGCCCTGGATCTGGTGCACGCCGCCGGTGTTCAGAAGCACCTGGATGCTCGGCGTCCCGCTGGGGCCTCCCGGCCGCGGAATGGAGCTCTGCGGGTTGGACAGACCCGACATGCCGGCCGAGTTGGAGGCGGCCAACTGGTACGTCCTCGGCACGCAGTCGCCGGGGAACGGCAGGCCGGTGATGAGCAGGCTGGACCTCCCGGGCGTCGCGGGGTTGGGGTCCAGCAGCGCCGTGACGCCCGGCCACTCCACCCCGTCCCGGAACACGGTGTAGACGTACGGCGGCGGCGGGTGGTTCACGAAGTCCCACGCCAGTCCGAGCTCGCCCGCCGCGGCCGGGGAGGCCGCGAGCAGCAGCGCGAGCGCAAGCAGCCTCTTCATCGCTGCCTGCCGAGCGGCAGCCGGTAGCCGATGTGCAGCGCCCCGGCGTTCGTCTCATCAACCTTGCGGAACAGGTTCCGGTGCGGGTGTGGCGGTGACTTGTGGCCCGGCCATCCGTGCTTATGAAAGACCGGCCCGGCGAGCTCGGCCTGAAGCTCCTCGACACGGGGGAAGTGTATCCCGATGCTCCACCATCCGCTCTTCTTGTAGCTGAACGTATAGTCCGCGCCGGCGCCGTACCCAATCTCGTTGATGAGCAGCTTGATCCAGATTGCGTCCTGGTACTTCGGCGGCTGCACGACGTGCGAGGCGGCGGGAGCGAGCTCCACTATGGGCAGCGGCGTCGCGTACTCCACGGGGTGATCGATGCAGTCGACCACGTCGCACCACTGCACCCCGGTCGCTTCTGCGGTGTCGCTGATGGCATCGCTGGTGGTGGTGACCTGCCCCTCAGCGACTGCAACCGTCGCAAACAGCAGCAACACAACAAGCAATAAACTCTTCAACATCTCCGTCCTCCTTTATGACAACAACATTTCCTCGTGGTACCACCATTCCGGGTTCACCGAGGAATCCCTGCCCTCGCCGCCCAGCCGCACCTCGTGGTGCAGGTGGTCCGGGGCGTTCCCCATATTACCGCTCCTGCCCGTCCGGCCAATGCAATGCCCCGGCCTTACGTCGTCCCCCACCGCCACGAACTGCACGCTCAGGTGGGCGTAGATCGTCAGTACGACGGCCTGGCCGGCCCCCGACCTCAGGTACAGCCTCTGGCCGAAGCCCTTCCCGTCCTTCTCTTCGCCGGCGCGTACGACGGTTGAATGGTGCGCGGCGTACACCGCGCTGTCCATCGGGCAAATCCAATCGATCCCGCGGTGCATCCTGTCGGTGCCGTCGGAGTTCCTGCGCGTCGGGCCCCAGTGCCCGATCTTGCCCGTGACGCCGCCCAGCCTGACCTCCCACTTCATAGGAGTCGGTGGCATACCGAAGAGCGGATGCACGACCCTCATAACGATAGCTCAGTCAGCGCCCCGGGGACTCGGCCAACTCGGGTACGCAGTTTGATCGCCAGTAGGTTGTGCCTGGGTATGGCCCGGCATACTGTCGCCAGGCGCGTGCCCGGCCTGCCTTGCAACTTCAGCATGTCACACATCAGCTCGCGTGCAGTGCCTTCGTAGGGGTCGGCGGGGTCGTTGCGGATGTAGTTGGCCTCGCAGTAGGCGTAGGTCCAGACGAGCCGCGCGGCGGCCCCTGGCACAGACTCGCCGGCGACCGTATGCGCGGCGGCCCAATCGAACCATTGTCCGTAGTTCATCCACGACATAGCATTAGTCCCAGCCCGCCACGAAGTTATCGAAGTCCTGGGTCTGGGCGCCGCCGTTGTAGAGCCCGACGAAGCAGCCGGACGCGCAGTCAGAATAGTTCCCGGCGCCTGGCTCGGCATTAATGATAGTTGCCCCCGAGCAATCACCGAAGCTACAGGTACCGCCGTCGCACCAGCAGACCTCGGCCGTGCCCCAGTTGGTCTGATCTGTGTCGGGTGCAGTACTGAAGTCCCACAGGGCGAACTCCGTAGACGACCCAGTCCCCGTGACATACGCACATAGCCAATGGTCCTGGGCAAACGTGTAGCTATGGGTACTGCCAATAGTCGAGCAAGAAGCCGTGTTACATGTCCTGACAAGCAGTAGATTACTAGATGTGTCCCAGCGGGCCGCATAAGAGTCAGACGTATCCGCATCCTCCTGTACCCGTAGTTTGACACCGTTGAACAGGCTCCCCGCGCTGTCCACACGCTGGACGCAAGCCCATTGCGTAGCAGAGGCAGTGTCATTGATCCATATGGTAGTGCCGGAACTGCCGGTTTGATGCTTGACCTGGTTGGTGTCTATGTCGTAGTCGGCACCGCCGTTTTCCAGGCCCCAATTTGAACCCAGACTCTCGTTGTTGGCCCGGTCGAAGTCATCGGAGACGATAGTCTGGCCCGCGGGAGGGGCGGCACGGGGAACAAACTGGATGATGTAGTCCTGCGCAAGGGCTACAACAGAAACTGCCAACAGGACAACCAGCAACGCCGGATCTCTCATGTCGCCTCCCCGTCCGCCCAGCCCCCGGGGGGCGACTCGTCTCCAAAGGAATCCCGCCAGACCGCCATCAGGTGCCCCATCGTCGTAAGCTCTCCGGCTGAAGTACGAGAGCGCTGGCTAAACGCGTGGGGGCAGGAACGCACATAGCAAATCATGTTGGTCAGCTTGTCCCTAAAGCGCCGCGGCATTTCAGTCCACCCCGGTGGGAATTGGCGGTAGTGGGACCAGGCTCGGCACCAGGAAGACCACACTGACAGGCCCGACCAGCGTCCCCGACGCGCCGTTCCACTTGCTGACCACGGTCATGTCCGCGGGGCCGCTGGGCGTACCGGGATCGATAGTGTAGTCAACCAGCAGCTGCGTTGCGTCAACCCGCGTAACACCTACCACGGCCATGCCCGTGATCTGCACGTCTGTCGTGCCCACGCCATCGGAGAAGTTGCTGCCGTTGATAGTGAGCTGGATGAACGTCCCCATGTCCACCGGCACCGCACTCGTGACCCTGGGCCGCGGGAACCCGTTGACCTCCTCGCTAAAGCCACTCTCACCCGTCGCATTGACTGCCGTGAACGCTACGTAGTTCCTCACATTCTGAAACATCTGATCGTCGGCAAACACATACATATTGGTCACGATGCCGATGATCGGTGGGCCGTAGGCCCCAGGAACGGAACCAAAATAGACCGATGTGCTATCGGCCGGGACGGCCCCCTGCTGGTCCCAGGTCATCTCAGCGTCAGACGCAAGGGCCGGGAAGCACAGGAGAACAAGCGTCATGATTCCAGCCACTGCCCTTCTCATTATTCGTCTCCCACATTGGAGGTGTATTCGGGCTTAACGCCAACGAAATGCAGAGTAGCCACGGCCGTCGTGGTTGCGACGTCGAGTTCCACGGACCACTGGAGAAAGTCCCCCGCGACGCACGTCCCGGCCGGTGTCACCGCCCCGCTGGTGGTGAAGTCCATGGCATCAGACCCGGTCACCGCCGCGTCATCGATCGCAACCTCTGTGCCGTAGGCCGCGGGGGTCTCCCCAGGGCCTACGCAGCGAGCCTTCACGTCGGCATTCATGATCGCCGTATCAGCCGCGTCCTGTATGTACGCGAGCTCGAACGTGATCGTCCCGGCATCCCAGGAGTCCTGCAGTATCGCGGAGCCTGTCATCGTGGAGGTGTTGGCGTCGGTGCAGACGATCGTGTACATCGCGTCCCAGGAGCCGATCTCCACCTCAGAGGCGGCGGCGCATGTTGAGGCCGCGTTGACCGAGATCGCCCCCGCACCCCAGTACAGACTGCGAACCTCGGTTGCGATCTCGGAGGATAGAATCTCGTTGGCCGCGAAGGTCACGGACGCCGCGCTGGAGAAGTCCTGAGCCCCTGCCGTGTACGTGTTTGCCGCGTTGTCCAGTACCACGTTGGCGTCCAGCCGCGCCTCGTCGATTGTGCCGGCCGCGAAGAACGACGTGGCGGTGTCTCCGGTCGTGGCGACGATCGAGCCCGTGCCGGAGGACGTGACGGCGGCACCAGTGCCGACGGTCATGGTCGCCGTCGTGTTCGTACCCGTCGTGATCTGGCTGAAGTCCGGCGTGCCGCCCGTGGTGTCCAGTACGCTCTCCACACCGTCCAGGCACTTCTTCAGGGTGGCCTCCGAAAGGTCCGCCCTGATCCAAAAGTCGCCGGCCGCGCAGGTGACGACGTCGTCGCTCTCAAGGAACTCGACGCCCTGCTCGTCGGCCACCACGGCGCCGGTCATCGTCCCGCCGGCCAGCGGCAGGAACACCGCGTCGACGTTGCACTGGCCTCCGGAGCAGCTGAGATCGGTCCCGCCCGCCCCGTTTATCTCCTGCTGCACGAAGGAGGTCGTCGCCACCTGGGTCGTGCTGTTGTCGGCCGCCTCCAGGTTCGACGTGGCGCTCTGAACGTCGTCAACCTGCGTGGTCGAAAGCGTCCCGCTAACGTCCCCGGCCAGGGTCTCCGCCTGCACGAACGCGGTCGTCGCGATGGACGTGTCGTTGTCGTTGACGGACGCCGTGGGGGCGGTCGGGTCTCCGGTGAGAGCCGGGCCGGCAAGCCGGGCAACCGTCACGGCCACGTCCAGCTGGCCGGCGGTGATCGTCAGATCGTTCCCGTCGACGTTCGTAATCTCCGTGCCGTCCACTACGATCCTGTTGGTGGTGTCAACACCGTCGACGTCAGGGAAGAGGTACAACTGCTCGTTGGTATTGGCGACGCCCCCCTCGCACAGCGCCCCGCCCCCGGCGGCAGTGGCGACATGGATGCACTCGTCGGCCAGGAGTGCGGGGTTCCCGGCGAGCGTCTCCGTATGTGTGATGGTTACCGCCATCGAGTCCGTGGCGGTGGTGCCGTCTACCAGCAGCCCCAGGCCGGACGTGATCGCCGCCGTGTCGGTCGAGGAGTCAGCGACTATCGGGTTCGTGTCGGTGTTCCACGTCTCGAACGAGTTCGCGGCGGCGCCAGCGTCCAGGGTGCAGCCGCCGGCGCCGCCGTCGCAGGTGAAGTCCCCGAAGTCCTCGACGGCCATGTCGAGGGCGTTGATCTCGTTGTTCGCGATAATGTTCAGCGAGCTGGCGGTGATGGTGCCGCCAGAGTAAGAAATAATATTGGTTATGTCTGCATCATCAGCACTGAGGCAGTTCGTAACAACGCCGCCGTTGGACCCAATGCAGCGGAAGCCGTTGGTCAGCGACCCTAGAGAGTCGTTGTAGTTGACAAGGACGCCGGTGTCCGCGCCGTCCTGCCCGCTGTCTTCGATGGTAACGCGAATGCCGTTCGTATTGTCCCCGCCGTCATTCGAGTTATTGGTGATCGCAACCTCCAGGCCCTGAAAAAAGTCCGTGGCGTCGAGGTCGTCGGCGAACGTCGCATTAATTACGAAGCCACCGGCACCGAAGGCGGAATCGGAGTCAGAGGTGTTGAAGACGATCTGCTCCCCGACTCCCGCCGTTATCGAGGTGGACGCATCCAAGCTCATGGCGTCGGCGAATTCGGTGAAGTCCAGGGTGTCGGCGACGAGGCCTCCGCCCACGATCCCGGTGAAGTCCGCCCCGTTGATGGCCGGCGTCAGGTCGGCCGTCCAGGCACTTCCGACAACAAACATCACGGCATCGTTTGTCTCTGTAAGAGCGGCAATCGTATCTAGCTCTGCGTCCCAAGCCTGCACACTACCGCCCAGGTCACTGTCCAGAAGAACGTTCGAGCCACCCTCCTGCAGGGTGCCGGTAGTGAGATTCATTACCCCATTTCCTGGCGTCCAAACCGGGTCGGCCGCTCCACCCTCGAACGTATAGGTGGTCGCGCCGCTGTACTTGACATTCCCACTCGTAAACTCGAACACCGGATCAGTGGCCCCAACATCGAACGTCCAGTTGCTGGAAGTCGCATTGCCCCACGTAGGCCCGTCCACCTCCGTCGCATCGAAGGTCACCGTCATGACGTCGCCGACCACGTCGGTGTCTATCCCGCCCGTGCCCCCGTCGACCGACAGCACCGCGCCGGCGGTCGCCACGTCGTCGTCGCCCTGTATCGAGTCCACCGTGCCGCCCGCCCCCAGCCCGGTGATACACCCGAACGCGTTCGTGGCGGTGTCGTACGTCATCGCCTCGCCGGCGGCGTTGCAGTCGGTCAGGATCTTGTAGACGACCGTGTTGGCTGCCGTACCGACCGCCAGCTCGTCGTCCTGTATGTCGGTGGTGACGGTCTCGAGGTTGTTGACCTCGGACCCGCCGGTGGGGCCGCAGTCCCACGTACCCGACGTGTCGTTCCACACCAACGTCTCAGTGTCGAGGCAGTGCTGCAGGAGGGCCAGGCCGCCCGTGGCCGTGAACTCCATACCCGACAGGCTCGTATCCACGCCGACCCCGTCGAGCGTGGCGTTGAGCTCGATGCGCTGCACGCTGCCGACCAGCTGCAGCCCCAGCCCCTCGATGCCGAGCACCTCGTTGGCGTTGACCACTATGCGCCGCGTCGTGTCGTCCTCGTTGATGTCGGGGAATAGGTAGAGCTGCTGAAAGTCGTCCTCCAGGCTCCCCTCGCACCAGACCCCGCCGCCCGTCGAGCTGATGAACCAGTAGCACTGGTCTGAGAAGGAGTCGACAACATCGTCGGGGGCGGTGATGGACACCTGGTAGTTGGCCTCGTCGTGGGTGACGGAGTCCGTCGCAAGGAGCAGCGTCTCCCCGCTGCAAGTCAGGTCGGCGCTGGCGTGCTCCGAGCAGTGCGCCTCCTCCTCCAGGTCGGCCGTGATGTCCGTCCCGGCGTGGAGCGTGTCGCACCCGCCCTCGCCGTCCTGGTAGGTGGTGGTCCCGGAGCAGTCCGGGGACGGCCCCGTGTCCACCGGGCAGCCCGCGCCCGTCCCGCCGACGCAGACAGTGCCACCCTCGTCGGGGAAGGTGACCGTACGACCGGCAGTCGGCGCCGTGACCACGAACTCCAGGTCGAAGGCCGGATCCGTAGGGTTGGTCCAGAACACCTCGGCCGTGTCGGCTGTCGTGCCCTCCCACGTCCACATGACGGTGCCGGTGGTGACCAGGCCGTCGGTCCAGCAGGCACCCGTCGCGCAGCCGGCGCCGACGTCGGTCACGTCCCCGCTGGAGCTCGGGCCGTTGTCGCAGGCGGTCCATGTGCCGGCGGTGCTCGGGGAAGTGAAGCCGACGCAGCACCAGTGCTTCCCCTCGTCGCCGACCACGTCGCCGCTGACGAACACGCCACTCTTGGTGTAGCAGTTGCCGGACGGGACAGCGTCCACGCCCATCACGTTGCCGACTGGGTCCTGTGCGCTAACCGAAAGGAGTGAACAGAGGAAACACGCCGTAGCTATTGTCGCGCCTCTGATAAACGATCTCGCCATGTTCGTTGCCTCCAGCATCTCGTACCGTGTAGGGCTTGCCTCTTCGCGTCGCGGTTGCGGCCGGCTTGGTGGCCTCGGTGAAGACCGGCCACGTTGGCTCGTGGTCATCGACCGCTCCTGCGGACACCGCCTGCATCATCATGACAATCAGGTCCAGCGCGTCTTCGAGGGTCTGCGGGACGAACGACCCCTGGTTTCTCAGGTCGGTAAGCTGAGTAAGGGGCGGGACGCGCTCGATGACCAGGCTCTCGCCCGATGCCGGCGCGGTCACCATAGTGATGTTGCCTCCAGTATCAATGCCGACATCCGACACGGAGTAGTGGGTCGGGTTGACTTGCGTCGTGCCGATCCCAGTCGAGTCCACGATCAGCGTCACCAGGGCGTGCCCCTCGGCGATGAGCTTGAACGGGTACGCGAAGATGGTCAGCACGCCGTTGCCCGCGTACGTGATCGTTCTGGTGGTGGTGGCGACAGTCATTCTACAACCCCGTTGCCTTCTTCTTGGGCTTCCTTCGGAAGGCGGTGTCGCGCAGGAAGTCGCCCACGCTGTCGACAGTCTCATCCCCCGTTGCTAGGTCGTACCAGTACTGAAGGGTGATCACGAGCTGCGCCGGTGGGATGCCGGTGAGCGACCCCGTGATGTCCAGCGCCGACTTCACCTGCTCGTCGAAGTCAGCCTTGCCGCCGACGATCTTGGCCCAGGCCCTGATCTGCTGCTCGGCGACAGAGCCCAGCGGCCCGTAGGACACCGACCGCCGCTTGCCCGTGAGCGCACCCTCGACACCGTTGGCGATCTCGCGTACGCCGGGGATCATCGCCGCGGGGAAGAAGAGGGACTCGAACTTGGCCCACTCCCACCAGTCCTCCGCGTCGTCGTCGAAGTCGGGCGCGCGGCCGGAGAGCACCTCGGCCAGCAGGATGGGCATCAGCGAGATCATCATGAGCTCGACCGCGTGGCTCGGCAGGTTGCGCAGTAGCGCCTTGTTCCTGCCGGACTCCCGCACGTCACGCGCCAGGATCCGGTGCCGGGAGTACAGGCCGTTGAAGAACGTGAAGAACATCGTCATCCACTTGGCGCCCTCGTCCCCGGACTGGACGCTGGCGATGTCCTTGTTGGCACCCGAGGACAGCGTCGAGCGGATCACTCGGTCGGCATGGTTGATCGCCTGCTTCCTGCTCTTGCCGGCGTCGTTCTGCTCACGGAAGGCCGCGAGCCAGGTGGGGTAGGCGATCATCGCGTCGGTCCAGATGATGGGCCTGAACGCATTCTTCCTGGCGATGAACATCCCCTTCTGTAGGGCGTTCTTGTTCTTGAGCCCGAGCAGCCCCTCCTCCATCGCGAACCTGATGTCCCGGTCCAGGTTGGCGAAGCGGTGCTTCATCTCCGCCGACGAATCGTTCACGAACGCGGCGGTGGCCGTGTAGTCCGTGATGAAGTCCTTGGCCGCCTTGGCGAAGCTGCCGGGCTTCACGCCCTTGCGCGGCTGCAGCACGTTGAAGATGTTCGCGAAGTTCTGCAGCGAGGTGGTGGCCTTGTAGCCCATCACCCACACGGTGAAGTTGGAGCGCATGGTGCGCATGATCTTCATCAGCGCCCGGTCGTTGCCCGAGGTTGTCTGGTCCCGCGCCACGCGCTTGACCCACTCGTTCATCCGGTCCCACTTGGCCGGCCCGAGGCGATCCCGGAGCACCTGCTTCACGCGCTCGTTGTTGATGATCTTGTGCGCCTGGAGCACCGCTTCCCGGTGCGTCAGGTCATGCACCACCTGCGACAGGTGCCGGGGGATGGCGTCGAGGCTGGTGTCCAGCGTGGCCTTGAAGCCCTCCTGCCTGGCGTTGATGTGCCCGTGGGCCGTCATGGCCCTGGTGTGCCGGTGGTCGAAGAGCACCTGATTCGCGTTGGCCTCGTTGCTGACGGGCATCGTCGCCTGCGGCGAGTACACCAGCGGCATGTAGCCGCCGGCCAGGTTGAGCGGCTTGCCGTCCTCGAACTCACGCACGAACGGCATCGGGTCAACCCGCGGTGGCGGCACGCCGGTCAGCCGGCGCTCCATCGCCTCGATCTGCGGCCACATGGATCCGATGATCGTCCACATATCCTGCACGAGGATCCAGTCTGCCCTCGACAGGTTGCCGAGGATCTCTTCGAGGACGTCGGTGTTCCAGACCTTGAGCCCGATACCGCCGCGCACCAGCTTGCTGCGATTGCTCTCGTTGCCCCAGTGCAGCGCGGTCATCAGCGCCGCCTCCATGGTGATCGTCTCGCCGGCGCTCTTGAGGAAGATGTCCCTGGTCAGGATGGCCTTGCGCTGCTTGGTGGGGAGCTTGTCGAAGGCCTTGCTGATGCGCATCACGATGTCCTGCATCATGTCCTGCGAGGCCTTCTGCGCCTCCACGATCGGCTGCCAGATGGTCTGCGTCCACACCCCGTCGGTGTTCCCACCGTCGAGCATGTCCGTGATGACCGCCTCCATCTTCAGCAGCGAGGCATCGATCGAGGCGAACTGCTTGGTGATCCCCGAGAGGCCGCCCTGCTGCCGGCGTCTCTTGCCGGCGTCGGCCGGGAACTTGCCGCCCGAGAAGACGTTCTCCTCCGCGGACTGCACGAGTGCGTTGATCGTGTCGTTGAAGTCGCGGTCACCCTGGGAGGTCTGCATCTTGGTCTTCAGCTTCGCCAGGCCGTAGACGTTCTTGATGCCGACTATGAGGGTCCGCATGTCCGCCACCGTCAGCTCGCGGTAGTGGGTCTTCGCCTTGTCCTCAAGGTCGGGGGAGATGATCGCCTCCAGCCCCTGCTCCTGCTGCTCCTCGATGAACTTCCGCAGGTTGACCCGCCTCTGCAGCTGCGGCCCCGTCGTCGCCCGCAGCTCGAACTTCTGCAGCAGGGAGTTGACGGTGTTCAGGTAGTTGGCCCCGGCCTTGCCGAGCGTGGCCTGCGCGGGAGCCTTCTGCATCCGCCGCAAGAACGCCAGCCCGCCCTCGGCCTGCTTCTGCGCGTCCCTGGTCTCGCGGTAGAGGATCATGTTCCAGAGCTGCAGGGACTTCTGGTCGAAGGCTTTCCCGAGGTCGCCCTTCTCTGCAGCCTCGAACGCCAGGCGCCCGTGCTTCTGCGCGTTGCGCTGGTAGACCCAGGGCTTCAGGCGCGCCAGCGTCACGGTGTCGATCGTGCGCTTCGCGGCTGCCTTCAGCTCCTCCCTGTTGAACGGCCTGGAGCGCCGCGCGGTGCGGCGTGGGTTCAGCTTGCGCTGGATCCACCTGACCTCGATGATCAGCTGTTCGATGCGCTTGTCGCCCTGCACGGCAGCGAGTGCCTCGCGTGCCATACGCGGCGGGTCCTTCATGATGTCCCGGAAGCGCGCGTCTATCTTGCGCTGCACCGCCTGGGCCAGCGCGTCGTTGTAGCGGGGTGCATCGCGCAGGGCCTCGATCAGCTCGGTGCCGTTCATGAAGCCGAAGAACGGCGCCAGCTCGTCCGGGTCGATCGCCCTGTCCTCCTTCGAGGTGTAGACGTACTCGTCCTTGGGCAGGGACTGCAGGGTGTCGAGGCCGTACCGCTCAAGGATGATCTTCCGCGATAGGCGCACCCCGAAGTTCTGCTTCCCCTCGCCGCGGTCCGTCATCAGGTCCGGGGCCAAGTCGCCCGACCCGATCATTCGGCCCTTCTGCAGGAAGTGGACCAGGCGCATCTTCGGCGACTTCGAGAACTCCTCCTCGACCTCGCGCTCGATATCTGCCCGACGATCCTGCAGGAACTGGTCGGCCCGCTGCTCCTCGCCCAGGAGCGTCACGCGGAGCGCGTCCTCGCCCTCGCGAGCCGCGGCCTCCTGAGCTGCGACGTACTCGCCTCGATCGTCCTCGGTCATTTCCTTCGAGAGCGCAGGTATCGGCGACAGGTTGAGCTCCTCCTGCGCCGCCTTGATCTGCTGGTCGCTGGCGAGCATCCGGTCGAACACGCTGCGCATCTCCTTCGTCAGCTGCAGCAGCTCGCGGACCTGCCCGTAGACCTCCAGCATCCACCCCTTGATCGTAGCGAAGAGGCCGCGGAGCTCCTCGGTCGGCGCGATCCCCTCCCTCAGGTACTGCTCGAATCCGTTCGCGAATCGCTCGTGATGCTCCAGCGTGATCTCGTCATCAATCTGCAGGCCGAGGAATCCCATGACGGTGGCGAAGTCGTCTTTGATCGCCTCGGTCGCTCCGACCTCGCCTGCCAGCTGACTCAAGACTTCGAGGTGGAAGTGGGCAATCTCGTGGATGACTGTCGTCGGGTCGCTCGTTTCGAACATCGAGACGTCAAACTTCCTTCCACCCTTGGTGAATCGGATCTCCCCACGATGTGGCTTCTTGCTACCGCCCTCGCCCTGGAAGGCCTGATTGAGCTTGACGATGGGGTCGGGAGCGTCGCGGATGCGAGCCCGGAACTCCTCTATGCTGATTCTGCCTTCTTGCGCAAGACGCTCGTTGATTGCGTGCTGCTGCTCTCGGACACCAGAGACGCGATTGCCAGTTATCGACTCGACCTCGGGAAAGTCTTTCTTGATTCTGGCGATTAGCTTTCTAACGCCGGAGACCCCCAGCGAGCCTGGCCTGAATCGGAGCGTGTCGCCGATCGAGCTCATATGAAGCTTCGACCCGCTCACTCTGAATAAGGCCTGCGTGATCTCAAAGCCTGAGCCGTCAAGGAGCCTATAGGCGAAGAGCTCCCCCCCTTCAGGGTCGGAGAGTCCTGACTCTAGCTCGATGGAGGCGATTTCCCGACGCGGGAGCTTGTCGGGTCTCTTGATGTCGAACGCAGAAGGCTGATGGGTTACCACCTCTCCCTGCTTCGGCTCCTGTAGCTCCTGGACGTAGGTCAGGTACTTGGCCCTCGGGAGCTGCTTCTGCGCTTCGGCGATCGTGCGGCCGGTCTTGCGCGTGCCGGCTATCAGGAGGACGTCATCGTCCTTGTCGATGTCGGGTAGGGCCTTCTCCGAGGTGCGCTCGTCGAAGCGCTCGTGGGCGTCGGCTACGGCCTCGCCGACATCCCGGCCGGCGATGGCCTCGCGCAGCGCATCGACCTGTTCCTCCTCGGTGATCCGCTTCTCTTCGATGGCGCGGGCGAACGCCTTCCGTGCCCTGAGGTTCTTGCGGCGATCGTCGGACTTCCGACCGGCTGCGCGGCGGTCATCTGGTGCAGCCTCTTCGCCGGCGGTCTCCTCTTCCTGCACCAGGATGTCAGCCACGGAGACGCCGACCTTCTTGGCCACGGCCTCGGCCAGGGCCAGGTTGGCGGCCGTGCTGCCCTCGGCGTCCGGCACCGGGACCAGGCGCTTTACGTTCTTTGGAACCCTCGGGGCCATCTCCTCGGCCGCCTGGTCGATCGCGCCCTGCTCGCTCTTTTCGAGGCCGTCGGCGACCTCCTGCGTGGCGATCTCGTCCTGGCTCGGATCGGCGATCAGGGTCATATCGCGCACCGCCCTGGCCGAGTAGCCGGCCTGGGTCTGTAATCCGTCCCTGACGTTCGCCTCGGCGGCCCTGGCGTCCTGCTGGTGGTACCTAACCTCGTAGGCCTCGTAGTGCTCCACGGGGTCGATACCGGCCTTCCTGGCGCGCGTGGTGACCATTTTGGCGTGGATCAGGGCCTGGACCCTCGCGGCCTCGGCGTTCCCCGTGGAACCAAGGATGGCCGCCTCCTCCTGCTCGAAGATGGTCTTCTCGGCCTCCGTCATCTCCGGGAGGGCATCCGGCTCCGCCTCCTCGGCGAACTGAATGGCCTTCTTGAGGTCGGCCTCGACGTCTTTCTGCAGTTGCCGGGTCTCGTTGATCGACCGGCCCTCGGGGTCTGAGCGGGTGTCGTCGGCGATCACCTCGTGCAGCTCCGTCA